>Ga0209210_1001514_pt1 | contig 19263 bp, 17 predicted proteins | sample RifGroA1_FD_183991 | JGI IMG/M metagenome (GOLD analysis project Ga0209210, IMG submission 183991) | Contaminated groundwater microbial communities from Rifle, Colorado, USA - Rifle Groundwater A1 (SPAdes) (version 2) | ecosystem: Environmental > Aquatic > Deep subsurface > Groundwater >...
CCTTAAAAGGCGGGGTTTCCCCAAGGAGGATGACATATAAGCAAAGCTTAACTCTGTTTGCACATTTTCAGAGTTCAATTCATCCCCACCCTGAAGGGTGGGGTTTTCTTGAACGCTGTTATAAACTTCTTGTACTCATTTTCAATTTTCAGAAGTCTCTGTGATCTTCTTTTTAGAAATCTTACTGGTATTCCACCATAAATACCAAATTTTTCATAAATCCCGGCTTTCACCAATGACAAAGCACCAATTACAACTCCGTTCTCAAGTGTTACCCCTGGTAAAACAATACTTCCGCTTCCAATAATTACGTGTTTGCCGATATAAACATCTCTTGCTTCCACATTTGAAAATCTTTTATCGACAGTTGGATTAGTCATAAAATTACCGGAATAGTCATCATTATTGGAATATATACTCACCCTTGATGAAATGTTAGCAAAATCCTGAACGGTTATTTTACCCTTTCCGATGAGCGAACTATACACGGCGATATGAACGTTTTTTCCTATACGTATCCCGCCATCTCCCGCAGACAAGACAACAAAATCATCTATCCTGGTATTATCTCCGACAGAAATCATATCGGGTTTATACACAGAAGCTTTCTCCGAAATTAAAACTCCCTTACCGACATTTTTAAACCCAACCTGTAATATTTGTTCTTTTGTTATAAATCCCATTATAACTTTGCTAGTATTAATTTTGCTATCAACCCTACATCTTCAATCCTCAACTCATAATACAAAGGCAAACAAAGTACTTTTCGGGAAATATCTTCCGATATCGGACACGAATTATACTTTACATAACTTAGAGTATTTAATGACGGGTAAAAATACCTTCGAGGGAATATTGAATTTGCGTTCAAATACTTCACAATTTTCAACAATTGTGCTTCGGATTCAAATAAGACAGGATAATATCCATAATTAGATGTCGCACCCTGTACCGTTTTTGGCATTTTTGATGCACAGCCTGATAAAAGCTGATCGTATCTTTCGGTTAATTTCTTTCTTTTTCTTATCATATTTTTCATTTTTGGCAGAATGCATAAACCCGTCGCAGCATGAAGTTCAGACATCTTCGCATTTATACCCAAACCCAGAAATTTATCAGGCCTTGCGGAACCTTCATGTCCAAAATTTCGATGGAACCAAATACGTTTTGCCGAATCCCCGTCACTCGTAACCAAAGCCCCACCTTCAATCGTATGGAATACCTTTGTGGCATGAAAACTGAGAACGCTAATATCACCGTAGTTTAAAACAGATCTTCCTTTGTAGTTTACCCCAAATGCATGTGCAGCATCGTAAATAACTTTCAGATTATATTTTTTTGCGATCTTATCTATTTTTTCCACATCACATACATTCCCATAAACGTGGACTGCCAAAATTGCACTGGTTTTGCCGGTTATGGCCGCTTCAATTTTATTAACGTCAATACACAACGTTTTCGAATTAATATCTACAAAAACAGGTTTGCAATTTTCCCAGACAATACTTGAGGTCGTTGCAACATAAGAAAATGGCGTAGTAATTATCTCGCCCCTGAGGTTAAGTACCTTAATTGCAATTTGAAGTCCAAGTGTCCCATTTGAGACAACACTAAGATTTTTGACTCCTAAATATTTTTTTAATTTTTCTTCCAACTTTCTTACCAGTGGTCCATCATTTGTTACATAAGAGGTCTTCCATAATTCTTTTAAATGTTTATTGTACTCATCTAAACTTGGCAAATATGTTTTTGTGACGTTGATCATTCGTTTTTAATTAGTATCCAATCCAAATTGCTTAGATATCTTTGGTCATAACAATTTCGTCAGCTTTTTCCTCAATTTGTTTAAAACCGTGCTTTTCGTAAAATTCGATTGCAGACTTATTTGTTCTAATGACTTCCAAAAAAAACCGCTTCATATCTGTATTATTTTCTTCATATAGTTTTAAAAGAAGCTCAAGAGCTTTTCCCATAATACCCTTCCTCGCGTATTTTTTTTCTCCCAACATGACTCTTCCAATCTCAAGTTCACCGTTGTCGTGTTTTATCATTGCCAACGTCCCCACTGGAACGTTTTTATACAACACTATGTAAATAGTATCGTTTGGGTTCTTGAGGTATCTGTCATAATACCAGTTAATCTGCATTTTTGGCGAGACTACATCCTTGTTAAAAAAAAATTTGCGGTTTGCGTTCCTCCAAAATCTCAGCATTTTAAGATCGTTCTTCCTTAACTTACGCAATTTGACAAAATTAGATAAATTACCCGTTAAAGGCTTTCGCATATTGTATGTGCTATCAAACGACCATTTGCAATTCTCATTGTACAATGAATAGGTAAAACAAACCCCTATTTGTTTTTGAAGAATTCCTTAATTCTATCAATAATATAATCTTGTTCAACTCTTGTAAGTTTAGGGTAAAGAGGTAGGGTCAGCACTTTCTTCCATTCGTTTTCCGTAACAGGAAGTTTTACATTAGGGAAAATGTTACGGTAAAAGGGTTGCAGATGAATTGGCATGTAATGAACTCCGGTAGAAATGTAATGTTTGCGTAAATATAGATGTAACTTGTCTCGTAGTTTTGTTCTAATGACATAATTGTGTTGTGCACTAACTGTTCCACTTTCAACGTCTGACAGAACTGGGCAAACAATATCACCAACTCCATTCAGGTGTTCATTATAATACTCCGCCTTCGCCCTTCTTTTTTTATTTGCCATGTCGAGTTTTGCCAACTGAACCAAACCAAGCGCTGCATTAATGTCATTCATATGATACTTATAACCTAGCTCATGAACTCCATAATACCAACCATAACCTCTATTAGAAGCAAGCCCGTGTTCTAAAACTTTTTCGATTCGACCCCATGTGTCTTTCGTAATTCCAACCCAACGCAAGCGCTTTAATTTCTCCGATGTCTTTTGATCCGTAACGGTAATCATACCGCCATCACCCGTTGCTAAATTTTTAACAGCGTGAAAACTAAAGCATGTGTAGTCACTCAATGACCCAATTTTTTTACCTTTGTAAATAGACCCACATGCATGTGCCGCATCTTCGATTATAATAATGTGACGGCTCTTCGCGATCTTTTGCAGGGAGTCCAAATCGCAAGGTAACCCCCCATAATGAACAGGGATAACTGCTTTTGTTTTTTTAGTGATTTTATTTTTTACGTCGTTCACTGAAATGCATAAGGTGTCGCGCTCAATATCTGCAAAAACTGGTTTCGCCCCAACATACATCACCGCATGTACAGTTGACACAAATGTTAACGAAGGGACAATCACTTCGTCACCCTTACCAACTCCAGCAGCAAGTAAAGCCAAATGAAGTGCCGCCGTCGCAGAATTCACTGCCACCGAGTACTTAGCATCCATGTACTTCGAAAATTTTTGTTCAAAGTCTTCAGTTTTTGGACCCAGGCCAATCCAGCCGGAACGAAGAACATCAACAATCGCCTTTTCCTCTTTTTTACCATAGTCAGGATAAAAAACTGGGATTAGTTTTTTTTTCTTCATATTTTTCCCGTTGAGAACATTGATGTAAACAGCTTGTTAAGAATGTTATCAGCTTGATACTGATGGTATAGTTTATTAACACCACGACGAAGTGAGTTTAGCATTTTGGGACTATCATAAATCTTTTTCAATTCTTTTGCTATAACTCCCGGGTCATTGTCAACAATAATTCCCGCTTTGTAATCATAAATGTATTTTGCCAGGTATGGAACAGTAGTTACGATAAGCGGTAGCCCTTGAGCAATATATCTACGAGATTTCCCTGAAGTTAAATACCAATTTGGTCCGTATGGGTCTGATGGATAAAGCGATAAACCTAGATGACATCGGGAAAATATTTTTGCAATTTTTATGCCGTCATCCACGAATCCATAAAATTTAATCGCTTTAGAAATTTTACTTTTTTTAACGTATTCTATAAGACGATTTTCTTCTGGTCCGGACCCAATAATATGAAGTTCCGCTTTCATACCTAGTTTAATGCAGTTCTCAACTGTCTTTACAGCCTCATAAACGGCGTTATTTCTTCGCAGCGACCCAAGAAATGCTAATTTTAAAGGTGGAATGGGTCTTGGCGACTTAACTGAAATTCTCCTAAAAAACACTGCATGAGTTAATCGTTTTACAACTGTTGTTGGTAAGCTTCCAAAATGCTGCACGTCAGTCTCTGCAAGTCTTGGGGTTGTATACCAAATTTCATCAACGTTGGTACGAATAAAATTCTGAACATAATCAATGCCTCGATAGTACAAACTGCGCAAAAATTCTGGCGGAATAAGAAAAAAATCAAACATCCAAAATACGATCTTATTACATTTTAAAATGCCAAGTTTTCTAAGGATGATGGCAACAAAAGCCGGCATAAAATGCTGCGCAAAAAATATATCGCATTTAAAATTAACTGTTTTCAAAGCTCTTATTAAGTCAATCGTTACAAAAGTCAAAGCTTTTGGAATGTTATATAGGTATAGCTTAAGACCTGCCTCTTTCAAATTATTTTTAACGTAAACTTTTTCGTTAACCAGTTTTCCATTTTTGTAGGTCAAAAGCCGACTCGGTGGAATATTAGACATCTGTCCTAAACTCATAATAAAATCATCCACCTGCGCAAAATTCTCTCGCAAAAATAGGGAAACAACAGCATCCTTTTCATAGGGAAGCTCTGCGGTGAAAATATGTTTATTCCACTTTTTCATTCTGGATTTTATCGTAATATAATTTTATTTTGCTTTCTTAGCCACAACCAACGTATCCGACCCTAACTCTGTTGACTTAGAAAAAATTCCATCGATAAACTTATATACCATTCTCATTTGTTTTGGTAAATCTCCAAAAAGATTTCTCTTTAACGAAGTAATACGGATAATTTTAAAATTGTTCAACTTTAATAGATCTTTAAGTACTTCAGCTGTCAAAACTCTAATATGCCCGACCCCTTGTTTTGTCGCGGCAAATTTTTTCATAAACTTTGTGCCAACTCTTTTATCGCGCATACTAGCCTCAAGAAAAATGGGGTAAATCCCGAAAAGAAAAAGTACCCGATTATACCACGCAACTAAATTTGGAGTTGTAAGTATCAGCTTTCCACCGTTTTTCAAAACTCTATAACATTCGGACAAATAATGATCCGGGCTTAAAACATGTTCTATTACTTGGTTTGAAAAGAGCAAATCAAAACTATTAGCTCTGTATGGAAAACGTTTATCTAAATCGCAAACCTTTGTTAATATTCCTTTTTTTCGGGCGAGTTCTAATCCTTTTTTGGAAATATCACAACCATAGACTTTTGCCCCAGTTTCATCTTTTATCTTTTTTGACAGAGAGCCATCTCCACACCCGGCATCTAAAATATTTTTGTGCCCGCCGACCAAATCTCCACAAACAGTGTTAACGATATAATTATAAAAAAGATCTCGCTCCTTGCTTGCCTTCTTCAAATACATTCCTTTTTGGTAGTAGTCTTCTGTTTCCATGTTAATATCCTAAACCAGAGAGTTTTCTTGAACGCTATTATAATTTAAATTCTAAAACAAATGAATCGTTCCCTTGACGACTAATAAAATAACCGTTTGACATGCCGTTTATTTTAAATGGTAAATAATAACCCCCGCTTAAGTCAACCAATTTCCACCTTGGATCATATGCCTCAGAAAAGACTAACCAAAAAGGTGATGTTATTTCATTTGCATTTATAACGTATTTTGCCGGAGTTTCAGCTCTAAAAGTGATCTTTGGTGGAGTATCTACGTCCGTAGAAAAATCAATTTCACTTTCACTAATCACGTCATTTTCAAAAATAAACGCTGCCGGTAACTTTCCAAGATTCAACAAGCTATTCCAATCCGTAGTTTTTAGGATATATGAAGGCGAGTATATTCTGGGAACAAAGTACTCACCTTTTAACTTAAGAAGGTCTACATTTTTCGTCGAAATTACTTCATCGTAGTAGTTAGTCTTGTTTCCACGCCCTTTGTTTACAGAAATCTCATTCACGCGAAGTTCGCCTTCGGGGACAGTAATTGTCAAATATTTTAATTTACTGATATTCAAATGAGCATATCTTTCAGTTGGATTTCGAAGGTCGAATGTAAAGGAATCGGCAAGCGGATAAATACGGTAAAAGCCATCAACATCACCGCTAAAGTCAAGGTGTTCATTATTGTTATCTTGTAAATCTAGTCTTATGTTTCCCGAAAAACCCGATGCAAATTTAATTGTAATAAATATTATATTTCGGAAGTCAATACTGCTAACGTCACAAGGGCTGCCTGCCACGTAATTCTTACATATTACTGTCTTATTTTGGATATCTGGTAATATACCATTTTGCAGATATGATGTTTCTTTTTCAGTGGTATCTAAATTTGACTGACCCCCATCCAAATCTTTCTCGACAACGAGATATTTGATGTTCCCATATCCTGCCAACTCGTCAAGTCTACCTTCGTAGTAACTTTGCCGTAAAGCTTTCCAGTATTGATTAAAATCTTTACTTCCTAAAACTTTGTCCAAAGAGGATTGTTGGAAAATATACATGTATGGCTGGATTCCAGAAAATGGTGTTTCCCAGTTAAACTTCACCCCGTCGCTACGAATCATCGGAATGGTTAACAGGCGGTAAACACTTTTGTCGGTCGACAAGTAGTTTTTAAGATCTGTATAACTTTCCGGAACTTTTATGTATGCGTTATATTCCTTGCCGCCAAAGACAGATATCCTCCACAGAAATACGTGTGCAAATCCAGCAACTATAACAATTATTAAAAACAGATATATTTTTTTTCTATAAAGATAAGATAATGCTTTACCGATCAACATTGCATAAATTAGTATCAATACAATTCCAAATTTTTCGTAAGGATTTCTGAATAGCTGCATAAAACTCAACTTTTGAAAAATAAACTCCATAATAAATCCAGTTGGGAAATTCGTGCCATTCAACATAAAGAAGGTAATAGCAACAATCAAGATGATTGCAAGTTTTTGAAATTTATCTTTAATAAGTACAAATCCGGACAAAGCTAGAATTGGGATTATCAAATTTAGATAATTAAAAATATTCGGGATCACGTTTGGATACCGCAGTAACCCAAAAATACTAAAGGGTTGTTGGCTGCTTAGACTTTTTAACACACTAAGATTAAATTCAGGACTGAAAATTCCTCCGTAGTATGAGACAGAATTATAAAGAACATATCTAATCCACCACCAGTTTGTTAGAGCCCACAATAAAATTGCCAAAAGCAAAAAGGCTATCGGCAAAAACTTTTCAGAAAACTTCTTGCTTTTAGTTGTTAGGTATTCAGAAACAGCAAGAATTCCCAATGGTACCCATTGCGTGATAATTAGTGCCGGAGAAGAATACGCATACGAAAATATCGAATTTACCAAAATAAACAAAAATAAAAACTTGAGCTTTCTTTTTTTTAAAAGTAGGTAAAAGTAGTAGAGAGATAACGGAAATAGTGGATAAAAGAAAAAAATAGGTGAAATGAATCTGTGCCAAATATTGGCATAAGTGTACGTATTAATTAAATAGAATACACTTCCGAAAGCCGCTTCAGCTTTTCCAAATAATTCAGATAAAAAGAGATACACCCCAAAACCACCCAAAGCATAAAGCAAGATAAATGCTCCAGCCTGAACCTGCCCCGGCTCCAACCCAAGTTTGACCAGTAAAGAACTTAGATAAAAAAAAGGGTAGCGAGAATGCGCAACTGTCTGTGGTGCTCCGAATGCAGCATCATTCCAGGCATACCTATAAAATTCCATAGTCCTCTGGGGAAAAGCAAATGAGAGACTTTCTTCTGCCCCTCCAATAAGTAATCCACTTCTATACCAAGGAATAGAAATCACCAGGGAAATAACAAGAGGCAGAATTGGTGAGATTATTAATTTACGAAAAAAGGCTTTGTTCAATAATTTGTGCATTTTTAATTCCAAAATTCGCAAGTGCAAATTCCCTGCAACTTTCCGACTTACGTTTCAAAAGTTTCCTGTCGAGAACAAACTTCTGGATAGACTTTTTAATCTCTATATAATTATCATCTTCCATGCTTCCAATTTTTTCGTTAAAAACATCTGGTATCCCTCCCGATGGTGTTGTTATCACAGGTAGGCCGCAAGAAAGGGCCTCAATCATCACCCGTGGAATTCCCTCTTCATATTCTTGTTTAATGATACGCGACGGAATTAATAAAACGTCAGAAGCGCAATAATAAATGGGAAGGTCCTTATTGTTAACTTTTCCTAAAAATCTAATATTTTTTATTTTTTCCGACGCGGTTTTAACCAAATCCGTTAATGGTCCAGAACCCACAATAACAAACGTAATGTTAGAAAGTTTTGAAGCCAACTTTAAAATTGTCCTGATACCTTTTACCTCTACAAGTCTGCCAACAAACAAAACTGTAAATCTATCGCCCCAACCAAGTTTTTTCTTCGCAGACATTTGGGGTTTGAAAATATCTTGGTCAACCCAATAATGGTAAATTATAATTTTGGACGGGTTAACACCAATCTCAACAAGTGCATCTTTCGCGTTTTTTGTTAAAACTAAAACAGCATCAGAACTTTCCAGAACATAAGAAACCATTTTTGTCATCAAAGAAGCTTCTTCAAATTTGAAACCCACATGTGTATTCACAACATAGCGCTTTTTAAAAATTTTTGCCAATGGAAGACTCCAAAGCGCAGCGATGAACCCATGCACTTGCACAACGTCAATCTCTTTTGAGTGGTTAAGCAAAAACAAAAAACAATCAATAAAAAGTCCAAACCCAATATAAATCGTTCGTAAAAACGCAAAACGTTCAAGTTTAAACACCAAATTAAAATCCGGCCACCACATCCGGTGAATTTTAAGATATTGGGAATCCTCATTCGTCTTTCCGCGAAATTTTGACCCCAATGCTTTATAGGCACGAACAAATACTATGTGTTTTTTAGAAGCCAAATATTTCACCAAATCGCTTAAATGCGTTTCAACACCACCAACAGCTGGCTCAAAATAGGGCGAAATAAGAAGAATGTTCATTATTGATATCAAATTTTAGCATAAATACCGAGGGTGTTTGAAGCAAAAATAATACAACACTAGGTGCAAACAACCCCCTCTCTAAAACTGACATTTAAATTCATCTAAAAAGCCAAATGTAACAAAAAAGTCTTGTATTTTGTAGAAGTTGTGGGGTCTAACTTCCTAACTTTTGAATATAATTATTTAACGAGTCGATATCATATTGGACAAACATCCAATCAGATGAGTTGGCTGAAAACTCGTCCCTCATCAAAGCTAAGGGTTCAAGATATGTTTTGTACTTTTCCCGAACTTGCAACTTAGTTTCCTGGGAAGCGTTATTTTCTAAAAATTCTTCCAGCGTCCCCGCATAATAAGCCAAACGACTGCTTGTTTTCTCCATTTGATTTCGGTTCTTTGTTTCAACAACGTAGTCCAATTCAGACAATCGTTGTTCAACTAAACTACTGTAGAGTCTAATTTTTGCATCCTTGTTTGTTATGACACGCTCCTGCACTTTCTCCCAAACCCGTTTCACATTATATAAAATATTACCAGGATTAATCCGCTCGGGTTGGATGTTTAGGTCCTTCAAACTCACTGCTAGGGAATACCTGGGCGAAAACGCAAGTAGAAATATGAAAAACAAAAAACCAGAGATTATTTTCTTTTTACAAAACATTTATCTAAATAAAACGATAAAAATTAAATTCTAAGCAAGTTTTCTTTGAACCAACTCTTTTCTAGCTTTTTCAAATTTATCGACCGCTTTTTGGGAAGCACTCCATTTAATAATTTCTTCCATACCACTTTCAAAAGAGATTGATGGGGAAAAACCAAGTTTATCTTTTATTTTAGTAATGTCAGCAAAACAATGCCGGACATCACCTGCACGAAACTTGCCGGTAATCTCTGCTTTTATTTTTACTCCCAGTAAATCTGCGAGAACTTCCGCAACCTTTTTAATGGGAATCGGATTGCAAGTTCCTACATTAAAAACTTTACCGTCGGCTTTGTCACTTTTAAGTGCTAAAATATTTACACGGGCTATGTCGTGGACGGATATAAAATCTCTTGTTTGCAACCCATCTTCATAAATTACTGGTCGGTTACCAGACATAAGTCTACTCAGAAAAATGGCGGCAACACCGGTATAAGGATTGCTCAAGCTTTGACGCGGTCCAAAAACGTTAAAATAACGCAAGGCTACGGTTGGAATTCCGTACGCTCTTCCAAAAACCATCAGCATGTCCTCTTGGTCTTTTTTATTAATCGCGTAAATCGAGTTACAATCCTGCATTTCTACCTCAGTTATTCCAACTGGTCTTAGTTTGCCTCCACAAACTGGACATCCAGGCTCCCATTGCTTTTTCTTTAACTGTGTCTCCTCACGCAAACCAGGTCTGACTCCTCCGTGTTTTTTACAGATGTACGACCCTTCTCCATATGAGCTCATTGATGCAGCTACGATAATTTTTTTTACTTTATTTGGCTTGTTGGCAAGGATGTCCAAAAGAACAGCAGTTCCATAAGTGTTAACTTTTGTATAATGTTTGATTTGATACATACTCTGGCCAACACCAACGGCAGCTGCTTCATGAAAAATGTAATCAGCATTATCAATAGCGCTTTCGAGTACTTTGCGGTTGGTGACACTTCCTTTGATAAATTGTGCCTTTTTATTTAAGTGCTTTGGCGGTCTGCCCCCAGCGTGGACTTGAGGATCTAAATTATCAAGGATTCTAACTTTATAACCGCTGGCAATCAGATTGTCTACAATATGCGAGCCGATAAATCCCGCTCCGCCGGTTACTAATACCAAATTCTGACTTTTTTTCATTTTTTTATACTACATCGCCTGAATTAAAAATAACAGACTTTTATTAGCGAATGTTTCAGTTTAAAATATCTATCAGAGATAGTATCATGAAAAATCCAAAAATATCAATCATTATCTCAAATTTGAATGGGGTTAGACTAAAACTACTCGACGATTGTCTCAATTCTTTAACCAAGCCAAATTATCCAAATTGGGAATTGTTTGTTGTCGACAACAATTCAGACGACGAAAGCGTTCTCTATCTTCAAAAAAGGTTTCAGAAATTAAAAAACTGCCACGTTATTAAAAATAAAGTAAACATGTATAGTCAAGGCCTTAACTTGGGTGCAAAACACGCAAAGGGGAAATATCTTGCTTACTTTAATAACGATGTAGCAATTGACAAAAACTATTTCAGATACGTAATTAATAAACTGGAAAGCGACTCTTCGATAGCAATTCTGCAGGGTAAACTTCTCAATTATTACAAAAGGAATATCATCGATAGCGCTGGTGAAACGATGGATAAATTTGGAAATCCGATTACTATCGGTTCTGGTGAAACCGACCGTGGCCAATATAATAATGAAAACGAAATACTTTCAGCAAGCGGATCAGCCTGTGTAATAAAAAAAGATATTTTTCAAAAAATTGGTCATTACGGGCCTGAGTACGGAATTGGATATGAAGACATGGACATTGCCTTACGCGCTAGGTCCATGGGATACAAAGTCGTAAGGTTTCCAAAAGCGGTTGTCTTTCACAAACGAGCATCGACAGATTTGGCGCCCTTTATCAGAACAAAAGTAAAATGGCACTTTAATAAAAACCGCTTATCTACAATGATTAAAAATTATCCACTATCACTTTTGATTACCTCCCTACCGTTTACAATCATGCTATATGTATTTATCGGATCTTGGGAGTGTCTGGTTCACGGAAATTGGAAAATCGGACTGACAAGGTTCACATCTATCGGCTGGGTAATCTCAAACATTTCTAAAATAATACAAAGGAGAAATGCGATCAAAAAGGTAACGGTTGATGGATATGTCTTCCCCATTAATTTGTTTTCCGACAAATCATTTTTTACCTTTTTTAAAGACTTTTTAAAGATAAACAAAAGTTTAAAGTAGCTCTATTACCCGCCCCAACTTAAAACAACGGCTCCAATTAACATTTTCGTACTCTTCACAAAAATTAAATAATTATATAAACTCATTCTATGCGAACAAGCGACTGGGAATTGCCTAAATTCGAAAAATTCGAGTTTCGAAAAAAATCTTCAAAATACTGCGTTTGCATCCCCATTATTAACGAGGGTCAAAGAATATTGACACAACTTGAAAAAATGAAGAAAGTCTCAAAATTAGCAGATATTATCATTTGCGATGGTAGAAGTAACGACGGATCGACAAAACTATCAGTAATGAAAAAATATAATGTCCGAACACTACTTACTAAACTCGGTCCCGGAAAGCAAGCTACACAACTGCGGATGGGTTTTTCCTACGCACTGAAACAAGGTTACAAAGGAGTTATTCAGGTTGATGGGAACAATAAAGACGGTGTCAACGCCATTCCAAGATTCATCAAAGAGCTTGACGCTGGCTATGACTATATTCAGGGATCACGTTTTGTCAAAGGCGGAAAAGCCGTAAACACACCCATTAACAGATACATTGGCGTACGTTTTATTGCTTCACCGCTTATTTCTCTTTTTGGCGGGTATCTATACACCGATATAACTAACGGATTTAGAGCTTACAGCGCAAGGTATTTATTGCACTCAAAAGTTCTTCCATTTAGAAGTGTCTTTTTACAGTATGGCCTAAACTTTTACCTTGCAGTCCGCGCTCGACAAGTAGGGCTTTTGTCAAAAGAGATTCCAGTACTTCGAGCGTATCCTAAACACAGCACTCCATCGAAAATGAAAAATTTTTCTGATCAATTTGATTTATTGAAAGAAGTCGTATATGCGGCTTTTGGCAAATACAACCCAAGATAACTACCCATTATTTACGCAATGTTTACAAACTTTCAATCAACTGCGTACTTTCTTTTGTAGATTTTTCCCAAGAAAATTTCTTGCTCCAATTGATGCAATTGTTAGACAGGGTCAAGTAACGGATTTTATCATTGTTTAGCTTGATTATCTCCATCGCGATTTGATGAAACTCCCCTTTTTGAAAAAGCATTCCAGTCTTTCCGTCTACAACGGAATCGATTAGCCCCTTAACTTTATATCCAACTACCGGTGTCCCAACTGAATTTGCCTCAATATTCACCAAACCCCAACCCTCGTGAATTGAAGGGTTTATCATGCAAAAAGATTTGGCTAAGATTTCGAATTTTCTTCTCTCTGAAACAAACCCTTCAAATTTTACTTTTGAGACAAGGCCTAATTTTTTAATTTTACGCTTTAGTAACTTGGTGTAAGTACTATCACCCTTCCCGACAATCAAAAAATCCCAACTATCGTCCTTACGATGCACTTCCGAAAATATTCCAATTGCGTCTTCAATTCCCTTATCTTTTGCAAGGCTTCCTAAAAAGGTCAATATTTTTTGTTTTTTGACACCTCTAACTCTTATACTGTTAAATCCATTTTGAATAATGTGAATTTTTTCCTTAGCAACACCAAACAAGACGAGGTCTGTCTTAGTTGAACTTGAGACCGTCAGAAAATCGACATTTTTATAAAGTTTAAAAATTAGAGGTTCAATTTTAGGACCAAACTCGGAAGCTATCAAATTGTATGGTTTGGGTAGTTCATTCTGTTTCCAGACTTGCATCGCTATTTCATGAATGTAGGCAAGTACTTTGGTTCTCACAAATAAAACAGTAAAAAAGGGAATACCATGAAATTGATCTACAACAATGTCAAATTTAGGATGTTTACCCAAAAGGAACCAAACCAATGCCGCGGCGTGTACTCCCAAAACTTGATTTCCCGATCGTACGATAGTTACACCATCAATCATTTCCTGTTTTTTGCAATTGAGAAATGAGGAAGTAAAAAGAAATACATTATGACCCGCCCTAACCCAGGCTTTCGAATGTTCGTGTGTGGCAATCTCCGCACCCCCCGCATTTGGATGCCCAGGACCTCGCCACGAAAAAATTAAAATATTCATTTACCGTTTATCTTTAGATACTCTGGTGTAATCCAATTATCCTTATTTCTAGCATCATAATACCGCTTGATCATCAGCCTGTAGAAAACGGCAACGGTATCCCAAAGCGTAGCAAACGATATAAGAAAGAACTTTTTTCCAATAATCGTTGACACTCCGTCGTTGAAATTCATTTTTAGTTCAACCGGGGCTTCATAAATCCTCTTAAATCCAAGATAATTTGCAACAGCTAAAAATTCGATATCGAACGCAAACGCCTTAACAACCAACCTCGGCATAACTTTTTCCAACACTTCTCTTTTAAAGAATTTAATACCCACCTGAGTGTCCTTAACGTTCAATCCGAAGAGTATCTTTACGATTATCTGGTATACAAATGAAACCACTTTCCTCTGCCAGGGATAAATAACTTTTGATGCCGGATGTCTTTTTGAACCAATAATAATATCGGCATCATACCATTGAAAATGCTCTAGAAGTATTGATATTCCGTTGGGTTCCAAATCCCCACCCGCGTCGATAAAGCCAACAATATCTCCTTTTGCCCTTGCCATTCCGTAGCGTACAGCGTGTCCTTTACCCAAGTTCGTCAAATAGCCAACGACGCGAATTTTGTCAGGAAATTTTGCCGCAACTTTCGATGCAACATCGTAACTTTTATCAACCATACCGTCAATGACACAAATTAACTCATAGCTGTAGCGTGTCTGATCCAAAACGCTCTTAATATGCAAGAGGTTCTTCCTAATAAATTTTTCAGCTTTATAGGCAGGGATGACAATTGATACAAGAGTTGATTCAGAACGTTTTTTTCTTAACATATGCAAAGTATAGCCCCAAGTAAATCACTAATAAAGAAATACACAGAAGCGATGAACCGATGACATACCAAAAAGATGAATGAAAAAGATAGATCATCAACACTTGCATAATGGCAAACACAGGAACCAATAACAGAGGCCGTGTTAGGTCGATCGATAACATAAAAGAGGAAAAAAGATTGGCAAGTGAGTAAATAACAAAGTAAAGTCCCATTAAAAGCAGATACCTACCTCCTTCGAGATAGGAGCTGCCGTACAAAACATTAATCGCCAAGTTAGGGAATAAATAGTAAACAAAAAGGATGAATGCACCAATCAGAAACACCAAAAATACACTTAACAGAAATATATTGAGGAATTTCCCATTTGTCGATTTTTTCTTTGCAATCAGTGGAAACATCACTGCCCCGATTGGTGCCGTTCCGTAAAATATTACTTTTCCCAAATTCGAAATTGATCCATAGATCCCTGCATCGTGTGAAGAGAAAAAATGTTTGACCAAAACTAAATCCGAAGTCAAAAGGGAAGTGAATGAAACAGAAACCACAAAAACGGGTAACGCATAGGAAAATACTTTCTGAAAATTGAAATTTTTGACCTCACTCTTAACAAAACCAATATCGCGTAAAAAAAATCTTGAAAGAACAAGTGCAACTACTTCAGCAAGAAGCATACCCAAAATAGCCCCAAAAACTCCGAAACCTAAGTAGTAGAGAGCTAAACCAAACGCCAACCTACCAAGCAGTTCAATGTTGCCAATAATCACCGTTTCTTTAAATTTAACTACACCCTGAAGAAGAGATTTATAAACAAAGATAATCATTGAAAAAAATAAAATTGGGGCAAAAAGAAGGCTAATATTTTTCCCAATGTGTATGTAATCTCCCAAAAAAGATGAAATTAATAAAATTACTACAGACACGCCAAGGGAAACTTTTATAACTTTATTATTAAACCATTCCAGTATCGCCGGAGTATCTTTTTTGTCAGAAGAAGAAACAAATTTAACAATCACAAGTCCAAAAAAAGATACCAGCGACATGATAAGACCAATAAGCGAAATTGTCGCGACCAGCTCTCCGTAGGAGTCGGGGCCCAACAAACGTCCTAAAATCAAGTGATAGATATAAGCCAAAAAATTGGCCAGGTTACTACCAACTACCATAAAAAAACTTCCAGAAAAAAGCGGATGGAGAAAAATTTTTTTAGGCGAAAACGAATGATTTAAGATCTTGACGTTGGCATTTATTATTTTCTCTTTCATAACATTCTTTACAAACATTAGCCAGTAGCTTCCCCGAAAGGATAATGATATATCTATTTTTTTAGAAATTGCTATAGAAATAAACTACCACGGGCTAAAGCTCATGGTATTTTGTCGACAAGATTGGATTCTTGCTTCATCCACGGACTTAAGTCCGTGGTTTTCGCAGATGAATTCAATAAAATTTATATATCGTTTTTTTTTAAAAATCGCTATGACACAAAATACCCCCTAACAAATAACGCTTGCGCTAGGAAATTACTTAATAATAATAACGAAAAAATTAGATAGCGAATAGAATTATTTCTAACCATCGAGATGTAATATCCAGCAACAAGAAAAACTGGAAAAATGACTAAGACATAACGCGGCAGCGACGAAAAACTGCCCGAGAATGTTGGGATTAAATACGCAAGTATGTAGAAAATAAAAAAACTCATCTTCATTTTTTTGTAAACAAAGTAACCTGCAAGCAAAAACAATAACGCCACCGCCAATTCTAAAAATGTTACATAAACCTGTGGAAAATAAGAATAATTAACCGCGGGGATGATCTTAAAAAAATAACGATAAAAAACCTGTGGCAGTAAAACAATTTTTGATGTCCGTTGACCTCCAAAAATTTCAATGTTGTGAATAAAGGCAAGAAAATCCCCGGTTGAAATTTGCAGATACGTAGAATAACAAACTATTCCCAATACCGGCAGAGCGGAATATAAAAACGACGTCAAAGTTATAATTTTCTTTTTGTTTTCGATCAGATATTCATATATCAGAGATATTGCCAGAGCAACGCCAACAAGCCTGGTGGCCGTTGCCATCCCACACAATGCAAATGAAAATAACCAACGTCTTTTTAAAGAGAAATAGAAACTCCAAACAGCCAATGCAAAAAATAGTGTTTCATTATAATAAGCTCCTAAAAAAAACGCTGTCGGAAAAACGAGTATTAACACAATCGATAACATCACTTGTCTAGTGTCAAAAAACATTTGTCCCAATTTATACAGCCCGAAAAGACCAACAAGAAGTAAAATATTTGATATAAAAAGTCCTGAGACGGCGTAAGAAATATAACTCCCTCCAATTGCCAGAGAAAAAGATCTGATTATCAGTGGGTATAGAGGAAAATAAAAATAAGTCAGTGGTAGGTACCCTTCCCTTGCAATTGCAAGGTAGTGTTCGCCGTCAAAATTAATCGCACTCCAAAAAAATGGCTGGCGCAGATAATTCAGAAGTCCTCCTCCTAAAAAATCAGTTTGTAGGGGGAACAACAATTTGCCTAAACTTGCAAAGGATAGTTCAACAAGTTTCCAGACAATAAACAGGGTTATGATCGTAGTTATTTCCTTTTTGTTCATTATACATTCATCACTACAGCTTAAATCTCTGATAAGCTTTTATACAACTTGACCGTTTTTTCAGCCGTTTCTCGCCACGTAAACTGTTTCACCCTTTTACTCCCAGCCCTAATCATTCGTAGCCTGTCAGAAGAATCCTTCAGTGAAAAGGAAATTTTATTAGCAAAATCGCCAGCTGAGTTTGGTTTTGCAACAGCCGCGGATCCACCCGCAATCTCGACAAGGGCCTGAGTTTTTGAAATTACAACCGGGGTTTCGCAAGCGAATGCTTCTAAAACAGGCAAACCAAAGCCCTCGTAGTATGAAGGCTGGCAATAGACACTAGCCAAATTCATAATCGCAACCAAGTCGTTCGCAGGAACAAAACCCGTTGTTAATACCCGATTGGAGTTTATGCGGTACAAAAGTTCAGTCAAATGCGCGATTTCAGGATGTGTTATCCCTAAAATTTCTCTAGCTTTGTCTCTAAATCCGCTCTGGCGTGAGAGATTGTTTTTTATCAGCTCATCAATTGCTGCCGCTTGTTTTCCTACAATTACCAATGGCAACTTTACAATTCTGCTTGCCTCCACCAGTGTTGAAAGATTTTTGTTGTAGTTAACATCACCCACATAGAGAATAAACTTATTTGGTAATCTATAGACCTTTGCTACTTTTGCCAGTTTTTCCTTATCGTTAATTTTTCGAAAGCGCAAGTCCACCCCCCAGTAGATAACTTCAACCTTTTTTTCATTAATACCCAAAAATCTAACAATGTCCTTTTTTGATGTTTCAGATACACTAATTACTTTGTCTACCTGGCCAACAAGCAATTTATTTATAAGAAATTTAACTGCACCTCTAATTCCTTGGCGATAATGGTTTCTATAAAGTAGAGGAATCAGATCGTGAATTGTGAGGATCACTTTTTTACCAGCAAACCCAATACGCGGTATATTTAAAAAGTAAGGATTGAAGCTGGTATAGTGAAGGATATCAAAGTCATTTAAATCAGCTTGGAAAAAATCCACCGCTTCGACAACCACATTCTTGTCGGTGTTAAATTTATGAAGCGCGTCGATCAACCCCCTAACCGAAACACCCACACCACGCACAGAATGCCCACCTGTCAGAGGACCACTATCAATTGCCACCCTCATGAAGATATTTTACACCAAAAACATCACCTGATGTCCTTTTTACTTTCAGAAAAATAGTGTCGTGGATAAATTGGAGTTTCTTCTTCCAGTGATTCGTTTTCAAGTCTTGTAGCGATATGGTTTGCCAGCCATCCCGGATCCAGATATCCCTTACCCTCTCTGTGTTTTCTTATTTTGCGAGCGAGGGAGAGCGGTCCGAATGATGTTAGCACAGAACCTAATGTCAGATGGACAAAGTGAATATGTGTTTTTCTGTATTCTTTAGCCAGCGAGAGCATTAAACCTCGAAGCGCAAATTTACTCGCACAATATGCCAGACGCCCCGAAAGGGCAACCTTACCCATTCCAGATCCACTTGCAATAACATAAACTTTCTCAGATTTTTCCAGAAGCGGTAAAAGTTTCTGGATGGAATAAAAAGCTGAAGCAACATTTATATCCATCGACATCTCCCATTCTTCAAAACTTATTTCAGATAATTTTTTATATATTCCCACACCAGCTAGGTGGAAAAGTACATCGACAGATTTGTAATCTCTTGAAATTTCTTTCGCCAATTTTTCTATAGACTTCGGATCAGTTAAATCGCACGTGTACTTACCAATCTTGATGTTTTCTTCCTTCAATTCATTTTCCAAAACATTCATTGAGTTCATCTTTCTAGAAACAAAAATTAGATTT
>Ga0209210_1001516_pt1 | contig 19252 bp, 27 predicted proteins | sample RifGroA1_FD_183991 | JGI IMG/M metagenome (GOLD analysis project Ga0209210, IMG submission 183991) | Contaminated groundwater microbial communities from Rifle, Colorado, USA - Rifle Groundwater A1 (SPAdes) (version 2) | ecosystem: Environmental > Aquatic > Deep subsurface > Groundwater >...
ACAGCATTGTGAATAAAGAAGTTTTGGAAGATTTAGAACGGAGGAGATTTGCTTATAAAATAATTCCGTATAAGCACCGATACCCTCACTGCTTCAGATGCGGACAGGAGCTTGTTTTTAGGCTTGTTGATGAATGGTATATTAAAGCTAAGGAAATAAGAGATAAGCTTATTAAAGAAAATAAAAAAATAAATTGGTTTCCTGAATACGGCAAAAAAAGGCAGGAAGAATGGTTCAAGAATATGGGCGACTGGCTTATATCTAGAAAAAGGTATTGGGGTCTGCCTCTGCCGGTGTGGGAATGCGCCTGCGGAAATTATGAAGTTTTTGGAAGCTTGAAAGAGCTGAGAGAGAAAGCTATAGACAAAAAGAAAGTTGATAATCTTCCAGAGATACATCGTCCGTGGATAGACGAGATTAAAATAAAATGTAATAAATGCGGCTCTGATGCTTCCCGCATTGCGGATGTAGGAGATGCATGGTTAGATGCAGGGATTGTTCCGTTTTCTACTCTTAATTATTTGAAAGATAAAAAACATTGGGCTGAATGGTTTCCTGCCGAATTTATTTGCGAGAATATGCCGGGACAATATAGAGGATGGTTTAATGCGCTGATGTGGGCGTCTGTGACTCTTAGCGAAAAAGCTCCGTTCAAATCTGTTTTAGGTTATGAAACTTTGAAAGACGAAAAAGGTGAAGAGATGCATAAGAGTAAAGGTAATGCTATATGGTTTGATAATGCTGTCGAGAAAGTCGGCGCTGATGCTTTAAGAATTTTATACTGTCTGCAGGACCCTACTCTTGAGCTAAAGTTTGGATTTAATGTGCTTAAAGAACCGATAAATAATTTGAATATCTTGTGCAATATAGGCAATCTGATAAGCAAGACTAAAACGGTTAAAATTGAGAAGATAGAAGATTTGTGGATTTTGTCTAAACTTAATTCTCTTGTACGTAATGTTACGGAGGAATTTGAAAATATGCGTCCGCATCTAGCGACGAGGGAGATTCAGGACTTCTGGCTTAATACTTTAAGCAGAAGATATATTCAGTTTAGCCGAGACAGACTGGCTGAAAATGATTCTGCGGTGAAGTTTGTAGTAAAAGAGATTTATCTAACTCTGCTTAAATTATGTGCTCCAATAATTCCATTTACTTCTGATAAAGTGTGGCAGAATTTGAGAGATAAAGAAATTGTGGAAGAAGAATCTGTGCATTTGTGCAGATGGCCTGAATGTGATGAGAAAAAAATAAATAAAAAGCTTGAAGAAAAATTTGAAGTGCTTGTTCAGATTTTAGAGAAAGGACTTGCTGAAAGAGATGCCGTGAAAATTGGATTGAAATGGCCTTTGGCTTCTGCGACTATTTATTCTTCGCTAAAACTGGATAAAGAGACTGAAGAAATTATTGCAAGACAGCTTAATGTTAAGAAAATTATCTTAAAGGACGGCAAAGAAATGTCTGTTGAGCTTGACACTAAAGTAACTCCTGAACTTGAAGCAGAAGGTTTTGCGCGCGAGATTGCGCGGCGCATTCAGGCTGAACGCAAAGCGAAAGATATGAAAAAGGAGCAGAGAATAAATTTAAAGTTATTTGTAAGTGACAAATTGAAGAATGCAATTGTTACTCACACGGAGTTTATACGTGAACGGGTCGGCGCAAATAAAATTGATTTTATCGACGGTAAAAACTCAGATTTAATATTTTTTGACGTTAAAAATGAGAGTATAGGATTTAGTTTTCAAATTCTAAAAACATTTAAATAGTCCTTCATCTTGGTTTGTTTAATGATAGTTAATAGCGAATTTTTAGGAAGGCTTAGAAAAATTTTTGATTTGAATCTCTATGAGGTAAAAGTCTGGACTTCGCTTCTTTCGCGAGGGGTTTCTACTGCCGGTGAGCTGAGCACAATTTCTGATGTTCCGAGAAGCAGAACTTATGATATTTTGGAGTCTCTTGAAAAGAAAGGCTTTGTTGTTATGAAGCTTGGAAAGCCTATTAAATTTTTGGCTTTGAAGCCTGAAGAGGTTGTTGAGCGCGTGAAAAAACATATGCTTTTTACTGCACAGGAGAAGACTAAACATCTTGAAGATATTAAGGGCGGGGAAGTTATTACAGAGCTATCTAATTTATATGAAAATGGTGTGAAGTATGTTGAGCCGTCTGATTTGTCTGGAAGCATTAAGGGCAGACAAAATGTTTACAACCATATAGATATGATGCTTAAAAATGCTAAAAGAAATGCAGTTATTGTTACGACAGCTGAAGGTTTGAATAGAAAATTTGAATCCTTGATGCCTACTCTTGAGAAGGCTAAGAAACGAGGAGTTGCTTTGAGAATAGCTGCTCCGATTACTGGAGAAAATATAAAGGTTGCCCGTGAACTCTCCAAGTTTGCTGATGTCCGTCATTTGGACAAACCTCATGGTCGTTTTACGATAATTGACGGTGAGCAGATGATGTTTTTGCTTCTTGATGATAAGACTGTGCATCCTAATTATGATGTTGGCGTGTGGCTATCTAGTGACTATTTTGCGAAATCTATGAACCAGATGGTTGATACAGCTTGGAAAGACTTTGTTCCTCTTGCTAAGATGAAAATCTGATGAATTCGAGGAATTATTTTTTTCTGACGTCCATATTGTTTGGAATTATTTTTTTAGTTCATCTTCTTAGAATATTTAGTGACTGGAGCGCACAGATTGAGAATTTTGCCGTGCCTATGTGGTTTTCTTATGTTGCTTTAGTTGTTATGGGATATTTGAGCTATGAGTCTTTCAGGCACTGGCATAGGGCTTAATTATATTTATTCTTTAAAGTTTAAAACTGATTTTATTACTTCTTGCACAAGATCGCTTGTTATGAAAAGAGAGGATTTTGATTGTAGTTCTTTAACTTTCTCAATTGATTTATTTTCCATGCAGACTCCATTGGATATCTTCTTTTATCGCCGATTCCAACTGAGCAATTTTTAATTTCTTAACTTCCAAATAGAGACTGCTCGCTTCCTTGATATTTGACATTGCTTCTTCCATAGTTTGTCCTTGACTTGAAATCCCAAGACTCATGCAATGTGCTACAAACATTATTGAGCCATCGCTTAACTTTTCTTTATTCATTACTACATCTATAAAGTAATTTTTCTCCATGATTTATCGAGGGAAAAGTGCTATTAAAATCTTTGCCTATTTCTCTAAAACAACTCTTACATCTACTGCCTTGCCTTCTTTTGCATTTAGAATGAAAGGGTTTATGTCCAGCTCTTTTATGTCTTTATGCTTTTGAGGTAGTTTTGATATGGTGACTAAGGTTTCTTTTAATAACTGTGTGTTTAGTTTTATATTTCTGAATCCGTGAAATAGCTTGCTTGATTTTAATTCGTCAATCATTTCCTGCGCTTCTAATATTGTTATTGGGCATTTTCTTATTGACACGTCGTTTATTAATTCTGTGAAAATACCTCCGAGCCCGAAGGCTATGACGTGTCCGAATACGCTGTCTTTTTTTATTCCTATAATTAACTGCTGGCCTTCAATGAATTCCTGGACAAGAATTCCGTCAATTTTTATTTTATTTTTTTTTGCTGCAGCGAGAAGGTCTTCAAATGACGAGAATAATTCATCTTTGTGATTTACTATTCTTACTCCGCCGATTTCTGTTTTGTGGACTGCTTGTGAAGAGAGGATTTTTAGAACTAATGGTGCTTTAATTGTAATCTCTGATAATTTATCGACTAACTGACTTTCTGGGACTGGAACTGTTTTGCTTAAGAATTTTTCAGACTCGTATGCTGACAGGATTGATTGTTTCATAGTTTATTATATTGGAGCTTGGTTAAATATGTTGCTAAATATACCTAAAGACATAATTTCTTGACCAATCTGTATGTCTTTAGCTAATATGTCAAGAACTGATGTTCTTGAGCACACAAAGATTAGCAAATCTTTGATGTATCAAAGGCACAAGCTGGTCAATTAAGAGCGTCCTTTGCTATAGGATTATATTTAAAAAGCCTGTTTTATTTATTGTGTTATGGGGCGTGATTGTTTTTATAGTGTTAGCCGTTTTTCTGTTGATGCATTAGCTATTGTTCTTTTTGCGCAATCGCAACGCGGGGCTCCGAACGTTGAACATGAACGCAGGTTTGATGGAAATGGCCACGAGAAATATACTCCTGCCGTTCGGGAATATCGTGGGCCACCAGCGAAGTATCATGTTAGACAGCCTGGTGGCAGGAAGGGGCTGAAATGACTTTGATGATGTTTTATGGGACTGAATGCGTGCATTGCCACGAGATGATCCCTCTTGTTGAGAAATTGGAAAAAGAGGAGAAAGTTAAAGTTGCCCGCTTGGAGACTTGGCATAATTCTGCGAATGCTAAAAAATTGCAAGACTCGGATAAGGGGCGCTGTGGCGGTGTGCCTTTTTTTTATAATGATGTTTCAAAGAAGTTTATTTGCGGTTCTACTTCTTACGAGAATTTGAAGAAGTGGGCTTTGGGAAAATAGTTTATTTAGACTATCTTCTAGAGTCTATATCATTTAATTCTTTTTCTAATTGACTTGGGTCTTGCTCTCCGCGCAAGGTTTTGTTCGCTGATTCTTGAATATGTGGAGGTATTTCTGTGGGTCTACCCATATAATCGATAAATGTATCTCCATTATCTTTGATATACTGAACCATGTCAGGGGCTACAAATGAAGGTCTACCTTTGGGAGTTATAGCATCTACATCACCATCACTATCTGCATCTATAAGGGTATAGGTAGAAGTTTTCATTTCAGTAGGTTTGTATAGAGAAACAGCTGGCATATTTCTAAGATACAATATTCCCCCGATAGCTACAACTAATGGAATACATGCTCTTAGTAAAATTGAATGTTCTTTTTTCATGATTTTATTAATATTGAGTTATATTTAAACCTTTATATTTGTTACTACTATTAAGTTTAATATGATTATGATAGAATTTAAATACATAAAGTTACTAAGTAACTTAGTAACCTATTAGTAATATGGCATCTAAAACTATAAAGATAAGCGAGGAAAATTATAGAAAACTGTTAGTTATAGCCTCGCGTTTGCAAATAGAAAGAAATAGAATTATATCTTTCGATGAAGCTATAGAGACTATGGAGATTAAGAAAAAAGAGAGCAATGATATCATGAAATTTGCGGGAAGCTGGAAACTATCTAATGAAGAGGCGGAAACCTTAATTAAAGATATTTACAAAGAGCGCAGGATAATATCCAGAAGATTATAATGGTCTGTATAGACAGCGATATAATTATTAATTTCCTAAGAAAAGAGAAAAATGCTGTTGAATTAATTAATCAGTTAAAAAGTAGAGGGGAATTAATTACTACAACAGTCATCAATTCTTTTGAGTTATGGAAGGGTTATTATCGTTTTAAAAATAAAACTACTTTTGATACTATTGAACAATTTCTTTCTGAGATAGAAATTTTATTACTTGAACCCAAATCTTCTAAAAAAGCAGCTGAAATATTTGAATCATTAAGCTCTGAAGGTCAAACAGTTGATGCTTTGGATGTGATGATTGCTTCAATTGCCATGGTAAATAATGAACCTATTTTGACATTAAATAAAAATCATTTTGAAAGGATTCCAGGTGTTAAACTTATTTGATGCGTATTTATAAAAAACATAAGAATTATTTAATTAATTAATTTATATCCTAAATCTCTAAATATTTTTTCCAATTCTTCTTTTCTTACATTGCTAGTTCCGAGAGTTAAATTTATTCTATTCCAATTTGCTTGGGGGTGTTCTAGCGCTCCTCCGTAAATTCCTATTAATTCTAATCTGGATTTTAACTCTGCAAATCTTGGCGGCAATTCTTGACTTTCTGGTCTTGTGAATTGATAGGTTATATTTTTGTCCACGCACGACGCGGTTTATGAGAATTTATAAATTTATCTTCTGTGTTTTTTATGGTTTACTGAATGATATACTAGTTTCTTTACTTTAGAAGCTTTTAACTTGTTGCCTGCACGGCGAGCATGCTTTATGCTTTTTGAAATACTTTTCTTCATCTTTTTACTTCCTGTTTTTTTTCGTGCCATTTGAATATAGCTGACGTTCCGGACGCGGTGTAAGAGTTCCGTAAACGTTTCTCAACGTTCAATCTTAACCTACTGAGACGTTTTAACGGTGATCTTCTACGCCCTCGACTCAAGCATGCGTGCGCACAGGTTTCGTTGGAAGAGTTATAGTCCGGTCTTCCGATTTATGGCCGAATGCGCGCCAGAGGCTGGACGAGCAGCATCCTTTCCAGGACAACCACTAATGACGTCAGCATAGGAATGCGGAAATTTATGATTATAAATCTATGTTACAATTTTATAATAGTTAATAGACTTCTAAGACAAATTATTCTAGGATTGATTTAATAATTAATAATAAAGAATCCCAACCACAGCAAGCTGTGGGGTATTCTTTAAGCCTCCAAATGGGGACGAACTAAAACGATCGTAGCAAGCTACGGGGTATAAGACCTATTTGGAGCAATTAAGACATTTGAATGTTGAGAAATAGTTGGCCATTTCTTATTGGTTCTTGCATTGCTATGTGCTTGAATGTTTGACATTAATAATTTAACTGGCACTTATCTGAAGATTTATATAGATTCTATTATTTCTGTTGTTGAGGGATGATGGCTGTTAAAATTCTTGAAAAATTTGAGGTTCCATACTTGCAGATTTTAGATGAGTTTGGGAAATATGATTCTAAAGGGGCGCCAGATATTTCTAAGAATGTTTTGCTTGAAATGTACAAGGCAATGGTGCTGACTCGGGCGTTTGATGATAAAGCTTTGAAACTTCAGAGGCAGGGGCGTTTGGGAACTTACGCGCCGATGCGCGGGCAGGAAGCGTGTCAAATTGGAAGCGCTTTTGCTCTTTCTAAAGAAGATTGGGTTTTTCCTGCTTTTCGCGAGAATGGAATTTTTATGATTCGCGGTGTTCCTGCACATATGCTTTATCAATATTGGGCCGGGGACGAGAGAGGAATGCAAATTCCTAAAGGAATAAATATTTTGCCTGTTTCAATTACTGTCGGCGCGCATTTACCTCACGCTGCCGGAGCGGCAATGGCTTTCAAACATCAAGGTTTGAAAAGCGCGGCTGTTGTTTATTTTGGCGACGGCGCAACTTCTGAAGGAGATTTTCATGAGGCTATGAATTTCGCAGGGGTTTTTAAAGCGCCTTGTATTTTTATTTGTGAAAATAATCAGTGGGCGATTTCTGTTCCTGTAAAAGAGCAGACCGCTTCTTCCACTATCGCTCAAAAAGCAATTGCATATGGATTTCCCGGCGTGCAAGTTGATGGCAACGATGTTTTTGCAGTTTACAAAGCGACTGCTGAAGCGCTGGTCCGCGCTCGACGAGGTGATGGTCCTACTTTGATTGAATGTTTTACTTATCGCTTGACGGACCATACTACTTCTGATGATGCTAAAAAATACCGCTCTGAAGAAGAAGTTCGTGCTTGGGAGAAAAAAGATCCTTTGCCGAGATTTGAAAATTATTTATTGAAAGAAAAAATATTAAATCCCGTTACGATTCAAAAAATTAAAGTTGATGCTGAACAAATTATTGAACGCGAGGTTCGCGTTTCTGAAAGCATGACTCCGCAACCGCCGACGGATATGTTTGATTATCTTTACGCTGTGCGGACGCCTGAAATGGATGAACAGCGCTTACGAGCTGCTGAAGAAAATGAAATTGCTGGGCGCGCGGGATTGTCTGAACATGCTGCTGAAAAAGGCGGAGTTGTAGGGGAATTGGAGGAAGCTTAGTAAAATGTCTTTTATTTTTGAGGTTACTGATAAAACTGGGAGAAAAATCCATTTAACAGATGAAAGATGGAAGCATATTAGGAAAAAGCATCCTGAAATGGAAATTTCTGAACTGCTACAAGAAACGATAGAAAAACCTGATAAAATTACGAACACTCATTTAGATTCTAAAGTTAATTATTTCTGGAAGCATTATAAAAATAGGTCTGGCTCTGACAAATTTCTTTTGGTTGTAGTAAAATACTTAAACGGTGACGGATACGTTCTTTCATCTTATTATGAGGATAAAACACAATGAAAGATCCAACAACTTACGAAATATATTATGATGAAGAAGCTGATTTTTTAGAGCTATACTTTGGCGAGCCTTCAGAATGTAATACAAAGGAGATTGAAGAGGGTATTTTTGTCAGAAGAGATAAGAGAACTAATGAAATCAAAAGTATAGAAATAATTGCTTTTAAGAAAAGAGGTTCTCTGATTTTGCCTAGAATTTTAAGCCAAATGAATATGAAATTTCCTTTGAAGATTAATATTTAGAGGTAACTATATGAAGAGGCTTAAAATTTTTCCCAGAGAATATCTATAATTCCTCTTTTAATTTTGTTGTTCAAATTATGACAATTTGCCCACTTTGCATAAGCTTGCCAGCCTTTATGTGAATCATGAACTCTAGTGAATGAGATTTCTCCTTTTTTGTATAAATCTATTTTACTTTGCATATTTCTAATATTTCTTCTCCTTAATAATTTGTATTTCCAGAAGTTTCTGAAGCCAACAAAATCAATGCCTTTTGATAAAGAGATAATCTTTGATTTATCTTGATGTAGCTCTAATTTTAATTTTCCCTTAAGAAAAATACTTATTTTTTCTTTCCATATTGCTAATTGCTCTTTTGATTCGTGCAATATTACAAAGTCATCAACATAACGAATGTAATATTTGCATTTTAATTGGTGTTTTATAAATTGGTCTAGCTCATTTAGATATACGTTTGCGAGAAATTGTGATGTCAGATTGCCTAAAGGCATTCCCATAATATTAATCTCTCTCTCTCTCTCTGCTTTCTGAAGTTCGCTTAAGTATTATCTCTATCAAATTAATTGTATCTTGGCAAGTTATCTTCTTTTTTATTATTGATAGCAAAATTTCGCAGTCAACTGTCTGAAAATAATGTTTAATGTCTACCTTTAAGCAGTATCCTTTTATTTGATTATTGTTGAACCATCCTTTTTGTGAGCCATTGCGAGAAACTTTTCTTGCAAATTGATTAAATCGTGCTATAGCTTTAAGCGTGCCTTTACCTATACGATTAGCATAAGAATCATAAATGAAAGTTCTATCGAAAAGCGGTTCAATTATTTGAACTAACGCGTGGTGTATTACTCTATCACGAAAATCTGACTTATGTATCAATCTAGTTTTAGGGTCACGAATAATAAATGCAGTTAGTGGTTTTGGCAAATATGTTTTTGTTTTAAGCTCTGTGTGTAATACAAGAAGATTTTTTTGCAAATCTTTTTCAAATTCAATAACATGTCGACGTGCTTCTTCTAACTCCAGCCTTTAGGCTGGAGAGCACGTCGAACATCCAAAAAACAAGTGCCAATCAAACTCCACACTAAAGTGTGGGGTGGTGCATTGTTTTTTTGATAATCTTTTTGCGTTTTTCCTTTTCTTGCTTTTCTCCATGCAAGAGTAAGATTTCCTAAAGAAATAATCTTATTGTATAAATTATTGTATGTTGTTGGCATGACTATTTTGTCTTGGGCTAAAGCTATTCCAAACGAGTACCTGTTGTCGTTGAACTCGTTCCAGTTGTTGCCGTTGAGGTAAACCCTGTTGTCGTTCTCGTTCAAATCAGGAACTCGGTAGCCACATGCATGAAAGTAAATCACCATTCCTTCAGGTTTCATTCTACAAACTTTCTTAGAAAGAAGGTTTCTAGGAGTTCAAAGAACTACAATTACTTGCTGTTGGAATTGAATTTTATGTTCTCATTTGAGAAACTCATATGTAATGTGTAGCCTTAGCATGCATCACTTGATGCTACCAAGACTTAGAAAGTTCGCAATTCGAGAATAAAAACCTATGTCAAAGTGCCATAAAGCACTTTGAGCATCCAAAAATCTAAATATCGAAAAGAAAAGATTTTTTGATCTAAAAAAATTTGCGTTCAATTCGCACTTAACTTATTGAGTCAGAGCTTTGCTCTGGGAACCAGCTCATTACCGACGTACCCCAAACGAGCGCCCGTTGCCGTTGAACTCGCCCCAGTTGCCGCCGAGGAGGTAAACCCTGCCGCCGCCCCCGTCCAAATCAGGAACTGTTATAATTCCTTGTGAAGGGATTGATAAATATCCTGGTTTTTTTGCTATTTCCATCATATCTGCTATTTTTCTTGGTGCTTGTTCATCACCTGTTATCAATGTTGGTTGATTTGATGCAAGCATTTGTTCAATAGTATATTCACCACTTCTAAATCCTTTGCGTTTCATTGCACGAACTTGTCCATCTGCGCTTATATGAAGATAATCATTAACTATTCTTTTGCCTTCTGCTTCTATGCGTGCTACTAATTCATCTTGATTCATTACAATTCTTCCTTCTTTAACTTCTGGTAAATCTTGAGCAAATACCCATTCATTTCCAGAATTTCCACCATATAAAGCTGTATTTCCAGTTACCCATTTATTTCTGGCGACTTTTACAATTTTTCCAGCACTTTCTTTAGTTAGTTTATCGTCGCTTCCCTTATTGACATAACCACTGTGAACAAGATTTACTTGTGCTCTCATTATTCCTTGTCTGAATCCTTCAGTGTAATCTCCATCTCTTACTTGATGCCAGTTTCCTGCAATTGGTTGAGCGTTGTAAACAACTCCATCAACTTCTATAGTTGTGACTGCTGGTCTTACATTGAATGTTGGTTTTACTTCTGTTTGCATGATTTTGTTAAAAATAGTCTGTATTTAAATGTTTCTATTGGTGTAACTGACAAGTAGTATTATTAATTTAACTCTCTATTAATCCAATTCTGAACATCTTGGATTTGGTTGATTGCGTGCGGAAGGTTTGACTTTAATATTTCTAATTTGCTAATTATTCTTTGTGAGTTATATTCTACTTGATGTATATGTTTTTCTATTTCTTCTATTAACTGCGTGTCTAAACTGTCTGAAAATAATTTCGCTTTTGTGATTTTTCCCGCTTCTGTATTTAAGTGCAGGTCTAAAGTTGCCCAGTCGAAACGCTCTGTGAGTTGGTGCTGGAATTGCGGCGTTTCTCCGAATCTCCACTGATTGCTTTTTAGTTGTTCATAATAATTATTTATCTCTGGAATTTTTTTTAGAGATTCGTGGCTTAATATTTCAATTTTCTTTTCTGAATTATATGTTTTGAAAAACTCCTCGATAATTGCTTCCGTTAGAGAGCTGTGAGATATGTTTTGGTTGAACTCTGTGAGGTTCGCTACTCTTGCTCTTACTGAAGTTGTGCCCTTGGCTTGAAGTTTTTTTAATGAGGGTGTTAAGTATTCTGCTAATTCTCCTAGATTTACGTTGATTAATAATGTACCGTGATGAAATGCTCTGTCTATATTTTCTTTGAATGCGCTCCCGGATATTTTTAAGCCGTTTATAGTTATGTCATTTCTTCCTGTTTGCTCTGCTTTTATACCGAATTTGTTCAATGCATTTATTATTATTTGGAAATTTATTTTTCTGTCATAGTCTGTTCTTGACGAAAGAAATGTAAAATTTGTGTTTCCTAAATCTTGGAATACTGCTCCTCCTCCACTTTGCCGTCTTACTAAATTTATATTGTTGTCTTCCATCTTTTTTAGGTTGCATTCTGCCCAAGGGTTTTGGTTTCTGCCTAGGACTACGGTTTTATTGTTCCGCCATAAAAAGAGGATGCGCTCTCTGAAAATCCAGTCTTCTGTTGCTAAGTTGAAGAAGGGGTCGTGTGTTTGCGAGATGTAACATATGGATTTTTCCATATTATTTGGAGATATTTTAATTATATAGATATTGGTATTATTGGAATTGCTAATTTAATGTAAAATAATGTAATTAATAATAATTAACAGACATGAGGTTAGAAAAGCAAGTCAAAATATATCTAGACATCAAAAAATCGATGCACCACCACACCTTAAAACCTCAATAATGCTTACTGTTGCATTCTTGATGACCATCAAAAATCCATAAAAGATTTTTGAGGGGTGTGGTTTGATTGGTGCTCGATTTTTGGATGCTCAACGTGCTCCACAGCCTAAAGGCTGTGGTTTCAGCAAGCACGTTGACATGAGATGTTTTTTAGATAGCTATAGAAATATTTTATTGACTCCTATAGATATTAACTTTTATATAGGTAGATGATATTTTATTAATTGAGGTGATGAAAGTATGGTTCTGAAAAATATGGTTGATGCGTTGAATGACGCTTTGCGCTTAGAGATGAAACGAGATAAAAAAGTAATAATTATCGGTGAAGATGTCGGCGAAGACGGCGGTGTTTTCCGCGTTACTGACGGGCTTGCTAAAGAATTTGGAAACTCGCGAGTTATTGATTCTCCTCTTGCTGAATCAGGTATCGTGGGGACTTCTATTGGAATGGCCGTCGCTGGATTGAAGCCGATTTGTGAAATACAATTTGAAGGATTTATTTTTCCTGCGATTGACCAACTTGTGTCTCATGCGTCACGTTTGCGCAATCGTTCACGAGGACGTTTTACTGTGCCTCTTGTTGTAAGATGTCCAATTGGTGGAGGGATAAAAGCTCTTGAACACCATTCTGATTCTCCTGAAACTTATTTGATTCATACACCTGGCTTGAAAGTTGTCATGCCGTCTGGACCTTATGATGCTAAAGGGCTGATGATTTCTGCAATTCGCGACCCTGATCCAGTTATATTTTTTGAACCGAAGAAAATTTATCGCGCAATTAAAGAAGAAGTTCCTTCTGAAGATTATTCCATTCCACTTGGAAAAGCAAATGTTATTCAGGAAGGAAATGATGTGACTTTGATTGCTTATGGTGCTTGGGTAAAGACTGCTCGCGAGGCGGTTGCTAAATTAAATGGAATTTCTGTTGAGCTTATTGACTTGCGCACACTTTCTCCGTTGGATACTGAAACGATTATTAATTCTGTGCGCAAAACTGGAAAGTGCGTTATTGTGCAAGAATCTCCGCGCACTCTTGGACTCGCGGCTGAGATTATTGCTCAGATAAATGATAAAGCGCTTTATTCTCTTGAAGCTCCTGTTGAACGCGTGACTGGTTTTGATACGATTGTGCCGTTGAGATTATTTGAAGATTATTATCTGCCTTCTGTTGGGAAAATTGTTAGTGCTGTTGAGAGAGTTATGAAGAATTCTAATGGAAAATAGAAAACTTAGGGCAGTAATTATTATCGGACTAATTTTGTTAGTTATTTCTATAATCGTTATTAACAAATATTTGGATATTTATTATAGTCCTCAAGACAGTGACAAGCCATTTATTCGCATAGAAGCCCTGTCTACAACTTTCAGAGTTCCAGATGTCGCATGCCCGGGAAATGGAAATGTTGATGTAACTGTTTTGGTTAAAACCAGAGTAAACTTGCGCGATACGAAGGATATAATGGGTAGAATTGGAGAAATACTTGATAAAATAGAAGCTATGGATATTAGCACCATTACTAATTATCAACAATTGCACGACTTTTATAGGGCATTAGGCAAGCTACAAAGCATACTATCGGCGCTTTATGAAGAATTACACCAAATAGAAGACGCAAATAATGGATTAATGAATTCTGCTGATGCTGCTGCTTTAGAAAAATGTAAAGAAATGCTAAGAGAAATAAGACAGGCTAGCCCATTTCTAGATGCCTGCGATTCTCCGTGCCTTGAAAATCTGCAATTTAACCACGGCATTTGCCGTAAAATTCATCCTTCTATAAGAAATCCCAGAAGTGTTGATTACAGCACTATTTATCAAGGAGATATGGTTGCTTCTGTTACTTGTGAAAATACTGGATCTGATTAGCGAAAGACTTTTAAACTATCTTACAGAATTAAAATTATGAATTTCAGAAAAAAAATAATAACTGGTTTGTTAGCGTCAGTAATTTTTAGTGGATGCTCAAGCACTGAAAATTCAAGAAAAATAAATATTGAGCAAGAAAGCCAAACAACTTGTCCTGGATATACGAAACCGACACTTGTGCCTATTAATAAACATCCAGATAGTTATATTATTTATCCTGAACAAAAAAAAGATACTATCTACAGAGAAAAAGAGAATCATTGAGGCTGTGGAGAGAGTTATTAAGGAAGCGAAGGAAGATTGATTTATAAATTTTCAAAATAATTTTTTATTGCTCTTCGTGTTCCATCCCAGACTTCTCTTTCAATTTCAGAATGTTCTGCCAAAGAATATCCCGGGATTGTCTGAAAGCAAAGTTTTGAAAATACTGATTTATCTGTTTCGTCGTCTATTTTTCTTTCAAGAGAAAACGACGCTGATTTCATAACATTTCCTTTTTCTTCTATTCTTCCTGTTATTTTTGTTACATCTATTTGGACTGCATCATTTTCATTAATTCCGTAGTGCTCTGTTTGTTCTAAATAAAGACTTGCAGCATAAGGGCTTCTTTGCGCGAGGTAAAGAAACATAGATCTTATCCCTTCTATTTCAAAAGGTTCTGGAAATTCTATTATTTATTTTGTTTATAATTCTTCTATTTCTTCCATATATTTCTCTGTTATATACTCTTTTTAAAGATTATTGAAGTAGCGATAACATCAAAAAATTAAAGAGTGTTAAGAAATTAGTAATTTTGCTCGCCAACAAAAAAAGTATAAGTTCTTGTTAGGCACGTTGGGTGTCTTGGGCGCAAAACAATTTCATCTTTATTCTTTAAAAAATATTTTCTATCGCTATAGGACACAGCATATCTTTCTGTTTTATCATCATAAATTAATGTTCCTTTTATGCCAACTCTCAAGCTACCATTTGGGTCAGAATCAAACCAAGAAACTTTATCAAACCCTGCATTGTTGCCCCTAACTCCGATTTTATTTCCTAAATTTCTTTTAAGACCTCTATTAGTTATAATTTGGGGCATTATCTTTTTTAGTTTATTTATTATTTAAAGATATATGTAGTTTTAATTTATCATTCTTTTTCAACATAAAACATATCTGAATTATAAGTGTCAGTTTCTTCGTCTTTGAAAAGCTGGACAAAGAACAGGCGTTTGCCATCTGCTGTAAGTGTTGGTTCTCCTACTCCAACTTTACTATGCATTACTAAGACTGGATTGAGCCATGTGTTGTCTGCATTTCTGGTTGATTTGTAAATTGCAGGGCCCAAGAATCCTGGAATATTCCCCCGGTTGGTGGAGAAGTACATTGTGTTGCAGTCTTCTGTTAGAAATGGCTGGAAGTTTGAGTAGCTATTTACCTGCAAAGGAATAGGAGCTAAAGCAGGAGTGCCTGCCCAATTATCTGCTTTCGCATTTGTAAGCAGCCACATTCTTTTATCGTCTTCATCAAACCATAATTCATCTTTAGCTGCGCAATAATGTGGATTGCCCCAGTTACTATCTGCGACAATATCATTAAATGCTAAACGTTGGTCGTTGAGATAAATATTCTGATCAGATTTTTTGTCATTTGCCCAATTTAGATTGCGGTTTGAGCTGTAATAAATATCGCTTCCATCTATCATTACTCCTGCTTCCGACCATATGTCTTCTGCTAAGTAATATTGAGTTAACTTTGTTCTTGTTGTGAATGGTTTTTCGCTCACATAATAATCTAAATCGTCTGAAAACTGCCGTCTGGCTACATCACTTATAAGGTCGCGCGGATAATAATCAAAATATAATTTATTCCCATCTGCAGAGATGTATGCGCTGTCTTCCCAATTTGGAGTGCTTGCTTCGACTAACTGTGGTGTGCCCCATCCTGATTCTCTTATTGTCGGGATATCTTGTGCACGAATGCTTTTCCAATTAATCTGGTCTGGAGGAACTGATGGTTTTTTATTTCCACTTATGATAAAGAATAATAAAACTAATATTACAATTCCGATAATGAAATAATTTATTTTTTTCACTTGATATTGAGTCATTTATCTTTTAAAAAACCTTATATATCAAAAAAACCTTGCGCTTGGTTTTTTGGATGCTCAAAGTGTTCTATCAAGATACACTTTGACATCTCCAAACTTTCTTGATAACAGTTTAAAAACTCTAAAGATTTTGTAATAATTGATTGGTGATGGCAACTTCATTTAGACTTCCTGACATTGGAGAGGGTATTGTTGAAGCTCAGATTGTTGAGTGGCTTGTTTCTGAAGGAGATGCTGTTAAAGCTGACCAGGCAATTGTTAAGATTGAGACTGATAAAGCGGTTGCTGATTTGCCTGTTCCAATTTCTGGAAAGGTTTTGAAGATTAATTTTCATAAGGGAGATACTGTTAATGTCGGGGCTGTGCTTTGCGTGATTGGAAATGAAGGCGAGAAAATTATTAATTCTAAAGATAATGCAGACAAAAAAGTTGTTGATGAAGAGTTTAAAGTAAAGAGAGAGAATGTTTCTGCGGTTTCTGGAAAGGTTTTGGCTTCGCCTGCTGTTAGAAAGAGCGCTGTTGAAAAAGGAATTGATTTGAATTCTGTTAGAGGTAGTGGAGATAATGGATTGATTTTGCTTTCTGATTTGGACAACTCTGTTGGAGTTGTTGAGACGCCTAAGCCGTCTGGGGCTATTGTGCAGAAAAAATATGATCAGTTTGGGTATATAGATAGAATTCCTCTGAAAGGTGTTAGAAAAATAATCGCTCAAAATATGATTAAATCTTTGAGACAGACTGCTTCGGTTACATCAATGGAAGATATTGATGTAACTAAACTTTGGGCTTTGCGTCAACGCGAGAAAGAACATTTTTCTCTTGAGGGAATAAAACTTACATTTATGCCTTTTGTTATTAAGGCACTTATTTCTGCATTGCAAAAACATCCTATTTTGAATTCTTCTTTAGAAGGTGAGGAGATTATTGTAAAAAAATATTATAACATTGGAGTTGCTGTACAGACTGATGTCGGCTTAATGGTGCCTGTTGTGAAAATTGCTGAAAAGAAAAGTATTTCTGATATTGCTCGCGAGATTTTCGATTTGGCTGAAAAGGCTCGCGCTCGGACTATTGATATAATGGATTTGAAGGGCTCGACATTTACTATTACAAATTATGGCTCTGTTGGAGGGACCTATGGAACGCCGATTATTAATCCTGGAGAGGCGGGGATTTTAGGACTTGGAAGAATATTTGACAGAGTTGTTTTGGACTCTAAGAGTAAAGTTATGAATGCTAAGATTTTGCCTGTTTCATTGACGTTTGACCATCAGATTTTAGACGGCGCTCAAGCGGCGGACTTCTTGAAAACGCTGAAGGAATTGCTTGAGGAACCGGGGGATTTGCTTGCTGAGAGGAAATCAAAAAATCGATGCACCACCACACCTTAAAAGGTGTGGTTTGAATGGTGCTCGATTTTTGGATGCTCAAAGTGTCGACCACATCCTAAAGGATGTGGTTTTAGGGAGACACTTTGACATAAAGAAAGTAATTTATAGATAGCCTGTATTGCTCAATTATGAAAGAGGATTATTCTGATGAAGTTAAGAATTTTATTAAAAAATACACTCAATATGACTTTGAGTATGGAAAGGATTTGAAATTTCTAACCAAAAGAATGGGCGCTACTCAAGAAGAGATTAATAATGAAATATTAAATTGTGATAATTTATCTTTTGCCGATAAGCAGATCAAAGATAGCGAAACAAGATACGCTTTATTCTTTATTTACAACAAGAAAGAAGGCAGAAAGTATATAATAACCTTCAGAGAACAAAAATTAAGAATCATTACTGCTTTTCCTTTAGGAAGAAAAACATTGAAAAGATATAGAAAAAAAGGTTTAAATATATGACTGAGGCATTAATAAGATGAATGAATATATATTTGATTACGATGCAGAAGATGATGTATTATATATTCAGAATGCTATAAAAGATATAGAAGAGAGTGTGGAATTTTCTGAAGATATTGTTTTGGACCTAGATAAAAATGGAAATGTGATTGGTATAGAAATATTTTATGCGAGTGAATTCTTTAGTCTATTAAATGAGAATATTGACAAAGATTTCTTAGAATCTTTAGGGGATGTGAGCATTGAATATAAAGATTTTAGGAATATGTGGTTTATTGTGCTCGTGCTAAAGTCAAAAGATAAAGTAATAAGACAGCCTATGCCTCCTTTGAGAAAGTCTGAATATGTCAGCCCTTTGATTGCTAATTAATGTAACTATAGATGAAGATGGTGAAGGGATTGCTTGAGGAACCGGAGCATTTGCTTTAAACAAGTTTTTGACATAGATTTATATTTTTTATTTTATCTAAGATAGTTCTCAATATTTGAGGGTTTCGATTTTCGTATCTTGTAAATTTCTTTTACTACTTTCTTTCTTAGTTTGTAGGTGTTTGCCCATTTTGCGTACGCTTGCCATCCTTGAAAACTTCCCATTAATTTATAATCAAAAAATCGATGCACCACCACACATTAAAATCTCAAGAACTTCTGTTCTTGATGACCATCAAAAATCCATAAAAGGTTTTTGAGGGGTGTGGTTTGATTGGTGCTCGATTTTTGGATGATCGAAGTGCCGACCACATCCTAAAGGATGTGGTTTTAGGGAGGCACTATCGACATAAGAAATCTCGCAATCTTTCATCTTAGCGATTCTCTTCTTCATTTTTCTTATATTTCTCTCTCTAACTAACCTGTAATAATAAAAGTTCCTGAAACCGACAAAATCAATGCCATTTGAAAGAGAAATTATTCTTGATTTTTGAGGATGCAGTTCTATTCTCAATTTATCCCTTAAGAATTCATCAATCTGCTTTTTCCAAATTTGCAACTGTTCCTTTGAGCTATGCAAGATTACAAAATCATCGACGTATCTTATGTAATACTCAACTCCTAAATTATATTTTGCGTAATAATCCAATTCATTAAGATAAATATTTGCAAAAAATTGGCTGGTAAGATTGCCGAGCGGCATTCCTTTTGACGTTCGCCCCCCCCTCCCCGCATGCAGCATTTTCTATAATCAGATGAATAAGATGCATAACTTTCTCGTCTTTTATTTTCTTCCCTATAATATTAATCAAAATCTCGTGATTGACTTCTTCAAAATAATGCTTAATGTCTGCTTTAAAACAATAACCTTTTATCTGATTCGAGTTAAACCACCCATTTATCTTTCCGTTTCTTGACACTTTTCCTGCAAACAATTCAAATCTTTTTAGTGCAAACAAATTTCCTTTTCCTATTCTGTTTGCACATGAATCATAAATAAATGTTCTATCAAATATAGGTT
>Ga0209210_1001517_pt1 | contig 19226 bp, 26 predicted proteins | sample RifGroA1_FD_183991 | JGI IMG/M metagenome (GOLD analysis project Ga0209210, IMG submission 183991) | Contaminated groundwater microbial communities from Rifle, Colorado, USA - Rifle Groundwater A1 (SPAdes) (version 2) | ecosystem: Environmental > Aquatic > Deep subsurface > Groundwater >...
TTAGGACTAGGGCCAGTATCTCAGTGCCCTTCTCGGGGTTAGGACTTTCATCCCCCCTACTGATCAAAGGTTTGGTGAGCCGTTACCTCACCAACAGCCTAATCAGCCGCCGACTCATCTTTAGGTGCCGAAGCTTTGAAGGAAAACACATTCCAGTAGAAATCCTCTATCAGGTTTTAGCGTCAGTTTCCCGACGTTATCCCTGGCCTAAAGGCAGATTGTCGACGTGTTACTGAGCCTTTCGCCGGTGTTCCGAAGAACCCCTAACTTGCATGCCTAAGTCGAATTCCAATAGCAGCAATCTCCCGCAGGATCAACGGGAATTAATTTGTCGCAACACAATTAGGAATTAACAGTGGTCTATTCTCATACATCATACTTAATAAGTTGTATTAAGCATTCATTAAGAAATGAGGTTAATTCATTCCCTCGGTGATATGAAATGTGCAAGAAGCTTATATATAAATGTTTTGTATTGAAATTTTATTTTTAACAATCTAAGTTTCTGACATGGCCATAGAATCTTTCCCAACTATTTACACCTATAATACCTTCTGGAACTTCAATATAGGGATATCTTGTAAGCAAAAATCTGTGAGGAATAGTGGCTAGATCTGCTAATTCAGCTGGGTCATTGTCTAAGAAAACATCTAAACTTAATCTTTCGCAGGTCTCTCTTTTATCCTCTCTTAATCTATGTTTTGACTCATAGAAAGGAATGGAGAGTCTTTTTTGAGCCAACCAAAACATTGCTAACTCTGCTGCATGACCATATCTTTTTGATACAATTGAAACTTGATGACCATCTCTACGGAGTGCTGCTAACCCTTCAATAGAATTAAGAACAGGACTTAGATTTTCAACACCATCAACCTGACTGTGGTAGAGAAGTCTCTTCATTACTGAGTATTGTTGATCTGTGATAATTCTTCCACCCACTAAAACTTTTCTAGTAAGCTCTCCTTCAGGAACACTTCTTACTTTAAAACATGAAATAAGAATATCTCTCATTGCTTTATTTTGATCAGCAATTACATCACCAAAATCTATTCCAATTTTCATAATATGAAAACCGTAGAAAAATATTAAAGCTTATTTGATTCTTCTTTTCTTCTTTTCTTTTCTCATTTTTTTACGCTGCCACTTCCAACGCATTTGACCTTTTTTCTTCCAACGTCTAGAACTTCTTTTCATCTTTAGTAATACTCATCCGCTAATGCATTAACTTCTTGTAAGTCTTCTTCCATTTCATTACTCTCTTTGGAGATAGGTACTTTTTCAGGGGAAATTACTTGTTCCCTACTCTCATCTTTCTTTTTTGCTTCTTTTTTTTCTGTAGAATTAATTTTTAAACTAGGTCCATCCTCAGGAGATACGACTTCTGTTAATTGTATTTTTAACTGCTCCAATTTATTTTTTAAATCCTGAATCTCTGATGTGCCATTAGCACTATTTTTTACTTCATTTATCTCTTTTCTTAGCAGTTCAAAGTCCTCTCTTACTTTTGAAAATGCCTGTTTTATTGCATATTCATCTACCATTTTATAAAAATTGAAGTTAGGGTGTTTAAATACCTTTCTTTTCTGAAACTGTACTTTTCTGTTATAATGATTTGCCCCGTGCGAGATTCGAACTCGCGTCTCGGCCTTGAAAGGGCCGAATCCTTGACCGGGCTAGACTAACGGGGCGTATGGGCCCGAGGAGATTTGAACTCCCGACCTCTGGCTGGCTTAGCACTTCACTGCTTATTTGTTGTTACAGTGAAGTTCTTATAAGACTTGCGCAGTTTTTACTACAGCGCTCTAACCAGACTGAGCTACGGGCCCATCTTTTAAATATTCTGATTTTAACTGTATTTAAAATGTTTTTTATTTTCGGTAGATATTTATATCCCCCTTTGTTTAGACAGTTGTATGATAATTACTATAACTGAAACTATTCCTAACAAGAAGATAAAAGAGCTATTGGGGGTTGTGAAGGGCAATACTATAAGAGCGAGACATATAGGCAGTGATATATTAGTTGGCTTAAGGCAAATAGTTGGTGGAAAGATAATAAAGAAAGGTATGTACAAAAGAAATTTTCTTTATAGTGTAGGAGGGAGACGATGTTAATCGGTTTAGTTCGGTGCGCCCAATAAAGGCAAGAGCACTTTCTTTAAAGCTGCTACTCTGGCAGAGGTTGAGATAGGAGATAGACCCTTTGTTACAATCAAGCCAAACCATGGTACTGGGTTTGTGAAGGATGAATGTGTTGATAAGGAATTTAATGTCCAATGCAACCCAAGAACTGGATTTTGTATTAATCATTTTAGATTTGTTCCTATAGACCTCATAGATGTTGCAGGATTGGTTCCTGGAGCACATGAGGGGAAAGGGATGGGGAACCAATTTTTAGATGATTTAAATGAAGCAGATGCTTTAGTGCAGATTATTGATATTTCTGGGAGAACTGACGCAGAGGGAAATAGTGTTGGAAGTTATGACCCTGAAGAAGATATTAAATTTTTACAGAATGAACTGGACCAGTGGTATTTAAGAATTATAAAAAAAGGGTGGGATAAGTTTTCTAGGGCAGTTAATCAGGAGCATTTAGATGTAAAAAAAGCTATTGCTAAACAATTATCCGGATTAAGAGTAACAGAGGAGATGGCCGTTGAGGCTATTGATTTATTAGGGCTAAGTAAAAACCCAACTCAATGGAGTAAAGAGAACCTATTAAGTTTAGCTTCTGAATTAAGGAAGAGAAGCAAACCTATGATAATTGCAGCAAATAAAATTGATGTAAATGAGTCTAAAAATAATTTTGAAAGATTAAAGAACAAATATAACATCCTTCCTTGCAGCGCTGAAGTTGAGCTTGCTTTAAGAGAAGCAACCAAGTCTAAAATAATAGATTATGTTCCTGGTGAAAGTGAATTTAAAATTGTGAAGGAAGTGGATGAAGGAAAGAAAAAGGGTTTAATGTTTATGAAGAATTTTTTGAAAGAGTTTAAAACTACGGGAGTACAGGCAATTTTGAATGAAGTGGTTTTTAATTTGTTGGGTTATATTTCAATTTATCCTGGGGGTGTAAACAAACTTGAAGATAAGGATGGAAATGTATTGCCTGATTGTTTCTTAATGAGAGAAGGAAGCACGGCTTTAGATTTTGCTTATAGGTTACATACAGATTTTGGCAAGAATTTTATAAGGGCAATAGATGTAAGAACGAAGAGAACTGTTGGAAAAGAGCATGAATTAAAGCATAATGATGTTGTCGAAATTGTTGCCAGGGTTTAAACTTCAATTCCAAAAGTAGTTCTCATTATATATGCGATTATAAAGGTTATTAGTGCAACAGTCAGTGAAATTAAAGACATTTCAAAAAATCTTTTTTTGAATTTTAAGTTCTTTGCAGTAGATATATAGAAAGTGTAAGCTGCGATTATGAAGATTGCTATTATTAATGTGGAGGTTAAAGCAAGGTAAACATTATGGATGAGAGTGTAAGGCAAGATAAGGAGAAGCACTGTTACCGCATAGGTTATCCCGGTATAGAGTGCAGATTTAGTTGGATTTTTTTCTTTGCTCTCCTCTTCCTTTGAGGAAAGGTAACCTGAAGCAGCCATAGACAGTGAGGCAGCAATTCCTATTATGAATCCGGTGATGGCAATTATCCTCCCATTTTGTAGAGCGAAAGTTAATCCTGCCAAAGCTCCTGTTAACTCCACTAACGCGTCATTTAGCCCTAAAACTATTGAGCTAGCATATTCTACTTTTTCTTCTTTTATCAGGTTTAATAATTCTTTTTCATGCCTTTGCTCATCTTTAATAAATTGGGCAATTCTAAACTCTTTTCTTAGACCCTTATATTTTTTTATAGCTATATCCTCCCCTATTTCCATAAACTTTAATGTAAAAGACAGTCCTAGAACTGTAGCTAAGAAAAGATACCACATTACCCTAAAACAACTTGGAGCTATTTCCTTTTTTGTTATTTTTTTCCAGAAGTTATAATGTTTTAGCTCATCTCTTGCGATTCTTCTTAATAATTTTTTGCTCCTAGAATCCTTTTCTTTTTTGCTGAGATTAAGATAAATTCTGTGCTCTGTTATCTCATTTCTCTGCACGTTTAATATGTCCATTTAAGAAAATAATGTTGATTACTATAAATAGGTTTTTATTAATTTTATAGAAATGATTTTTTGTTTTTGTTGATATAATAAACTGTCAAGATAAAGACTAAAACAAGCACCACAAATCCTAATTTGGATGCAGTTTGAAGGTACATAAGTGTTGAAACAAAGGTTGTTATGGCTGCGCCAAGAAATACCCCTAGGTTGATAGAGTTGTCCAGTTTTAAAAGGCTGATTATGCCTAAAGAGACTAGAGCTACTAAAACAATGAATAAGTATTTGTTTGCATTGTATGCATTTTTCTCAGTTTCAAACTGTATCCGTTTTTGCTCCTGTTCTTCTATACACTTTTGGTCAATTTGCCTATCCTCCCTTGGTGTAACTGAAAGAGCGCATTCTTTATACTGGTAGTAACTGTTTGGTCCAGTGTATTTTGGAAAGAATACATTTGCTCCCATGAAAACTAATGGAATGTAAATTAATAGAACAATGCCCACATAGATATATTTTGCATTTTTCATGTTTATACTATTTTTTTCTTTAATTTAAATTTATTCTTTTTCCTCAGCATTATTGCTTCATAAATTAACCCTCTTGTAGTCATAGTGGTTACTATATGAAACAAAAGTTTTGGATATGTGATATGATCTACAGCTCTTATTTCCCTTAATCTTGAAATAAACATGAAAAAAATTATGTACCTTAATATTCCGCTTAGTAAAAATGCGGTGTAGTAGTCAGACCAGGAGAGGAAGTTATACTTGATTAACAACCCACCAACCATTGCTCCTGCAAATAAAGCTATGCCATTTAATACATTATAATAAGCCATGTATTTTGATCTTTTTTGCGGTATGATTGTATCAAAGAAAAAATTAAATGATGCTATCTCAAATCCGGCCCATGCAAATCCACTGAACATCTGCGCAACTGCAAGATAACCTAAATTTCCAGAAAATATCCATGGGATTGGAACAAATGGCATTAAAACCCCGGATAGTGTTAAAACTTTTTTTGTTCCGTATCTATCTACTGCTTTCCCCCATATCGGCATTGCAAAGTACTTTGAGACAACTGCTGAGGCTACTAATAATGTATATGAAAAGTAGGATAATTTTAGGTCATATAACATGTAAGCAGCAAAGTAAGGGCCTGCAATATAGATAGAGAAATTCATTAAGCATAGGAAAATTATAAACAAGCCATAGCCTCTTGAAGGCGCTTGTTTTAAAAAAGTTATAAAACCTGTTTGGTCATCTTTACTTGGAATGTATTTAGGCTCAAACTTTTTTATTAGGTAGATCAATGAGAATATTCTAAATGTCAGAGCTAATGCAAAAATTGTAGCAAATCCAATATACTGGGTTCTTAAATCTGAGGTAAATTGCTGTAATGTCCATCCTGCCAGGAGTAAAGATATAAAAGAGATTGACCCGGCAATTGTGTTTCTTCTGCTAAAATAGGAGCCTCTTTCCTCACCACTTACCATGTCCCCCATCCAACTACTCCATGCAGAGCCTGCGATCATCCCAAAGATGAAGTAAAGGCTCACAAACAGGATTAATAGAGGAATACTAAACTTTCCAAAAAAGAAAACCAATGCAATTGGGATATACATTAATGCCTGGAGGAATGCGCTAGTACAAACGAACTTCTTTCTTGAGTTAAAAAGCCTAAGCAGCTTTTCAGAAAATAATTGGATGAGAGAGCCAAGAGTTTGGGGTAATGAGCCTAATATCCCTATTTGAAAAGTTGAGAAGCTAAGGAATGTTGCAAAAGCTGAAAAAAAGGATTCACCAAATCCGACCATGGCTGAATAGAAGCTTCCATCAATTATGGAGTACTTAAGGCTCTTTTTTATCTTACTTTCATCTGTTTCTTTCTGAATTGTTTTCCTCTTTTTCTTCCAAGCATTTAGATCCATATAGTTATTTCTCCTATGAAGGCTTTCTGTTGACTTTTTTGTAGTTTAAAAACTTTTTGTGGTTACTGAAAAGAGAGGCTAAAATAATCTGTAGTGAAAAACCTTATAAATAACCAGATATAACTAGTGTAGATAATGGAATTAGTGCTTAATAAAAAGCCTCAAGGTGTTACAATAGTAGAGGGATTTCCCGGATTTGGGTTTGTTGGGACAATATCTGTTGAATTTTTAATTGAGCATACCAAAGCTGAGAAGATCGGAAGGATACAAAGCAATGATGTAATGCCGGTGGCTGCGGTTCATAACTCCCAGTTAGTTGAACCTTTAAGTATTTATTATTCCAAAAAGAAGAATCTTGTTTTTGTTCATGCTATAAGCAATATTCAAGGATTAGAGTGGCAGATTGCTGATATGATCTCTGAGTTATGCAAAACACTGAAGGCTAAAAAATTGATAAGTTTAGAAGGGATTGCTTCTGCTACTCCTGGGGAGCCTAGGGCGTTTTACTATACAACTGGAAAAGTAAAAGAGAAAGTAGAGGCAGCTGTCTTGAAAGAAGGGATTGTAATGGGGGTTACTGGAGCATTATTGCTTAGATCAAAAGTCAATATGTCATGCATCTTTGCAGAAACTCATTCGTCATTACCAGATTCAAGGGCTGCAGCAAAGATTATTGAGGTTTTAGATTCTTACTTGGGACTAAAAATAGATTACAAACCTTTGTTGAAGAAAGCAGAGGAATTTGAAGCTAAGTTGAAAGGTTTAGTGGAGAAGAGTAGGAATGCAACAGATCAGAAAGCAAAAAAAGAATTAGATTATTTCGGATAAAAAGGAGGTGTAAGCATATGCATACTTGCTGGATAAAAGGGGTGTTAGCTTTAATAGCAATTATTTTTGCCTGGATAAACTTTGCTTGGGCGCCTATAGTCATTACTCTTGCTGTAATCTTGATGTACATTACGAATGACAAATGTGAAGAATGTAGCATGAAGAGGGCTAAAACTTCAGCACCAAGAAAGGTGGTTAAAGCTACCAGGAAGAAAACAACTAAAAGAAGGAGAAGAAGGTAATTCTTCTCTTTTTACTACTTTTAGATTACTAAACTAGTAAGGTTTTTAAATGGTTATTTCTTTATTTTTTTATGCCAAAGTATACATTTGAGAAGGATGAAGAGGATCAATAATCTTTTAAACTTCCTATTGGAATTCCTAGCTGCTCTTTAATTGAAGCTGCTGTTTGTTTACCGATTAATTTTGATAAAACATCATATTTTATAATTTTAAGATGCTGCAAAGTCCTTATGTTATTGTTGAATAATTTTCTTGCCCTCACTCTTCCGATACCCCTTAGATTGATTAGAGGTAGTAGCTCCTGTCTAATACCGTGTTTCATCCTTACCATTAATGTTTTTACATCCCTTGCTGTTTCTATGTATTCAAGCATTTTTGCCAACTCCTGCAAGCTGTATAATAACCAGTTTGCTATGTCTATCTTATATTTTAATTCTCCTGGGGGAATTCCATATTTTTTCATTATAAGATCTTCTGTTTCTTCATTTAACCATGAATTGAACATAAAGGAAGTTTTTAATGTATCTAGAAAATTATCTGAAAATTCATCTTGGTGTAATAGATTTTCTTTAAATTGTAATAACTCTGATTCTATTTCTTCATGTTCACTTGCTCTTAACCTTAGTAAAGGTCTTATTTCCAAAGTGTTACATATTAAATGAATTAAAGCAAAATCATCATAATCCTGTTTTTGTGCTTTCTGGATGTTTTCTATTAGGAAGTTAGCGGTTAAAGGGTCTATATATAATTGTGAGACTCTTTTTCCTAATCTCGTAGGTTTTATTTCTTTGTTTAGGATTATAAATCCAAAAGATTGTAGCAATTCAAGCATTGATTTGATTATAGAATGTAATTTTTCCTTGTCTTCAAATTGGCAGGCCCATAATGTTTCATCAAAAAATGTGAATATTTTTTCCTTATCTGTCAAATAATTGATTGAAATTAAACTTAAAAGGTAGGTTCTTAATACTGGTTCTACTGCTAATTTAGAATAAATACTTTCTGGAGTTCCTGTTAAGTATCTGTTGTACAAATTTTCCTTTTCTTCTTCATTCTTAGCTATTATTATTGCTTCCCCATATTCATCATAAGAAGGACGACCTGCTCTTCCTGACATCTGCATTATTTCTAGGACTGGAAGATATTGCATGCCTAAGGTGCCAAATCTCTTAACATCTCTTATGATAGACCTGAAAGCTGGAAGGTTAATGCCAAAAGCAAGAGTTGGGGTGCAACAGATTGTTTTTATTTTTCCTTCTTTGAAGCTCTGTTCTATTATCTCTTTTTGTTTTTGAGTTAAACCTGCATGATGGAAAGCTACACCTTTTTTTACTATTTCTGATATTTTCTTGCATTGTTCTGTTGGATGTGGTAAAGAATTTAGTATTTTAGCGGAGGCTTCATTTAAGGAATCGTCATGTTTTAACCTATGACTTAATTTTTCTGCTACAGATTCTGCTGATCTTCTCGTGTTTACAAATAACAAAGATTGCCTGTTTTCGTTTATTGTGGACAAAGCCAAGTTTAGAGTTGGATCTGAAGATACCTCTCCTAAGGTTATATTTTCCTTTTCTTCAAAGAAATCTATCATACTTCCTTGGTATATCCCATTGTACAACTTAACAGGTCTCCAATCATCTTTAACTATGTCTGCATTAAGCCATGTGGCTAAATCTTCAGGGTTCCCTATTGTTGCGCTTAGTCCCAGGATTTGGAGAGATGGATTTAATTTTTTTAACAGGGTTATTACAATTTCCAGAGTTGGTCCACGAGAAACATCATTCAATAAATGTATCTCATCTATGATTAATAAGGAGATCTCTTTAATCCATTGGGCTTCTTGTCTTATTAATGAGTCTAATCTTTCATTTGAGCAGACTATTAAATTAGAGTTGTCTAAGTATGGCTCTTTTGTATCTGGATCTCCTATGGATAGGGAGGTGATTATTTGAGGATATTTAGTTTTGAAGTCCTTATATTTTTCTGTTGCTAAAGCTTTTAATGGTGCAGTATAGACGATTTTTCCTTTTTTATTTAAGAAATGACTTAAAAAAGCTAATTCTGCAACCAGAGTTTTTCCTGAAGATGTTGGAGTGCATATGATTAAGTTTTTATTATTTAATAATCCCTTATCTAATGCTTTTGATTGGCAGGGTCTTAATTCTTTGATTCCCTGTTTTTCTATTAATTCTCTTACTTCTTTAGTTATTCTATGCATATAAGATATAGGGTAAATATTTTTATAAAGGCTTGTTTAATTAAATTTTATGAAAATTTGCCCTATTTGTAAATCAAAAGCATTAACCGATTATATGGGTGCGCAATTTGGGAAGTATCTTTGTAAGAGGTGTGGATATGTTGGTAGTTTGGTATTGGAGAAAGAGAGGTAAGAACAGAGTTTATTGAGTTTTAGTCTAATTTCTTTGTTTTCCCTATCTTAGCAAGGACTAGGTGGTGCATTCTTCTTAAGAACTCTACTTTATCTTCCATCTTCATGATATCTACATAGCCTTCTAAAACTAAGTTAAAAGCAAAAGGACTGGGAATCCTTGTCTGGAATATTTTTACTTCTATCCTCTTATCTTCTATATCTTTGATTACATTCTTAGCGTTAGTAATATCCATTAAATCCTCAAGGACTTCTCTTCTTGATTCCTGCAATATTGAAAATTCGTTGGATATCCTTCTAACGGCGTTTAGTAGCAACATAGAACTGACCTGCTGCCTTCCAACTCTTTTAGTCCTACCTGCATAGTTCCTTAAAATCATTAAAGATCTTACAGCGCAATGCCTAAATCTTCTTTTCAGTACTTCAGTCTTGTCAATTGCATTTTTCATAATTGCATCAATGTCTTTTACTTTAAGATGATCGAAAACCTGGGAAGTGATTATTGATCTTTCTGAAGCAACATAGAACCCATTATCATTTATTCCTATTTCTACATCCATATGGTACAATCTGCCGATAATGTATGCTACTGCTCTGGATAAGACATCATTAACTCTTCTTCCATACAGACTGTGGAACACTATGAAATTTTTACTATCTTCTTTGTATTCTTCTATAAGTATTTTTTTGTCATTTGGCAGTTCCTTGAAGAGATATTGCTGTTTTAGGTATTCATAAATTGCGCTTGCTGCGTTGCTATCTACATAAAGGTATTTATCAATAAACTCCATTATTTTTTCTTTTGGTTCATTATGATTAAACTTTTTTTCCATTAATCCTCGGAATTTAGATATATCCTGAGCTAAATCAAAAGATAATGGAAGCATTTCTGAGAACCATGAAGGGATTGTTGGAGGTCTTTGCTCTGCTGTTTTAACTTGAGCAGTCATTCCTCTAGAGAACAAAAATTCATATTTGCTTCCGCCCAAAACAAATACATCTCCTCTTTTTAGTCTTTCTAAGAAAGCCTCATCTATTTTTCCTATTGTTTGCTCTCCTACCTTTACCTGCACGTGAGTTTCATCAGGGATAGTACCAACATTAGTCATGTAAATCATTCTTGCTAACCTGCTTCTTTTTCCGATCATACCGGTTTCTTTATCATACCATATTTTAGCATAAACATACCTGTCTTCCAGTTTGGTGTATTCTCCTGATAGATAGTCTAAAACTTCTATAAACTGAGAATATTTCAAATTTCTATAGCAATAACTGCCTGTAACCATCTTCCACAAGTCTTTTTCTGAAATTTTTCCGGTTATTGCAATTCCATATATCTGCTGAGCCAGGACATCCAAACAGTTTTCAGGTAGATGGATTCTGTCTATTTTTCCTTCTATCACGTCTTTTAACAGGATAGAACATTCTACCAAGTCATCCCTGTCAAGAACAATAATCCTTCCTTTAATCGTATCATGTAATCTATGACCGGCTCTTCCAAATCTTTGGGTGCATCTTGCTACAGATTTTGGACTTCCTAATAGAATAACTAAATCAATGTAACCTATGTCAATTCCTAATTCTAATGAAGTTGAACAGACAATTGCTTTTAGTTTTCCTTCCCTCATCATTTTTTCCATGTTTAACCTGTGTTCCTTGGATAAAGAACCATGGTGAGCACCAATGTTTTCTGTATACTTTTTTGGAAATTTTTCTTTTAGATGATGAACTACTCTTTCAGTTGCAGATCTTGTATTTGTAAAAATTAATGTTGTTTTATGGGCCTGGATTAAATTATCTATTAGAATGTACATGTCTTCATGCATTTTATTATATGTCACGTTGATTAAGTCAGGAGTTGGAGAGAGAACTTTTATATCCATTTTTTTCTTTAAATCAACTTTGGCAATCTTACAATCTCTGTTATTTCCAACTAAAAACTGTGCTATCTCATCCACTGGCTCTGCTGTTGCACTCAATCCTATTCTTGTAAAATTTGGAGATAACTCTTCCAATCTTTCTAGTGCTAAGGATAAATGAACGCCTCTTTTACTTTCTGCCAATGCATGGATTTCATCAATTATCACCCATTTTATACTGCTTAATTTTTCTCTTAGTTTTGGAGATGTTAATACAATTGAAAATGATTCCGGAGTTGTTATTAAGATATGTGGAGATCTTCTGAGCATCTTTGATTTTTCAGACTGGGTTGTATCCCCTGTTCTTACTGCAACTTTGATGTTGAAATCTTTCTTTGATTCTGCTTCCATTTCTTTTAATGGCTGTTCTAAGTTGAAATGAATATCGTTAGATAGGGCTTTAAGAGGGCTTATATATACAGCATAAATCTGATTTTCAAGTAAATCATTCTCTGATAAGGTTATTAATTCTGATAATATTGATGTAAATGCTGTTAAGGTCTTACCTGAGCCTGTTACAGCGCTGACTAAGATGTTTTCTTTATTATGTATGGGAATAATCGCATACCTCTGCGGATCACTAAACCCCTTGAATTTGCTCTTAAACCAGCTCCCAACAACAGGGTTTATAACCTTGAAGACATCTTCATTATCTGCTTTACTTTTTAGATATCCTATCATTTTGCCAAATAATTAGGGGAAGTATAATGGTTTAAAAAAGTATGGATGTAATCAGTTTATGAGTTAGGATGGAAATATTAAAAAACATAGAAATTTGCGAATTAGCCCTGTTTGTTAAAGATAAAAGAATATTAGTAATAGGGGATTTACATCTTGGTTTTGAAGAATCACTGAACAAACAAGGGGTAATGATTCCAAGATTTTTGTTTGATGATATTGTGAGCATCCTGAGAAAAGCTATTTCAAAGACCAACCCCAAGAAGATTGTTATTGTTGGTGATATAAAACATGAGTTTGGTTCTATCTCTGACCAGGAATGGAGGCATGCGCTAAGATTAATCGATTTTCTGAGAGAAAAAGCTGAATTAACCATCATCAAGGGAAATCATGATATTGTGCTAGAACCAATCACCAAAAAAAGAAATGTGAAAGTAAGAACTTTTTATAAGGAGGGCAGCATACTATTTGCGCATGGCGATTTTGTTGTTAATGAGAAGACTGATGTTATTATCATTGGACATGAACACCCTGCTGTTAGTTTTAAGGAAAGACCAAGCCAGAAGTATAAATGTTTTTTGAAAGGCAAGTACAACAAAGCGGATTTGATTGTAATGCCCTCATTTAACACCCTTGTTCCAGGATCTGACATTACTAAAAGAGATTTCTTAAGCCCTTATCTGGAAAAGGCCAAAGACATTGAAGTGTATATTATTGAGGATAAAGTGTATAGATTTGGTAAATTAAATAAACTAATCTTTTAGAACTACAACGTTGGTCATACCTCTTCTTTTCCTTTCCACAAAACCTTTTCCCTCCAATCTGTCTATAATCCTAGTCATCTTAGCTTTTCCAAATCCTGTTTTTTCAATCAAATCTGACTGGAATACTGCTTTGTTGGATTGTATCAGTTCTAAGACCTGTTTTTCCTCTTCTTTTAGATCAGAAAGGTCTAGCTTCTTTTTGGGTATCTTTTTTTCAATTGTTCTGGTTTTAAAGATAAATTCCTTTTGGGGCTTTGAGAATACCAAAGCAACAGATACTATGATAAGCAATCCTATAACCCCCAAAGCAAGATAAGTTTGTTTTGATATCGCTTCATACATAGGGCATGACAAACCGTGTTCCAGAGAGCATGTTTCATCGACAAAGCTTTTCATTGTTGAATTAAATAACAGGATTAATATCATAATTAATATTGAAACTCCAAACAGTAAATATCCAACATACTTATTTTCCATAATATAACCCAAAAAAGCCCTATTTAAGAAGTTTTCGCTATTGAAACTAGTTTCACAAAAGTGCTTTTATAGTTTTGAATTATTAGAAAATGCATGGAAAATAAGAATCATGAAACAATAGGGAAGACCAACACTGAATTTTACGTGCAATTAGGAATTATTGCTATATTATTATTAGTGATAACTTTTAATGCAGGTAAAATTTACTCATCCTCTGAAGTAGGAGGATTTACGACAGGGATAGCTGCTGTTTCTGCTTCGGAAATTATTCCTAAAGGAATTCCATCAGTTTATGGAAAGGAGATGGGGGTTTCCTACGACGATGTTTCGCCGAATAACCCTGTGCTTGCAGATGCAACTATTGCTAAATTAACGCAGTATGAAGATATGCAACTTAATTCAGAGCAAATGGATAGATATATTAAAATAGGCTCAAGCATAAGCTGCGAGTATTGCTGCGGTGCAAAAGCAATAATCTTTTCTAATGGTGAAAGAGCTTGCGGATGCGCACATAGCTATGCAATGAGGGGACTGGCAAAATATTTATTGACAAAACACCCTGATATGGCTGATGAGGAAATTCTTAATGAATTAGGAAAATGGAAAGTTCTTTTCTTTCCGGGAGTACACGAGCAGAAAGCCCAAGTGCTAGAAGCTAATGGAATAGACTCAACAAATTACATAAATTTGGCAAGCAATTTATACAGGGGAATTGAGCAAGGGCAAGCAGCAAATTCAGGCGGAATGGTTGGAGGATGCTAGATATTATTTCTTGCATCTTTTTCCCTTTTTAAAAATGGAGGAAAAATGGAATGCTGTGAAACAAAAAATAATAAAGGATGCTGCAAGGACATGGATAAATCGGGTTTTTTCAATAAACAAAAACCATCTAAAAAATTGAAGGGGGCTAAAAGAAAATGAGTAAAAAAATAGATACAAGAATGATTTTATGGGGAGTGATAGGTGTGCTTTTTGTTGCTGCATTGGTTTTAACTTTCAGAGCAGGTTTAGGAAATGTTGAAGCTGCACAGACAATAACAGATATATCAAGAAGCGTAGCATCGCCTGGAATGGTCGGGGGTTGTTGAATGGAAATAAAAAGGAATACATTGATGATGGTAGCTATAGGTACATTGTTTTTAATAGCGCTTTTTTTGACATACCAAGCATCAAGTATAACTGGAAACACAACAAGCAGTAATGCAATCGATACAAGAGGTTGGACCGATAATGAAATAATGAATTATGAAATGCACGGAACAATTCCTGCAAGAGCTCAGGGCGGTTCATCAAGGGGATTAACAGGATCAGGCATGGTCGGAGGATGTTAGGTTAAAATGGTCAAAAAAACATTTCTTATTTGGGGAATGATAATTGTAATTTTTTTAGGAATCATATTTTTTGCTTTTGGAAGCAAGAATGTAAGCAGCTTTGAAGCTGTTAATAATTTTGAGGGGGATATAGTACTTTATAAATCTGGAAGCTGCGGTTGTTGTGGGGTATATTCAAGTTATTTTAAAAGTAAAGGAAATTCTAAAACAAATGTTGTTGATTTAGAGGATCTTCAAGCAATAAAAAGAAAATACGGAATTCCAAGTACTATGGAAAGCTGCCACACAACTGTCATGGGTAATTATTTTGTTGAAGGTCATATCCCTTTAGAAGTTGTTAACAAATTATTAACTGAAAAACCAGATATCAAAGGTATAGCAATGCCTGGAATGCCTAATGGAAGTCCTGGAATGCCCGGAGTAAAAAGAGGGGATTTTGTGATTTATGCTATTAATAATGATGGGAGTTATGCAGAATGGATGAGATTGTAAGATGTCAAAAAAAATTATTTTATTTTTATCAGGGATATTTACTCTATTCTTAACTCCAAGAGTAATGGCCCATTGTCCTCTTTGCACAATAGGTGCTGGAGCAGCTGCTGCAGGGGCTGTTTGGCTTGGCGTAAGTAAAATAGTTGTTGCATTATTTATAGGGGCTTTTGCCATGTCTATGGGTATGTGGTTCTCAAGGGTTATAGGAAAAAGATGGAGCTATATTCCCTTTCAGAATATTTTTGTAAGTATAGCCATTTTTGCACTTACTGTATGGCCTTTAATACCAATATTCAAGAGCATTGGACCCTTGTATCTTCCGTTTATTGGTGAATATGGAAAGACGTATGCATTTGATTATTCACTTGTTTCAGCTTTAATGGGGGGATTAATCGTTTTTATTTCTCCAGGGTTAAGTAAAAAAATAACTGAAATAAGGAATGGAAAATTAATACCTTTTCAAGGTATTGTTTTAACACTTTTGATATTAATAATAGTAGGAGGAATTGTTCAACTTGTTATTTAAAATGAATCTCTTCAGTGTTTTATTATTAATAACTGTATTATTTTTTATCTTTCTCTTAATTAAACCAATTTTTAAGAAAAATAAAATATGCGTGATTTGTGCCAGTGTTTTTATTTCTTGGGCATTTTTTTTAATTTTGTACTGGTACGGGAATTTTTTAGACAAGACGATCCTGGCAATTTTAATTGGAGAAAGCACGCTTGGAATTTTTTATTTAATCGAGAATAAGATAAAGGAAGAGCTTAAACTATTTGGACTGCCTTTTCTTTTGACTTTAATCTTAATTGGATACACTTTAATTGAAGGACTTAATTACTCTTTTAATGTTTTATATTTTTTAGTTTTAATCTGGGGATTATTTGCTATTATTTATTCTTTTAAAGATAAAGGAAAACTAGGAGATATTGCAAGAAAATTAGTCGAGTGCTGCAAAAAATGGTGAGAAATAATTCAGTCTTGTATGGTGTATTATCTGGAATTGGATTGTTGCTGTTCTATCTTATAATTGTAAGTACCTTTCAAGGGATAGAGTTTGCTTTCCTGAATTTAAGAAGCATGTGGTATTTGATTTTTCCTTTAGCCATTGGATTTGGAGTGCAGATTGGCCTTTATACTGCTATAAAGCACACAGCACAAATAACAGGGACAGTCGCTGCTACTGGAGCAATTTCAGGAGGATCAATGGTTGCTTGTTGTAGTCATTTTTTATTACAGGTTATTCCATTGATAGGAATATCAGGCTTAGCAGTGACTTTAACAAAGTATCAGGCATGGTTTTTAGGTATTGGCATATTGTCTAATATAATTGGGATAACCTTATTAATAAGGCATAAAAATAAAATGGAGGATGCAAAAAAATGAATTATAAACATAGTAAAAAAGTAGGGGGTTTATGAAATGGATAAACAAATTATCATGTATATCATAGCGGGAATACTCGTCATTGGGCTTTTGGTTTTAACATTTTTTCCAGGGAGTATTCAGGCATGGAAAGATTCCGGGAAGTCAACAGAAGAAAAATGCAACCCTGCTCCGGGGTATACTGAAGAATCTTGGAAAGAGCATATGAGCCACCATCCAAGCATATATAAAGATTGTCTGACATAAACATAAAGGGGGGTGTAAAATGGATACTAAATTGAAGATAACTAAAGTAGCAAACAGCCTGGCAGTTACTGCAGCCATTGTTTACTTGGTTTGCATATTTGCTGTATGGATTGCTCCTGGACTGACTGCAACATTAGGGAGTTACTTGTTTCACGGGATAGATATAAACAATCTTGTTGTTACAAGAAGTTTTAGCTATTCATTAGTCAGTTTAATTACAGGGACTATTATTAGCTGGCTGATTGGTGCTTTGTTTGCAATGGTTTATAATAAGTTTAGATAGTGAAATACTGTGTAAATAACTGAAACTAGTTTCACAGAATAGCTTATATATTAAACTTATATAAAATTTAAAATGTCATTCAAAGAATTCATGAAATCATTGTCAAATGACGGTGTGGAAGGAGAGATAATAAAAACAGTTTTTGTATCTTTAATAACATCCTTTGCAATATTTGGATTATTCTACCTCTTAAAATTAAGATATGTAGAAAATTTCATTCCAAAATATGGGTTTTATTTATTTTTTGCAATACTGAGCTACTCTTTGATATTGCCTTCGATAAGACAAGTTAGAGCATATAAAGAATTCCCATGCATGACCGGGATGATGATAGGAATGACAATTGGTATGATATCTGGTTTTTTGGCTGGATTCTATATAGGTTCGACAAACGGCATGTTTTATGGGAGTATTTTTGGAATGTTAATAGGAATAATCTTTGGGGGATTAAACGGAAAATGCTGCGGGATAATGGGCTTTATGGAAGGCATAACTGCAGGATTTATGGGGGGGTTGATGGGGGCGATGACAGCCATAATGATGCTTAATGATAATCTAAAAGCAGCCGGAGTTATAGTTTTTCTCGTATCAGCAGTTATTATGATTGGGTTGAATTTTATGGTATACAAAGAAACAAGAAATGAAGAGAGAAAGCATAAGGATAGTGAGTTTTTTATAATTGTATGGAGTTTTGTACTTACAACAATTACTATTCTGATAATGGTATTTGGGCCAAGGAGCGTGCTTTTACAATGAAAGAAAATATAGAAATTAAAAAGTCTACTTTATATATACTTGGAATTATTGCAATAGTGATTTTTGCAGGGTTTTTTATTTTAAGAAATGGTGAAAATAGCAATAAAGAAATTGTTGGAAATGTTGCTGCAGCTAATGAAGGAGAGATACAAAAAGTAGTTATAGGATTAAAAAATTACAATTATTACCCAAATACTATCAAAGTAAAAGTAAACCAGCCAGTAAGCATAAGCTTAGATAAAACTGTTTCTGGCTGTTTAAGAGATTTTACAATAAGGGATTTTGGGATTAGGAAATATTTAAAGACTCCAGAGGATACTGTTGAATTTACACCTAATAAAAAAGGGACTTATACTTTTGCCTGCAGCATGGGTATGGGAACAGGAACAGTAATAGTTGAATAAAGGGGGGTAAAAATATGAAAAAAATAATGTTGTTATTATTGGTTTTATTAACCGTATCATTGATAACAAATGTAAATGGAGAAGAAGATTTTACGAAAGCTGAAAGCTTAATAAAATCAAGAATTGCCTGTGATGACATGACTAATGATCAATTGGAATCAATAGGGGATTATTATATGGAACAAATGCATCCTGGAGAAAGCCATGAGCTTATGGATAACATGATGGGTGGAGAAGGCTCTGAATCTTTAAAACAAGTGCATATCAACATGGCAAAACGGCTTTACTGTAATGAGAATGTTTATATCGGTTATGGAATGATGAGTTCTGGTAGTATGATAAATATGATGATGGGTAATTACCCAGCGAATTATGATTATAGCAATTATGGCTACTGGAACATTTTCTGGATATTGCTTTCTGCAGCAGTTATTTTTTTAATAGTGTGGATTATTTATATATTTGGAATAAAAAATACTGCCTCAGAGACCCCCCTCTATATTTTGAGAAAGAGATTTGCTAAGGGAGAAATAACAAAAAAAGAGTTTGAAAATATGAAAAAGGAAATGGAGGAATGATGTTTATGGAAGAAAACAAAAATGTTTGGGTCTGGGTTCTTGCAGCTGTAGCCTTGCTTTTCCTGTTCGGCAGTTTTGGAATGGGTGGCTACGGCATGATGGGCTTTGGAATAGGATTCGGATTCCTCTTTATGTTGTTTTTTTGTGGGGTATTAATATGGTTGGTTGTTGCTCTTATCAATGCAGGTCAGTCGAGCAAGAAAGATGAAGATTCCTCATTTATACTTAAAAAAAGATATGCTTCCGGGGAAATATCAAAAAAGCAGTATGGGGAAATGAAAAAAGAACTGAAGTGAGGTATGACAATGAAAACCGATGATTTCGCATATATTGTTGAAACTAAAAAAAACTTTGATGATGCAGTTGTTTCTGTATTGAAAGCTGTTGAACAAAAAGGATGGGCCTTATTTC
>Ga0209210_1001519_pt1 | contig 19223 bp, 34 predicted proteins | sample RifGroA1_FD_183991 | JGI IMG/M metagenome (GOLD analysis project Ga0209210, IMG submission 183991) | Contaminated groundwater microbial communities from Rifle, Colorado, USA - Rifle Groundwater A1 (SPAdes) (version 2) | ecosystem: Environmental > Aquatic > Deep subsurface > Groundwater >...
CTTAATTTGGCGCTCGTTATGAAATACCATCAGCTCCCACACAAGAGTATCAGGCAAAAGGGCCGCCAAATCCGGATTGGCAGGTCGAACCATCTCCCTAATCTCATGCGTAAAGAACCCCGCACTGAGCCTCAGCTTGCCCCCCAACTTCGCCAGCGCGGCTTCACCGGCCCGGGCCTCGGCAAGAGCCTTCATCGCCGCATCGTGACGTTCGATTGAGTCTTGTTGCACTTGAGCTATGCGTCTGTCACGTTCGTCAAGCTCGGCGCGGAGGCGGGCGATTTCAATTGTAAGAACTTCTAAAGGGTGTACTTGACATGGGTAACAATTTTGCCAAGCATCGGAACCCAAAACTTTATTTACGAATTCAGAATAATCACGCCGCTCAACTTTTGGCTCATCGTTCATGGTCGCGGTCTCCTATCAGTCATCCACAGGCGGAACTCGGCACATGGGCCGAGACCCCAGCCAATGAACAACCCTAGCAAAAAACACGAGATGCCCATCACTGCCAATTCTGTCATGGCTTCTCCAATTTGTAATGGTGCACGACCACTCTTGCTGAAACCACCCGATAGAGTTCTGAGTATTCCGCGAGGCTGGCCTTGAACTGCTCAACCATTTCATAAACAGCTGTCATTGGGCTTCCAGCACGGGCAGTCGTTGAAGTAAGGGTTCCGATGGGAATGCTAATCATGGTCTCTCCCCCATCGCGGCCAGCACAACACGACGAAACTCAGCATCAACGTATTGCATGTCATCGAGAGAGACTTTATCGTCTTTCAGCGCCTCCCTCACCTTCTCCGCCTGCTCGATGACGGCCAGCAAGATGCGGGCGAGGGTGGCGGCGCGCTCCTTTTCAGCAAAAATCAATGGGTGGTTCTGTTTAATAATCTCTTTTGCTTCACTTTCTTCATCAAATTCGCGCACCACCTCCTCGCACAGATTCCGCAGATTCATTTCTCGGCCTCCTCGAAGGCGCGGCGGGCGGCATCGCTTGCCCCCAATTGCACCCCGATCTTTTGCAGTACCTCCCAATGCTCGCCGTTGCTCGGCAGGGTCAGATAAAGATGTTCAAGGTAGGCATGGTCGCCTTTGGCCGCCTCCGCCAACTTCTCCGCCGCAGCGAGGCGGGCCTCGGCTTTCTCGACGCGGGCCTTCTCCTGGCGGGCGAGGGCGATGGCGCTCTTAATAATATGCGTGTTAGCAGCATAGAGAACATCGTGTCCTTCCCACCAAACTGCGTCCCCCCAACTCATCGGCGCTGGCTCAAGCATCGCTCGGCTCCTTGGGCTTCGCCTCAGCGGGAACGCCCTGCCTAACCCAACAAGGGCAATCCACAAACGGATTGTCCAAGTCAATTCGGTTTTCAGGGGGCTCGTTAGAAGTGCCCCAGGCGGAACTCGGCCCATGTGCCGAGACCCCAGCCAATGAACAACCCTAGCAAAAAACACGAGATGCCCATCACTGCCAATTCTGTCATGGCTTCTCCTCCCCCACCGGAACGCAGTTAACCGTGCTCATATTCTTAGACCTTTTATTTTATTTAAAATAAATCGTATATTTACTAGAGATAAAATGTGATATGAACCATAAAGTTCGATGTGTGAAATAACTTCTATCTCCCCAATTTCATTTCGCCCCATTCTAGACTCAAGAATGGGTATTTCTATTTCAAGACTTGCAATACCGATATGTGTTGATTCGTATATTAATTCTTTTCCTTGATTAAGAGGAGAATAGGCTTTAATCGTATACTCCCACTTATTGTCTCTCATTTAATCCTCATAGAATACCCTTGGCCGGAGGATAGCGCCCTCCTCCCTCCTCCATCAAGGCTCTGGAGGGCTTACGCCGTCAAGACTCTGGAGGGCCCATGCCTTTTTTGGCCATTACACCTTCTCGTTCTCGAACGCATAGTCTCCCTCCTCCGTCTTTCTCATGTCTTGGAAGAGATTCGGCCAGGACACCTTAGCGATTTCCGCCACCCCCTGAAACACCTCCCGTATCTCCTCCTCCGCGTGGACCGAAGTCCTCATGGCGATTACGTGCCTCAATGCCCGCATGTTGCACGTCCACATGATGGAGGTCGATACCCCCATCGGTACGAACCGCCTTATCCAGGAGGTAATTTCCTTCTTCATGGAGAAGGGCAGGGAATCCATGTCGAACAGGGCCACGAACTTCCGGCATATAAGCCGGAGCGTCTGTATGGAATATCCGATGTGCTCATCAACACCCTTTACCTCCTCCACACTCATCCCATCGCACCAATCCGAGCGGAGTTCCGGAACCACCATCTCGAAGTCCTCCAGCCTCACGAACCGGAGGGACTCCTGCGACACCGCGCACCCGGCCCGGTGTCGCACCAGTTCGTGGGTGAACACCCGGCTCACGCCGTGAAAGATGAACGTGGCGGAAGCGTGTTCTAGGACCGAACCGTGGTGGGAATCCAGGATGTTCTTAAGATATAGGGCGTTACCTTCCCTCACCTTCGTAACGTTCTCGTTGAGGCCCGGCGCGAAGCTCCGGTAGCAGAGTCTTCCCCCCACTTCCGTGAGAAGCTCCGGGCCCCCCGAGGCGTCCGTTTTCCAGGATCCGGCCCCCACCTCCTCAAGGTATTTCAATAACTCCCCACGGTCCACCTTCGTCTCCGCCACCAAAAAGATCTTTGCCATTTCCGCTCCCCCCTAATCACCAGGATATCTAGGACGGTTCATCTCCGCTCTCCGCTGACCTTTCAACGCCCAGGGGTGATCGGCATCGCCGGTCGGCCTCTTCATCCGTCTCTCGGGCCGCGTTCTACCGCCCGTGGCCAATTCTTCCCGCCTGTTCCCACGGATGGGGCATTACCATCCTTGCCACCCTGGGCGTTGAGAGATCAACGGGCACATTGCTCTCAATCAATTTCTATTATTTTACCTTCTACCACGGCCAAGACATACTCTAGGCCATCATATTCCATTATACGGAAATCGGTGGCCTTTTCAGGAATTTCCACAATACGCAATTTCGCTAAAGGGGAGGCCCCTTCCTCGCCGCCCATCTCATTAATAACTTGCAGGAGCATAGCATCACTACGATCAATATTGGAAAGATAAGTGGACCGCAAAATTGGTTCCTTAATAGCCATCGGATGACCAAGTTCCCGAAGGCGAAAAAACGCTCTTTTACTCAACCCGAACCCACCATAACAAGTCGAAATAACGATTTTCATTACTCCCTCCCCCTTCTCACCTTCTGTACTTCGCGTCCTTGGGGAGCACTGTATGGAACAGGCCACGGGCCAATTCCTCCTGTAATTTGTCCCCATTCCTGCCCACCCACTCCGGGCTCCCCACCCCCATGTAGGCGGCATAATCCTCCACCTGACCCTTCGTCAGGACGAAGGTGACAGGTATCTCGCCGTACAGGCCCTGGGACGGAAGGTAAAGCGTGAAATGGTGTACCGTGTTCATCTTAACATCTCCTTAGCCAACTCCAATAGCTTCTTCTCATACTCCGAGACGTACCGGTTCAGGTACCATTGCGCCTTCCTCAGGTCCTCCAATTCCAAATCGGAGCCCTTCTTACCCGCCCGGTTGATATACTTCACCGCGTTCCCGAGATGGAAGCCCAGGCCCCACGCCTCAATGACTTTGATGGCTTCATAGGGGCTCCCCGCGCCCCCATAATGCGCCGGGTGGTTCACGGCCTCCCGTTTTGGGGAACACGCCCCCTCATGCCCGGCAGGGAATTTACAGAACCAGGGGTCCGAAGTAAGTTGCCCTTCTCCATGAAATTTATTATATAGAGCCTCATTCATTGCCATCCCTCCCTTTCCCCCATATTCCGTCAAGGACCTGCCTCTGTCCGAGATACCAGCCCAGGAGGAACCCTGCGGACACCGCAAAAATTAAAACCAACACGGTCCGCACTCGAAACACTGCGTGAACGGCAACAGGCGCCATAGCCAGGAAAGGACCACGCAGAAGAAGCCAATCGCAAGGGCTAGGGCAACCAGGAGTCCACAAAGCCCATTATGTTGATAATCGTCCATCCCTCCTCCCTCCTTCGTCAAGACCCTGGGGGGCTCACGCCCGGCACAGTTCAGTTTGAGTTAACCACGCGTGGGCCGCGCTTAACGGGGCACCATTTCCGCGTCCCCGCACGGTTCAGTTCGTCGCACATGAAAGTCCTGACCTTGGCCCCCATCCGGGCCATCCCCCTGGCGAAAAATTCCGCCTCCCAGGGCAAACCATGCAACAGTAATTTCGCATTCCTTTCGACGGACGGGGCCGTTGAAAACACCCCCACCTGGAATACGACGGACCGCTGGGTGGAACCGTGCCTGGGCAGGTGGACCAGTGCGGCGTTGACGTTTCCCTTCTCATCGGCCATATTCCCCTCCTCCGTCAAGACTCTGGAGGGCTCACGCCGTCAAGACTCTGGAGGGCGTAAGCCCTTAAACTCCCCGGTCCAAAGCGGCGGAAAATCCAACCGTCCCCAACCGCCACAACGCCGGTTAAACTTCCCGCCTTCCTCGCCCCGGACCGGGGGGCCAAACTTTATTCTCGCCGGGCCTCAGCCCATGAGAAGACCGCCACAGGGCGATCCGTCTGAATTTTTAGGATGGCGCCACTTGTGTCATCGGGCCGCGCCCACGGGACCCCGGGTGAAGCTTTTCTCATAAGGGGGTTTCCCTTGGCCCTCTGGCGTGAAGCGATGTAGCCTCCTTCCTTGGCCCTCTGGCGTTGCCGCTAATGGTGAGGTCCTCCTCCGTCAAGACTTCGGAGGTCTCACGCCCATGAGAAAGACTAGGAGACGGGTGTGGCGCAGTGATGCATACGGCATCCTCCTATGAAATGGGGTGGGGTGGTGAGGTGGGCGGAACCGGAACGTGTGGGGGAACTCAAGGCCCGCGCCCCTCCTCTCAAGAAACTTCCTCCCGGCGGGCGGGCCGGGAGGCCCTGCTGATATCACAGCATACCACAGGGCGGGGGGCGGCACAAGGGGTAGTTCGGATGGGCCCTGTGGCATGGGACTTGCAGGTGGCATAGGGTTTGCATGGGCGAAAAAGTAGCGCGGGGCGAAAAAACGGTGAAACTCTTTCACGCCGTTTATATGCTAGCCAACTAACTAAGAAACGAGGGTAAAAAGAGAGGGGCGAAAAAGGGGCGTAAAAAGGGCGAAAAGAAGGCGGAGAGTGTATAATGAGATGTATAACGGCATGTATCCCTCTCCACCCCCAAGAGAGAGAGAGAGAGAGAGAGTAAAAAAGAAAAGGGGTCCCGCGCCCCAGAGCCTCGTGGAGCGCGCCGTTTCTTCACACACCACGCGCCGCGCCACGCCTACCTCCCGAGGTATACATGCCATGATACACTTCATTACACATGCTCCACCCTCTTTTTTCCTCTCTTTCGCTCCTCTTATGTGTCAGGCGTGTACTCAGCGAAAGCTTAGCGAAAGGTTGCGAAACGGTGGGCGGGAGATGCTCTTTTTGCGCTTGAGGGGCGAAAGCCTAGCGATGGCGAAAGCCTTATGTAGAGGCGAAAGCCCTACGAAGTCTCTGTTACGGGTGCGGGGCTTGACTCTCCCTTCCTGGCCGTGGTATACTTTCTACATGGAGGGAGACGCGGTGCGTGACAATCAAGCCTTGACGCAAGCGGGCGAGATAGTGAAGGCCCCAGACAAACTACCCCATCCGTTGTTCCCGTGGCTCACGCACCGCAAGGGGGAGTTCGCGATCCATTACATGCACCAGGGAAACATGAACGCCACGAAATCCGCGATCATGGCCGGATGCTCCATCTCCACCGCCCACGTCTGGGGCTACCGGTATCTTAAAGAAGGAGGAGTTCAGCGGGCCATACGGCAGATAGCCGAGGAACAGACCCGCATGCTCCAGGTCACGGCGGAACGAATAATTCAGGAGCTTTCCCGCTTGGGCTTCTCGAACGTGGCGGACGTTCTTGAATACCAGAACGGTGAGATAATTCTTAAGGACTTGGCGAACGTCCCCCCGGACGTGAAGGCGGCCATAGCGGAGATTTCCCATACCATCGACAAGGATGGTGCGTCCCGCGTCAAGGTCCGCATGCACGACAAGAAGGGCTCCTTGGATTCACTTGCCAAGATTTTCGGTCTGATGCGTGAGGATGGGAACATATCTCTAAAGAACGGTTCCGTGCCCCCTGCTCTCGAGCGGGTGGTCAAGGCCAGCCTTCTCGAGCGTGTCGGGAACCGGTTGCCTCCTCCGGAGGAGGCCGGGACTTCCCACCTTCCCTCCTTCTGCCCGCCCCCCGTCCCGGATGACCTGGATGGGGGCGCGGGTCCCGCCTCGGAGGAAGAAGATTAATCGTTTTGTTCCTCAATTTGTTCGGTATCGACGTGCGGGTCGCGGAGCCCGAGTGAGAAGGCAAATTCCGAAAATCTTTCCCGCAGGTTCTCGCAGAAGTCCTCGAGTTCGTTGCTCGGGGCGTGGGACGCGTCAACGTTCACTGTGATCTCGATTCGCATGTCTTTTCTCCCTGTCGAGAAACTGCGCCACCTTGAGCGGATTGAAGCGGGTCAAGGAACCGTCGCTCCGCGTCACGATGATCTGTTTGGAACCGGCGTGGGGGACCATTCCCGCGACGGTGTAGGTCTCGTAGTTGAGGCAGAACGTGCGGCCCAGGTCCCCGGGCACGAGCCCAAACTTCTGGCACCGCAGAATAAATTCCCTCTCCGCCGGTCCGTTCCTTCCGAATAGGGCCTTGAGCGTCAATTGCTCGGAGAGCTTCATCCGAGGAGTCTCGCGCGGGTGATCCAGAACGTAATATAGTTCACAGGTCCGTTATACGCGGACCACGCAAACTCTTTCCCGTTGCGCTTCCATTTCAACGTGGGGGGCGGGTCCTCTCTCTCACTGTCTTCCGCAGGGAGTTTTGCAAGAATCTTGTCATATTCCGTCTCCCATTTACTCTGGGCCGCTTTCTCGGCCCTGGCGAGGGAAAAATAAATGCTGTCCGGGATCTTGGGAACGAACTCGAAACTGTTGCCCGGATAGTCCCACGTCAAGTCGAGGAAGGCGAAACGCAGGACGTAGACATGGGTCAATTTCCCGCGCTTCTTGCCCTGCGTCCACCATACCTTGAGAGTGTTGGAATATATGGAATTAGTCATTTTTTACCTCCTCGGGCTCTTCCCAGTTTTCGTGCTTGAGGCCGTTGGCCACGGCAAGCACGACGGTGTTGATGAGTTGCGCACGGGCGAGGCCGTTCGTGAAGTCGTACTCCTCGAGCCGCGTCACGATGCTCACTACATCTCCGGCGTCAGTCAGTATTAAAAGCTTCATTTTCTGCTCCTCTAAGGGCGGCGGGGGATTTGCTAAGCAACTTAGTCCTTGGGCTCGTGGCCATCTTCCGTCTCCTCTTCCTCGATTCCCCAGGATTCCAGGAGGCGGGTGGTGTCGCGCCGGTCCTGAATGAGGTCCTGAATGACCATCTCGTCGAGCTCCAGGTCGCGCCGCCTGAACAGTGAGTCAAGCGGTCTCAGGTTTCCGTTACACATCGCATTTCCTCCTGTCGTGGAAGGTTGGGAATTCAAAATCAAATAAGGGGTCGAAGGGTGGTTAGGTCCTCCTTCACGGAAAAGATTACGTCTGCCCGGCGCTCACGGCCCGCTGAATAGAGGACCAGAAGGAGCTTCGCCAGGATTTCGTTCCGGTTTTTGCCGAGGACTGGTTTGACGAGGGGCATGCGCTCTAAGTCTTGCTCCAGGGAATTGAGGAGCTGGAACAGTTCGTTCTGCGGCCCGTTGGCCGCGACCCGCAGTAGAAGGTCTGCGTATTCCACGTTGTTCATTGTGTTTCCTCCTGTTGTGGAAGGTTCCCCGGGAGGGGGGTTCCAAGCCCGGCCTCCCTCCCGGGGTTCCCACCTACCGCTCCGCCTTCGGGATGGTCTTGACCACGTTCACGTTCACCTGGAAGTCGCCCACCTGCACGAAGCCGGTGGACAGGTGGACGTTCGACTTGCCGGTGCTGGAGAGCTTGCCCTTCTTGGCGGGAGTGAAGGACATGGTGATCTTCCCGCCCTTGTCCGTGCCGTGTTCGATGTCGAACTCTTGCTCGTTGAACTTGATGGTGGTCTTGTCCATGGTGTTGCCTCCTGTCGTAGAACGAACGGTTCCTGTTCCCCGGCGGGGCCGTTCCCCGCCGGGGCCGTGCGCTTGGAATCAGGCGGCCTTGGGCTCGGCGGAAGCCAGCTTCTTGACCGGCTTCCCGCCCACCGTGACCTTCTCCCCGTTCCGGACGCGGGCGCGGAGGACGTTCCCGAGGTTCATCCTCTGCTGGCCGATGTTCAGGTGCGACCAGCGGCCCAGGTCGATTCCGTTCTCCTTGGCGAGCGAAGCGAGGGCCGTGGGACTCACGGCGCCCTTCTCGTCGTGGAGGAACTTGGCCATCATTCCGCAGAGCGTGTCGCCGCACGACACCTTGTCGGAACTCAGGGCCTTGTACCGCTCTTTGAAGGGGTCGCGGACGATGGAACCGCCCTCCGACTTCTGGGCCTTCTTTTTGCTGACGGGCTTGCGAGACTTCTTGGTGGACTTCTTCTTGCTGGCCATCGCGTTACCTCCTGTCAGATGCGCGGCGCACCTGCCGCGCCATGAAACCAGTCTACCACGGCCTGAGGTCCTTGTCAAGTGGCCTATTACGGTGGGGCGCGGGGCATGTAGAAGACCCTCCTGGAAAGAAATACTCTTCCGGCATTCATTCTTTCTGGGCATCAGGGTCAGGCGTGGGCTTGGAATCACGCGACCCTGAACACACATACTCTTCTGGCATTCATTCTTTCTGTTCCATGGGAAGCCGTGGGGTGGTCTGGGGCCGCTAGCCTTCGATAGTTAGACCTAGGAAGTTGGACGCCTCTTGTAGGCTGCCGGGGTCAGCTTTCGCGAACTTCTTGGCTGCTCTCGGGCCGCACAGTCGGCGAACCATCTCAACGTTTTCTACGTCCTGTAAGTACCCTGTCTCCTCAGCCGCGTCGTGGATGACGTACCACACCATCTTTTCCAAAACTTCTTCATAGCTTTTATTTTTCTTCATCTCTTTCTCCTTTAGGCGGCTTGGGTTGAACTACTTACGGGCCTTGAGCTTCCGGCCGTTGATCTTGACGACCTCGCCGTGCTGGAGCTTCCCGCGGAGCTTGTTGCCGATGTTCATACGGATCTGACCACGGTTGAGGTGGAGGTACGAATCCATGGTGAACCCGTTCTCCCTGGCGATCTTCCTCAGGGCGTCGAGGCTCATCATCCCGCGCTCGTCCGTGGTGGCCGCCTTGAGAGCGACGCTGAGATCGTCACCGCAGATGTAGTCTCCGTTCTCTTGCAAGTACACCTTCTTGTACACGTCGCGGACGATGCTGCTGGAGGGCACGGCCTCCACCTTCTCCTTCTTCTTGTTCATGGCCTTCTCCTTCTTCTTGGGGGCGTCCTTCTGCTTGGCGAGGCGCTCGTTGATCTCCTGCACGATGCGGGCCTTCTCCTGCTTGGTCATGGCGCTCTCCTCGGTTGCGGCGGCGGGCTTGGAACTCGCCACCTGGGAACGGATCTCCTGCGACAACTTCTGCGCGTCCTTTTTAACCTTCTCCAACGTCTGCTGAGCGTTCATTTGGTTCTCCTTATATTTCCTCAATGTTCACCAGACTGTTTACATCCACCCCCATTACGCGGTCCTTGGGGTTGAGGTTGCAGGCATCCAAGTCACCCTGGATACCCGTGAGGTCGCCTCGAACGCCCGTGAGGTTGCCCCATACGTCCGTGAGGTCGCCTCGAACGTCCGTGAGGTCGCCTCGAACGCCCGTGAGGTCGCCCCATACGTCCGTGAGGTCGCCCCATACGCCCAAGAGGCTGCCCCATACGTCCGAGAGGTCGCCTCGAACGCCCGAGAGGTCGCCTCGAACGCCCGTGAGGTCGCCTCGAACGCCCGAGAGGTCGCCTCGAACGCCCGAGAGGCTGCCCCATACGCCCGAGAGGTTGCCCCATACGTCCGTGAGGTCGCCTTGAACGCCCGAGAGGTCGCCTTGAACGCCCGAGAGGTCGCCCCATACGCCCGTGAGGTCGCCTCGAACGCCCGTGAGGTCGCCTTGAACGCCCGAGAGGCTGCCCCATACGCCCGGCGGTGAGGCGGGGTTTCTTCTTTGAGTCAGCATTCGTCTCATTTTCTTCTCCTTTAGGCGGCTTAAGTTGGACTGTCTCAGTACTCCCATTCGTTGATGAAATTGTCCCATTCTTTTTTGTTGTGTATGATGAAAGGATAGGGCCCGTCTTGATTGGGGGTGGAGGATCTCTTTCGCGTTGGTGTGGGGTAGAAGCACCCCGTAGGAGTGAAGGGCGGCTTGAATCCCATACAAAATGCGACCGTCCTTCCGTCCCTGTCCTCTGAAATGGTATAATTCATCTGGCTTCTCCTTTAGGCGGCTTTGGGGGCAGAGATACTTTACCCTCTTGTACTGGCTAGGGGCCAGCGGGCCCTGGTACTAGAGCTTGATCTCAACGGCCTTGAACAGCGTGTGCAGCAATAACGTCTCCTCTAGGCTGATGTTGTGTGAAAGGATAGCCGTCACTGTGACGGCGTTGAGACCGGCCCGGATTAAGCTCCGGCCCCGGCTATATCTTTTGGACCATTCGGTCTTGGTCATGTCGTCCCCCTTACTGGAAAAGGAGAAACGCCAGCCCATGCAGCACCAGCGTCCCGGCCATCACAAGTACGCACCACTTCACAAAATCGTTCATCACCTTCCTCCTCAGGAAGCTATCACACCCCATATTTCTTGAGCCTTTCTTGAACCTTGGCTTGATTCTCGTCGTACGTATCGTCTATACTCTTCCTCCACTTGGCGGCGTTGTGTCCGAGCCTCACCTTGGTCAAATATTGTTCCCTGCTATCCGGTTTTCTCTTGGTGATATTGGGTGCGAACGTGCGTTCCATGGCCCATCCCCATGGACGGATGCGCTTAGCTAGTTCCCACCCCCATGCCCGGCATCGAGGCGCTTGCTTCTTGGGCTTGGGCACTAACCACTTACCGTGCTGCGCCTTCATGTTCAGTGCGTCTACGATCTGTTCCTCGATGGGCTCGTCCTCCTCCATTGGCGGCGCTAGCCACTTCGCTCTGATCTGGGCGGCTATCTCCTCCAATTCTGGCGCTAGGTCCTTCATGTTGAACATACGCGTCCTCCTCCCTGGGCCCTGCGGCCCAGCTAGTGTGGGAAGTTTGACCAGCCAGTTACCCACATGTAGGTGAACAGAAGCGTCATTGCCACGATGATCCAGTACTGAACTATGTTCATGTTGCCTCCTCTCTGGGCTTTATAGGCCCGGTAAGTGGGGCAGAGACATTCTGCCCCCGTAAGACGGCTGTGGGCATTAAATTTTCTTGATGGGGCCGGGAATCCATCCCACATAAGAAGCGGCGCGGGTAGCAGCGATGCGCAGCGCAACCTCGACCTGCAGCTTGTGGAGATCCGTCATTTCTACGTTCTTCATATCGCAGGGCTTCATACTGCCTCCTCTCTGGGCTTTACAGGCCCGTTTGGTGGGTCCCGGCTAAGGGGCCCCTCGCCCCGCGCCGTCCCACCGCCACTAACTTCGCATCCCCCGCGCATCCTTTTCTGACTTTAAGTGCCCTTTCGTAGCCTTTTCGCCCTACCCCCTATACTTGTGCCCCGCCTCTTCCTGTGTTATACTTTTTGGAAGGAGGGTTCTAGCTTGCTTCCTTTCCTTCCCGCTGAAAGGGTTCGCTCCTCATGCCGCAAATGATGGAATCCCCCACTCTCCCCTCCGGCTTCACCACCTGGACGGATCTGTTCCGCACCATGGGTCCCGAGGAGCAAGTTGAATTCGTGCAGTCCCTTTCCGCGCATGAGGCGGTGGCTTTAGATTATATACAACGTGAGGAAACGTCAAGGCTGGCCCAGGAAAGCTTGAACCCCTTCTCTTCTTATCTCGACCCCCATTATCCTCCAGCTGAACATCACCGGGCGATGAATTGCGCCCTGGAGGCCCTGGACCGGGGGGAAATTAAGCGCCTCATGGTGTTTGCGCCCCCCGGCGCGGCTAAGACGACCTACGTTTCGGTCCGTTATCCGGCCTTTTATCTCGGGCGGCACCCCGGGCATTCCATCATCTTCGGGACCCACACGTCGGAGTTTGCGGAGGAGATAGGTGGGAAGGTGCGGGATGTAGTCTCCTCGGACCAGTATGAGGAGATTTTCAAGTGCCGCGTTTCTCCGGCCTCGAGGGCCATGATCCGCTGGCAGCTTACCAACGGGGGGGAGTGGCGCGGCGTGGGAGTCGGACAAGCCGTTTCAGGGCGCCGGGCGAACGGCCTCATCTTCGACGATACGATTAAATCCTTCCGGGATTCTCAGAGCCCTACGGTCCGCCAGGGCGTCTTTGAATGGTACAGGTCAGACATGAAGAACCGCATGATGCCGGAGTCGTGGATCGCCATGATTCACACGCGCTGGCACGTGTCGGACCTCCCGGGCTGCATCCTTCCCGCTAAGTACGACGGACGGTCGGGATGGGTCCGGTCGGCGGACGGTTCCGAGTGGTGGTATGTCTTGAATTTCCCGATGCTGGCGGAGCGGTTCGACGATCCCGTGGGGCGGAAGCCGGGAGAGAGGCTGTGGCCGGGGTGGTTCTCGGAGGCGTACGTCAAGGTTAAGAAGATAGATCAGGGGCCGTACAATTGGGCCTCCCTCTACCAGCAGCGCCCCATGGTGGCGGGTGGCACGATAATGAAGAGGGACTGGTTTAACGTGGTGCGCAAGCCGCCAGAGAAGTTTGACAGGGTGGTGCGGTATTGGGATTTCGCCTCTACGGAGCAGTCTGTTCGGAACGAGGACCCCGATTGGACGGTGGGATGTAAGATGGGTGTGTTGAAGGGCCGTTACACGGTCTTGGACGTGGTGAGGTTCCGTGGGTCCCCCGCCACGGTGGAGGACCGGGTGAAGTCTACCGCCTGGAAGGACGGGCGGGAAATCAAGCAATGGTTGGAGCAGGAACCGGGATCTTCTGGAAAGACGGTGGTGGAACATTACGTGCGGACGGTCCTGCAGGGCCTCTCCGCCGGGGGGCAGAGGGCGACGGGTTCCAAGGTGGCCCGGGCGGACGTGTTGGCCTCGGCAGCGGAGAACGGGAACGTGGACGTGTTGGCCGCGCCGTGGAACGAAGCGTTCCTGGACGAGATGGAGGTGTTCAATAAAGGCGACCACGACGATCAGGTGGACGCCGCATCTGGAGCGGTCTCAAAGCTGATCCGTAAAAAGACGGCCGGAACGTGGGGTAAAAAGACCGCGAGAGGGGCCGTAAATGCCTAAGAAGCAGAACGGGGTTCCCGCGAAAACCAGGCCGACTTTCATGTTGGCGGCATTGCGGCACATGTCCAACTCCATGCTCCTGGGGAGGGCGAAGCTCGCTGCCGCTCTGGGACAGACTTTCGGCGGCGACCGGGACATGTACACGGTCCTGGGGTACAAGAAGGTGTTGGATTATGACTACTTCGACGCGCTTTACACCCGCCAGGACATAGCGGGGCGCATCGTGGACCTTCCGGCTCAGTCCACTTGGAAGAAGGGCCCGGAAGTGCGCGACACGGACAATCCGGACGTGGAGACGGAATTTGAGATGGCCTGGGAGTCCCTCGTAAGGAAACTGAGGGTATGGCACTATTTCAGGCGGGCGGATCAGGTGGCGGGAATAGGACAGTATGGGGTCCTCTTTCTGGGCCTTCCGGGGCCCCTGGAGTCCCCCGCCGCCCGTGTGAACGGGCCGGAGGGCCTGATGTACCTGTCCGTATATTCCCAGCGGGCGGCCTCGGTGTCCAAATTCGTGTCCGATACGGCGGACCCCCGGTTCGGGCTGCCCGAGATGTACACAGTAGACTTCTCGAACCCGGAGAAGAACCAACTCCTGTCGGGCTCCGGCAAGGGGGTCCTTCTCAGGGGGACCGGGATGAGGGAGCAGAAGGTCCATTGGACCCGGGTGATACACATCGCGGACGGCCTCGTGGAGGACGAGGTGTACGGAATGCCTCGGCTGCAGAGGGTCGCGAACCTCATGGAGGACCTCGCTAAGACTGTGGGCGGGTCGGCGGAAATGTTTTGGCAAGCCGCCTCCAAGGGAATGCAGATGGACATCGATCCGGAGGCGGAGTTGACTTCCGACGATGAGGACAACCTGGAGACGGAGGTAGATGAATACATCCACGGCCTCAGGCGGTGGATAAGGACGCGTGGGGCGACGATCAAGGAGTTGGGCGGCAAGAACGTAGACCCTCGCGGGGTGTTTACTGCCATCGTATCTCTCGTATCCGGGGCCACCGGGATACCGCAAAGGATTCTCATAGGAAGCGAGCGGGGCCAGTTGGCCTCGATACAGGATAAGCGGAACTGGAATGAGCGCGTGGCGGAACGGCAAGTCACCTTCGGAGAGCCCATGGTCCTGCGCCCGTTCGTGGACCGGTGCATCGTTCAGGGGGTTCTCCCAGAACCGAAGGGCGGGCAGTACGTGGTGAAGTGGTCGGATATGACGGCCCTGGGAGAGGACCAGATCTCCCTCATCGCACAGAGATCCTCGAACGCGATCAAGCAATTCGAGGAGGCAAAGGCCGTGGCCGCGAAGGCAGGAACACATTTTCCGGTCACGGATGAGGAGTTCCGGGAAAAGATGCTAGGACTGGCCCCCCTGGGGCCCGGGAAGACCAAGCCGGAGAAGGCCAAGCCGGGTAAGGTGGGGGAGGTTCCGGAGCAGGGTGGAGGGGAGGCGGCGGGATAGATGGGCTTCCTAGGCGCGAGAACGGTAGGGGCGACGAGGGAGTCATTCCCCCTGTTCCGGTGCCCGTCCTGCCGGAAGTCTGGGGTCATGGATGGGGACCAATTCCATGGACGGACCTCCATCATTTGCCGGTGCGGGTGGCACAAGACAGTGAATTGGGACCGTCTCGATACTGGGGAGAGGGTCAGTTGGGAATACGCCGAATATAAGGAGATGCTACATGCCGATGCCGGTTCCTAAGGACGGGGAAAGCGAGGACGCTTTCATGGACAGGTGCATGGGGGCGGATGGCATGGTGGAGGAGTTTCCAGAATCGGACCAGCGGGCGGCGGTCTGCCATAAGCAGTTCCGCGGAAACGCCGCGCCTCCGGTGGTGAACGTCACGGCCAAGGTCCGCATGATGAGGGAATCCCGGCAGAGGCGAGAATTCGCCTTTTCGGTGCAGGTGAACGCGGCGGAACTGCGCGTGGACAAGATCGACGGCAGGGAGTTCAAGGTGTTCCCCGCCGTCATGCTGAACGAGGGGGTCCTCCGGAGCGTCTCCTCGCCCGGGCCGGAACTGGTCCTCTCGGAGGAGTTCGGAAAGGTCGTGGAAGGGTGGAATGGACGGCCCATCACGGCGGGGCATCCTCAGAGGGACGACGACTTCGTTTCGGCGGGAAGGCCGGACGTGTTCAACAGGGAACAGATGGGCTTCGTGTTCAACAGCCGCATGGATGGAGACAAGCTACGCTCCGAGATGTGGATAGACGTGGACAAGGCGAAAAAGTCGGACGGCGGCCTGGAGATCCTCCGGCGCATGGAGGCGGGGGAGCGCGTGGAAATTTCCACGGGCTACTTCATGGACCTCGAGTCCGCCCAAGGGGAGTTTCGGGGCGCGAAGTACGAAGGGATTCAACGAAACTTCGTCCCAGACCATTTGGCCGTCCTGGGCGACGGGGAGAAAGGCGCTTGCTCCTGGGAGATGGGGTGCGGTGTGCGGGTGAACGCCGCGAAAGAAGGGAAGTGGGGAAAAGACAAACCTGCAGGGTCGCTGCGGGACGAGGAGGATGGGGCGCTGATGAAGGCGTACCGCATGGTGAAGGGGCTGTTCACGGGGAACATCAACGACATGGACCTCCGGACGGCTCTGCAGATCGCTTTGGATAAGGAGGCCGAGAGCGGCGAGAATCAGACGAGGGCGTTCAGGTTCATCATCGCCGTGGAGGGTGAATTCGTCGTCTATGAGGAGGACTTCCGAAAGCTGATGAAGCGCGGGTTCAAGATGGGGAAGGACGGGAAGGTGGTCCTGGGCAAAGAGGTCCAGGAGGTGAGGCCAGAAACCAATTTTATCGCGGTCAATCAAGCCGCGTCCCCGAGCGCAGAGGAGAGGAAAGAGATGGATAAGGCCGGTGTGGTCAGCAAGATCATCGCCAGCAAGGTGAACAAGTTCGAAGAAAAGGACAGGGCGGTCCTCATGTCTCTGAACGAGGAAGTGCTCCAGAAGATCGAGGAGGCGTCCCCCGCTGCGCCGGAGACGGTGGGAGGCCCCGCGCCCAGTGACCCCGCTGCGCCGGAGAAGAAGGAGGAGCCTCCGGTCATTGCGAACAAGGGCCCTCAGACCGCTGAGGAATACGTCAAGGCGGCCCCGGAAGGGGTGCGCGATTTCCTCGCGGGCGGGCTAGAAATGCTTAAGCGGCACCGGGAAGCGATGGTGAAGGCCATCACCTCGAACAGCGCGAACAAGTTCACCGAGGCCGAGCTCAAGAAAATGGGCACGGATGACCTGGAGAAGATTTCCGCACTCCTGGGAGACGCTGTGCCGGAAGTGAACTACAGCGGGCGGGGGATTCACCGGGTTCCGGCCCTGAACGTCTCGGAAGAGGCCATTCCTGAGCCTCCGAGCGTGTTCAAGCTCCTGCAAGAGAAGGCAAACGGAGCCGCTGCCGCGGCCAAGTAGAGGTGCGGCCAACGAATAAGGGAAACACATTCACTAAAAGGAGCTAGAAATGGCCAGCAAGACGATCGTTCTGAAAGGGCAGGGGGTTCGGAAGGAGCATCTGGCGGCGGGGACCATCACCCCCGGCCACTTGATCGCGTTGAACGGCTCCAGCAGGGTGGTGGTTCACGCCACGGCGGGAGGCAACGCGGCGGTGATGGTCGCGATCGAGGAGGACCACATCGGACACGACATCGACGATGACTATTCCTCCGGTGATCTCGTCATGTACGAGCATCTTCCTCCGGGGGCGGAATGGCAGGCGATCCTCACCACGAGTCAGACCGTCGTGCAGGGGGACTTTTTGGAGTCGGCGGGGAATGGGCGGCTCAGAAAGCACACTCCCCCGGTGATGGATTCAACCCCGGACCCGGCCACTCCGGGTGGGGGAAGCACTTTGTACAGCAAGGGGATCGTGGCCCAGGCTCTTGAAGCCGTGACCACGACGGCGGCGGTAGCCCGCATCAAGGTGCAAGTGGTTTAAGGGGGCCCTGAGACCAGGGGACCAAAACCTTTACATCGAAGGAGAGGAAAATGAATAAGAAGTTGGTTTCGACCCCCGATCAGTTCGTTCCCTCTGCGGGGGCGTATGCCGGTGCCATGTTTCTGAAACACGGACTGAATCTCAACGCCCTCCGCACGAACGATCTCCTGCGGAAGGATGAATGGATTCAGTTCGATACGGCGTTGGTCCATGAAGCGATGATCCGGCTGAACGGAATCGCTGATCTCGTGGCGAGAGGGCTGATTTACAATTTGCCCAACGCCCTCGGGAAGACGATCGTTCAGTGGGAAAAGATCTCCGACATGGACCCGGCGGTCCGGAGCATGGACGGGGCGCGGCGGGGCGACAGGGACCGCCAGGACTTCACCCTGAACAACATCCCCGTGTACATCACGCACAAGGACTTCAACCTCAACCTGCGCATGCTGGAAGGGTCGCGGACCCTGGGCCAGCCGATCGATGTGACGCAGATCCAAACGGCTACTCGGCTGATCGTTGAGAGCAACGAGGATGCTTTGTTCAACGGGCCGGGAATCACGGTAGACGGGAACACCGCCTACGGATACACCACCCATCCGAACCGGAATCTGGGCACCATCGCGGAGCCGTGGACGGATTCGGCAACTACCGGCGAGGATATGCTGGATGACGTGATTCAGATGATCACGTCGGCGCACGGCGACCGGATGTTCGGTCCGTTCATGCTGTACCTTCCGTCGGGGTACATGACGGCCACGATGGATGACTACAAGGCCAGTTCCGACAAGACCATCCTCCAGCGGATCAAGGAACTGCCGGGCATCCTCGACGTGAAGGTGTCCGATCAGTTGGCCGCCGGGAACATGGTCCTGGTGCAGATGACCAGCGACGTGGTGGACTTGATCTCCGGGGAGCAGCCCCGGGTCGTCACCTGGGACATCGAGGGCGGGTTCATCCTGTGCTTCAAGGTTCTGGACATTCTCATCCCCAGGATCAAGACGGACGCCCAGAACCGTTGCGGGGTGGTCCACTACTCCGAGTAAGGGGTGCGGTAAGGGGATCGTAACGATAGGGATAATTTTGGGGATAGGGTCGCGGGGGACGCCCCTGGCCCGATAAGAGAGGCCTAATCCCACCTCTCTTCCCCTTTACATCGTAGGGGAGAGACGATGTTACCAGAGGATTTGGTCAGAGTTAAGGTGATTGGAAAGTACCACCGTCCAGGGCGTGGGGCGGGGCTATATTCTTTGGGGGAGATCCTCGTCGTCACCAGAAAGCAAGCTCAGGCGGGGCAGGGGGTGTTGATCGAGGAGAATGAGCCTATTCCCGCTTCCCCGCCCAAGGAGACGCAGAGGTATGAAAAGTTCTTCCCCCCCAAGGCCAAAAAAGAGGAACGGGGAGAGGAACAGGGAGAGGAACGGGAGGACGAATCTCATCTCAAATCCTCTGAAATTCCAGGTTCTCCGCCTCCTTTGCCGGAGACTTCTGTGGAGGAGGACCTCAGACCTACCGTGTTGTTAAGAAGGGAATCCGTAGAGGGGCGGGGGGTGAGGTACATCAAGGAGGATGGAAGCCCCGCCCACATCGGGCGTCTGGGAACGAAGCAAGAGGAAGAAGCCGTCATAAAGACCCAGACCAGAAAGGCCAATGAGGCCGGGTTCAGGTTGGAAGTAGTTGATTCCTAGGGGGTGCCATGGCTAGGGTCACTTCCATCGAAGTCAAGGAAATCATCTCCACGGACATCGCGGACCTTACCGCGTACATAACGGCGGCGAATCTGTTGGTGACGGAGGTGCTGGGAGGCCTCCTTTCGGATGCTCTCCTCAAAGAGATAGAGCGTTGGCTCTCCGCCCACCTCATCGCCAGCGGCGGGGAGGAAGGGGCGCGGATTGAAGAGGAACGCATCTTTGAGGCGTACGCGGCGAGATACGGGGGGAAGTTTGGCTTCGGATTGTCGGGCTCCA
>Ga0209210_1001520_pt1 | contig 19217 bp, 22 predicted proteins | sample RifGroA1_FD_183991 | JGI IMG/M metagenome (GOLD analysis project Ga0209210, IMG submission 183991) | Contaminated groundwater microbial communities from Rifle, Colorado, USA - Rifle Groundwater A1 (SPAdes) (version 2) | ecosystem: Environmental > Aquatic > Deep subsurface > Groundwater >...
GCAAAGCTGGCGCAGAGGATAGCGCGGGCGGAGGGCCTGGACGGCAAAGACCTGCCCGCGTATGAGAATTTACTGAAAGAGGACCACAACAACCTCAGGAGAGCGCTCATGGCAATCGCCGACGGGCGCATGAAGGAGTGAAACATGTGGCTTTGTATCTATCAAACGCTGTACGAGACGCCGGAAACGAAGATAGGCAAGCATCTGTGGAAGGCGGTCGTCTACCGCTATCGAAGCGAACGGGCCTACCTGGATTATCTGTGGTTCGATTCATCGCGCGGCCGGTGGCGAAGCTCGGAGGAGTGGCCGACGTGGAACTCAAACGACGGCACGTATGCCGGATGCCCAAAAACGCTCGTGCGCTTGTACGAACGGCACAAAACGCAAATCGACGCGGCGCTATCGCAAGCTCAAGGCGAACAGGCCGCATAAGCCGAAGGAGTGAAACATGACGCAAAGACCGTACTTGCATGGTTTCATCGACGGCGTGACCCTGTACGCATGGTGGAAAGACGGGAAGCAAATGGTAGGCTCGTCCTGCGGAATGACGTTGAGGGAAGCCATAGAAGATGCCAACGAGACCCCTATGCACCCCTTAGATAATGCCCACGACAAGCTCGTGAAGGCGGTCCAGGCTCTACTGAAAGCCCACGAGCAGCTTATGCCGGGCATCGGGCACATTGCCTGCTCAGACTACGCTGTGGTGAACGAGGCCCCCCTATTGGCCCGCGAAGCTCTTGCCGACGCTGGCGTAAAGGAATGAACTTCCACCCCTTCTAACATGGACGGATCCGTTGGGCACGGAGGCCCGAGCTTGACAACTGAATATGTCTGGAGTCTTGCCCTTGCTGGGGTTACAATCGTTGCGGCCCGCCCCGTTGCTCACGTCTGGCAAGACTCCAGTGACGGCCAGCGGGCCGCTTTATTTTGAAAGAGAGGGTAAATACATGGGTTACACGCACTACTGGTATCGCCCCGCAAGGCTTGACGCGAAGAAGTTCAAGCAAGCTGCACAGGACTGCAAGCGAGTCTGTGAGGCTTTGAACATCCCGCTTGGCAACGGCTCAGGTAAAGGGGAGCCGGAGTTCTCGAATCAGGCCGTCTGGTTCAATGGGGCCGTGAACAGTAAGGCCCTGATGAGCGTTCAAGCGGTCCCCGGCCTTTTGTGGCCGGCGCACCAGGCTGACGGACTCGCCGAGGTAGGAAACCCAGAACCCGAACAGGGCGCGTGGTGGGGAGGCCCCGAAGTCAATGCCCGATGCCTGGACGAGAACGGAGACGGGAGTTACGAAACCTTCAATGTCGATCGCGTCTTCGAAAAGATGTACCCGCAACAGACGGCAAGGCCGGAGGGCTGGTTCGCGTTCTGCAAGACGAATTTCCGGCCCTACGATCTGGACGTGCAATGCTGTTTGATCGTGTTCAAAGAGCATTTCGGAGAGCCGTTCGTTGTCCATTCCGATGGAAACGACGAACAGTGGAACGAGGCACGGTCGGTATGCCAACACGTACTCGGCTATGGCTTACTGTTTGAATTGAGCAAGAATTAAGGTTTCTCTCCGGGTGTCCCGCGTCATGGACGGCGCGGGTATCCCGAAATCGGAGTTAAGCACTATGACGACCAAAGCCAAAGCCCACCGGGGCGCGCTGGATCCCGAAAAGTACCTGAGCATCGAGCAGCTTACCCAACTCAGAGAATACGCACGCGCCGAGTCTGACAGGCTCAAGAGCCGCCGCGCCCGCACCGACTGGCTGATCGTGGAGATTTTATGCCTGTCCGGCCTCCGCGCCTCCGAGTGCTGCGCCCTGACGATCGCGGACCTGCCCTGCGCGCACAAAAAGCTGCTGCTGGAGGTCCGCGACGGAAAAGGAAAAGTCAGCCGGGCCGTCCACGTCTCGCAGGCCCTGGCCGATCTCATCGAGGTCTATGTCCGGCAGTACCGGGCGACCGCCAAGCCGGGCGAGTCCCTGTTCATCGGCTGTCACGGCGAGCGCCTGCGATACCGGACCCTCTACGCAAAAATCAAACGGCTGGGAAACGCCGTTGGAATCAAGCTCCGGCCGCATATGCTCAGGCATAGTTTTGCGACTTGGCTTTACAGTGTCGAGCACGACCTGCTGTTCGTCCGCGATCAGCTTGGCCACGCCGACGTCCGCACGACGACCATATACGCCCGCACCGGCTCTGCGGCCATCCGAAGGCAAATGGAAAAAATCTCTTGACGGGGAGGGCCGGTTCTCAGGGATGGGGACTGGCCCTCTTTCATCTCGGCGGCAAGCTGAAGAGATCCGCTGACTTGCACTTCTCCGGCGTCGGTCCCTCTCGCCGGCGCCGGTCGATCTCCACCTGGAATATCGAGCGCCACTTCCCCGCGCCGAAGTTCTCGGCCGCCCAGCGCAGATAGCCCAGGGGAACATCGCACAGCTTCGTACCCGCGTGCTTTCCGAACGTCAGCTCCATCTCGGCGTTCGCTTCCGCCTCCGCCGGCAAGGGCACGCTCTCGACGTTGGTCTTCGTCGTGATGTCCACCCCCGTCAAGGGCCCGGCGTCGCTCCGCAGTCGCCATAGGCCCCGCCCAGGCTTCTGGTCAAACAACTCGAACGTCTCGATCCGCCCGAAGCGCCGGACGTTGTCGCACAGGTCAATGACGTCTACGCATCGCTTGCCCTCGCACGGCCTGATTCCGCGCCCACACATCTGGTAATAGAGCGCGACGCTCTTCGTCGGCCTGGCCAATACGATGCAGTCCAGGGCCGGGAAATCAAAGCCCACCGTCAATACGCCCACATTGACCACGGCCCGGATCCCGCCCGTCCGAAAGCCCTTGATGATCCTCTCTCGTTCGGCCTTCGGCGTCTCGGCATCGACCGTCGCGGACTCAATACCCATGACCTTGAGGTTCGCCAAAACGCGCTCCGATTCAGCCCTAAACTGGCAGAAAACCAGTACGTGCTTGGCCGGCGTTCGGCGCACCGCCTCGGCGACCTTCTCGGTGACGTGAAGTTTCTCGTTGTAGCGGGTCAATGCGCCATCATCGTAGCCCTGCCCGGTCGAGTTCACCGGCACTGCGGACTCCTGATAGTCACTATCCAGCTCATAGGCGCATGGAACCAGCCAGCCTCCGTCGAGCAGTTCCCGCACCTGTGTGACGTGCGCGATCCGCTCGAAGATGCGCGGCCTGGTCCGCGTAAGGATGCGCGACTCCGCGACGTGCTCGCCCGTCTCGTGGTGGTTATAGTGCCGCAGCCGGTACGGCGTGGCCGTCAGGCCGATGGTTGGCACGCCCAGAGAGGTGATGAAGTGCTCGTACATCCCGCCCTTGGAGTTGACCAGGTGGCATTCGTCCACGATCACCGCCCAACACCCGGCGAACAGGCTCTTGTGCCGAATGACCGAGCCGATCGTCCCGAGCGTGGTCTTCCCGGTATCTTTGCGCGAGAGGGATGCGGAATAGATCCCCAAATCGCTCTCGCCCGTCGCCCGGAGTTTGGTAAGGTTCTGCTCCAAAATCTCCTTGCTCGGCTGCAAGATGATCGTTCGCCCGTCCAATGCCCCCGCGATAGCCGCAATGATATGCGCTTTCCCGCCGCCGGTCGGACAGACCAGAATGCCATTGCGCCTGTCTCGGATCGCCTCCAGACCGGCGTTCATGGCCGCTTGTTGGTAGGGTCTCAACATAAAATCGCTCGTCTTGTCTTGTCAAGTCGTGTCCGGTCACGTCCGGTCGCATCCTGTCCGGTCGCATCCTGTCGCGTCTGGTCACGTCCGGCTGATTGATAGGGCCGCAGGGTGCTCATACCGCCTACCCCTCGATTCCCTTGATTGGTTTCAGTTTCCATCGTTGCCGAAGGCAGGCCTGCAACTGCGTAAAGTCGTGGCAATGGATATTGCGCGACGACGGGTTGAACAGATATAACGTTGCCGCCGCCGGCCGCCACGTCGCCCGTTTGCCGCCCTTGGCGAGCTCCCACGCCCAGCCGCCCTCCTTCACCGTCAGCGCGATCCCGTGCAGCTCGCACCAGTTGCGGACCATCGGCTCTATGCTCAGGGCCGTTTGAAGGCGCCGCACATGCCGCAGATGCCATGGCTCATTCGGGCGAAACGGCGTCTTGGAGCGCACGGGAGACCGTCCGTTGTCTGCGTATTTGGCCATCGCACCTCCCTGCACTTCGCGGTAGTCAACTCGTTACTGTTTGCGGGGTCCGACCCATTCTCCCTATTTCGTGTGTCGTCGCACCTACGGGGCAGCCAGGGGCCTTCCTGGGCCTTCTGGCGGGGCTAATTCGGTACATCGTTGCGCCTTGATTCGGCTGCGGCGCTTCCGATTGCCGGCGACCGCTCTTTGCCGCTGGCATTTGTCGCAGCATCGCCGTCTCGGCGGCAACGGCGCTCCGCACCCGCAGCGGCGGTCCTCTCGCGTCTCGGTCGGCTTCGGCCGGTACGCCACGGCCCCGGTCCGCGTCTCGTATTCCGCCATCAGTTCGATACGCTGCCCGATCTGGTTCGCCGTGGGCAGTACGGCCCGCTCGAACCACCGGCATCGCTTTGCCCGATCGACCAGGCAGCCCTTCTCTCGGAGCAGGCATCCGCCGTGGTCTCGGTCGATATTGGCGCAGCCGGGCATCAGATCCTTTGGGTCGCTCGATCCTCGCAGGAACGCCATCAGTGCCACCCGTCGTATCGCCTTCATGGCCATCGCAGGGTTCCATTCTGTTGGCGGCGAGCCCACTCCGCGATCAGCGCCGCGTCGGCTATCGCGTGCGTCCACTTGCGGTCCGGCCACAGCCTCTGTGCCGCCGCCTTGCTGACGTTCTTATCGCCGTGGGTGAGGCACTGCATCTCCTTCTGCCACTTCTGGGGCGTCACCAGCGCGTACGGGATCTTCATGCCGGTCAGTAGCCCCAGGAGAAACCCGAAACTCTTTCCGAACTTGAAGCTGGAGGCGACCCCCTGCTTGGGCATGGAGTGAACGGATTCAATGACGGCCCTCTCTCCGACAGATAGGGAATCATCCACATTGGCCCACTCCCTCAGCGCCTCCGCGATGTCGTGTTCGGTCATTTTGTCGAATGCCACAGCATCCATAATGCAGCCATCGACATCAAGCTTGACCATTCCGCCGCTCATCCCCGGATCGATCCCGATCATAACGACCTCCCCAGAACGCCGACCACTGCGACGGGTCCGCGCCGAAGCGGGCACCGGCGCGGGAACCTCCGGCCCGGCTCCGGATTGCACTTGCCGATGTAGTCATCCCTGGCCGTGCAGGCTGGACCCTTGCGAAACGGGCATCTCTCGTGCGATTCGACCTTCTTTACGATTTCGCAGTGCATGGCACTCCTTTGCATCCTATTCCATTATCCGGCCGACCTTGCCCGGGCACGTCTTGCCCTTGCCGTCCGTCGCCGTGCAGTGCCCGCCCGAGGGCAGAACCTTATACCGGGCCAGGCACGTCTCGCACTCGTACTGCGTATCGCCCGACGCCGCAGCGTCCAGCGGATCGGCCTCGGCATCCGCCGTCGGCTGTTCCTCCTGCGGCGCTTCGATCAGCCACCGGCCGTCGGTGCCCTTGACGATCCTCTTGCCCTTGAGCCACCTGACGCACTCCGCCACCTTCGGCTGTTGGGACAACATGCGGGCTTGAGTCAGAAGGTCGCGGAGCTCGGACGGCGTAAGCTGCGTCCTGCCGCCGATCAGGATGTGGCACTCCTGGGCGAATTCCTTCTTGGCTTCGTTCTCGTCGGCATCCAGCAGCTCGCCGCTCTTCGGCCTCTCCGGCTCCGTCTTCTTTCCGCCCGCCCCATCGTCGTCGACGTCGTCTTTGGCGACAAGCCCGAGCACCGCAAACAGCGTCGTGCGGCGCAGGTACGTGATGATCGACGCTACCGCCTGCGCATCGTTCTTATTGCCGCTCGTATCCGGTGGCGCTTCGGCCGCAAACGATTCCGAATGGCCCATGATGTGAGAGGCGATGCACCGGATGCGGATGTTGCCCACCTTCTTCGGGTCTTCGTCCTTCCATCGCCTGGAAAGCTGGCACTCCGCCATTAGGCCCTGGATCTGCTCGACGGTCTCAGGCAATCCGGCGTGGGTGTAATGGGTCCGCCCCTTCTGCGTGGTGAAGTCCACGACGCGAGTCTTGATGATCGTTGGCACTTTGGCGCTGAATGCAACCATCGCCACCTCGAACGCCTCCCGCGCCTGATCGGCCCGTTCCTCCCGGCGGATCGCCAACAGTTCCCGCAACGTCTGCACATCCGCCTTGCTGATGACGGCATCCTTGATGATCGACAGGATGCTCTCGCCGTGAGCCGGCTGCCTCGCCAGTGCAGTAGCCTCCTGAACGACCTCGGCGTCCGTGACGGTCTTCGCCTCCACTTCGCCCTGCTTGACTTCGGCCTCCGTCGTTTTCGTCCCTTGTGTCCTTTTGGTCATTGGGGTCCTTCCCTCAATAGTTCCACAATTCTTGCTCAATACTGGATCAGGACGTGCTTGATCTCGCCCTTGCTCGCGGCGGCAACGATAGTCTGGGCGTCCTCGCGGGTCAGTCCGAGTTCGGCGATGGAATCCTCCGCCTCCCGCTCGATCCTCGCCCGATGATTCCTGTTCGCCGCCAGCCGTCCCTGCCGTTCCCGCTCCGCCTTTTCGGCAGCGACCCGCTCGCGGTCCCTGCGGTCGGCTTCTTCCCGGGTCCGCCGTTCCGCATCCCGGACCGCCGCCTCTTTCTCCGCCTGGGCCCTGGCATCGGCTGCGATCCGATCCCGTTCGGCCTTCTCGGCTCTGTCCTTCTCGCGTTGGATAGCGGCCTCAGCCTCACGATTGGCCCGCTCCGTCGCCTCCCGTGCAATTCGCTCCTCGCGTTCCTTCCGTTCTCGCTCCAGCCGCTCGGCCTCCGCCTTGCGTCGCTCCTCTTCTTCCTGCCGGGCAAACACTGCCTCCTTCTCGGCGATCATCCGCTCCCGCTCTCTCAGGTCCTGCTCGGCATGGGCTTCGTCCCAGGCCAGACTATAGGTGCGTTCAAATGCCACCTGTCTGAGCCTCTCCGCCTCCGCCTGCTCCCACAGAGTCAGCGGCTCGCGGGCCCGATCGCGCAGGGCATCGAGCTCATCCCGCATCTTCTTGCGGACGATGTCCACCTTCTTCGCCTTCTCTTTCCAGTCGGCGACGAGGTCCTTGCCCAGATCGTCCAGGATCACCTTCGAGGACGCAACCCGCCGAGCCAGCGATGCGATGTCACCCCGCCCCCTGGCCGTCGATACGTCCGGGACGTGCCGGTCGACAAGGGCCTTGATCTGCTCGATCAGCGGGTCCATCGCCTGCCCGGTAAAGAGTTCCATCGCATTCAGTTGCTCGACGACAAGCAAATCGCTGCCTGCATCCGTTATCTTCGTGTGCTCAGACATTCGCACGCTCCAACTTCACAGGTTTCTGCTTCGGGACGGCGTGAACTGTGACTCGCCGCACTCTGCCCGCCTCCGGCCCCATGTCGATCTCACCCAAGTCATCAACTTGGCACTCGTACATGTCCAGAACGCCAGCGAATTCGGCCTCCAGGTGAATGTGAGTGAAAGCCAGTGCCGTGAGCTGATGCAGATAGGCGACTGCAACCTCTTTGACGCCTGGAATCTCTGAAACCAGATGCGCCACGGGCAGGTCGATGATTACCTTCGTTGACTCCTCGAATGTCGTCGGGTCTGTCATTTGTTTCCCCTCGCCCCCCGGCCGTCGAATTGCGTTCGTCCTTTTTGATTCTTGCGGACCGTGGTTTCTACCTGCTGCATCGCCCAGTCCAGTTCGTCGTTCATTCTTCGTCTCCTGTATCGAACGGCCCCACGCCCTCTTTGGCGAGTGCCCATTCGCGCATTTCGATAAGTTCGGGAGGTCCATAAGCGGGCCACTCATTCTTTTCGACGCACTCGGCGTACGTGTCCAGAGCGGCCCGGTAGGCGAGTCGCCCCGCCTTCATCGTCTTTTTCTTCGGCTCCCAGACCTTGGCCACGTACGGCGCCTGCTTCTCGACGGCCAGCCAGATCCATACGCTCTTCTCGCCCGTCAAGAACTCCCAGCCGTCGCAGTAGAAGGCCGCCTGCATGAAGTAGCCATAGGCGGCGATGTCGCGCTCGAAGGTATCGCGGCCGGCGTTCTGAGTGCTCTTGACGTCGGTGATGTAGTGCGTGTCCGAGTCCGACCGCTCGTAGTCGAACCTCGCCTTGCACAGTAGCCCGGTCTTGGCGTCGGTCCAGACGATGACGACCTCGGACCGGCCCGAGCAAATCAGTTCCTTGCACTGCTGGCCGCGCACGCTCCGCTCCACCTGGCACACGGTCTCGTATTCATCGGCCTTGATCTGCTCGCGGTCGCCCGCCTCCTGCCGGAACCGGTCCAGGATCGCCTTGCCCTCTCGCGTGCGCCCATCGCAGATGGGCCGAACGGCGTAGAACTTATCCCAGGTCGTCGGCTCCAGGAGCTTCGAGTGGATGGCCCGGCCCAGGATCAGGGCTGGCGTGTCCGGCGACGGGTGCTCCTTTTCCCACTTCGCATGACAGGGACTCTGCGTCTTGAGCGTCCAGAGCAGCGAGGCATTGACCGCGTCGATGGCCCGGTACTGGGCGAAGGAAAGGCCGGGGTGTATACCTACGCCTATGGTCATCACTGCGCCTCCCACAACTCGCGACTGTTCGTGCGGTGGATCATTGCCCCTTTCCGTCTCTGGACGCCGGCAAGATACTCCTGCGTTTCAATTCCTCGCGAATGGCCCTCGTTTCATCGGACTCAGCGGCTTCCGCCGTCCATGCGGGGGCAAAGCCGTTGCGCCATCGTTGTTCGTTCTCCGCTCCCATGAGCATCGTTGCTTCGTTTACCAATGCAACAAGGGCACTCAATTCAATGTCATTCATCGCATACCCTTCATTCCGAATTTCTCCGCGAGGTGCTCGCTGAGGGCTGCGCCCCCGGCCATGAATCCAGCCACCCAGACCCGCATATCCCGTTCCGTGAGTTTGTCGTTCTGCCTGTTCGCCTCATCCTCAACTTTCGCCCATGCCGCCAACACAGCCCTCTTGATCTGGTCTCCGTTCATCCTTGTGCCTCCAGTTGCGCGATCCGCTGCGAGTAGTACGCGTTCGCCTCCTCGGCATAACGCTTCGCCTCTTCGATCAGCTCGCGATAGCAGGCGATCTGGCAGGCCACGTCGCAGTAGTGCCCGCCGTCGGCGTCGAGGACCATGCAGTGGACGCACCCGCTCTTATTATTGCACAGGTCGCAGGCGATCCGCTCGGAATCGCCGATCCGCGCCCCGCACCGCGGGCAGGCGAACAGGCCCAGCTCCCGCTCGTCGGCGCGCTCCGCCGCCTCGCGCTTCGCCTCCGTGCTTCGTTCCTCCATCGCGTCCATAGCGTCCAGTCCGTCCATCGTGACTCCCTTCTATTTTTCGAGAAAAGAAAAAGGCCGGCGTCGCCGTCCGTAGCGTCCGTGATGCCTTTGCCTCAATCCTTTTCCGTGGCATCCCGCCGGCGAATTCGACTTACTCCTCTTCGTTCTCTTCGTCCTCTTCGTCCTCTTCGTCCTCTTCGTCCTTGACCTTTACCAGTTCATCCCGTGGCGTCACCGTAATCAGCATACCGTCGCACTTGAATTTGATCTTGCCGTCAGGCAAGCGAGAGACTTTGGCCTCCTTGATGAGGGCCAATATCTGCTGTTTGGCCTCAATTTCCTCTTTGAGAGCTCCCTGACGACGCCGCATCGCGGCCTTATATCGCTTGGCAATCGGCTTGATCGCCTTGAGGTTCGCCGGCCCGACGTCAATCAGTTCCAACTGCTCACCCGTCACTTGCGCTTCGCCTGTCTCGTTCTTCTTCCTTTGACGCATGTTCTGTCCTTTCCAGATTTTCGATTGTCGCCGGCGGTCCGTCGCCGGATGGTTTCAAAAGGCTCGGCTTACGCCGAGCCTTCGGAGGAGGGTGATGAAAACCCCTTGATCTATGATTTACGATTTACGATTGCTTGGGGGGAGACCCGTTACCGCTCGAAGTTTCGCGGGCGACGCTCGATGGCGTGCTTGCTATTATCTCCCCCCGGATCAGGTTCTGAAAAACACTGGCGGGTCCGGTTGACCCGGCGGCCTTGCCGGACGGATTTGGCGGGGTTTTATGCTTTCCCCGTCATGCCGACGCCAGGGTCTATAGCCAAAAAATCGGGCCGTGCGGTGCGGAGGGAGAGATGCGAGACTTCCGCACGGCCCGTGTGGTTGCGGTGGCCCCGGGTGACGCGCCCGGGGCCCAAAGATGAAACGGCTTGGGGCTTGGGAATGTTGTCAAAGATCACTACTACGGTTGGGCGTTCATCCGGGGGGCCAGCCAATGGCATGGGCACGCACCGCGTCGATGATCGCCTTCACCAGTTTTATAAGGGGCCGGCAGTTTGCTTGGGAGGTCCGCTACCGGCCCCTTTTCCGGAGGCAGGTTCATCAGGGTAGAAATCAGCTTGCCTTGCCCTGCCTCGGTTGTCGCCATATCCATCGTCTCCTATCGCGCCTCGGAACCGTTTGGTGTCCCGAATGGTGAACATTCTGTATGCGATCGTGGTGGACAAGTCAACATGTTTCCCACGGATTTTCGAGGCGTGCGGGACAGCGGCCCGACCCGGAATGCTATAAATCCCGTACATTGCGGCCCTTGCGCGTGACAGCACCCCCTGAAAATTTTTTGCGTGACGCGCCTGTCCCGCGTGACAGACCTGTCACGATTGGAAAAAATCCCTATTGCAATCCCATCCGCTGGCTTACTTGCTGATGACCTGGTTGACCCGTTCGTGGAGGAGTTGGATGCCCGCCTTGACTTCATTGATGCCTGCGACCAGGGTTTCGTGCCGTTCCTTGCCGTTCTTCTCTAATTGTTCGTGCAGAATGACGCACCATTCGGGCCGCTCGCTCTTGCCGCCGGCCTTTTGCGCATTCCCGTTGTGGACCTTGCCCACGTCGATGTGAAAGCCCCGCTTGATGAGCAGGGTCGCGACCGTCAGAATAGTCACGCCCGCCGCACCCGTCGCCACGCCCTCCATCGTCAACGCAGCCAGTGACTCGAACATGGAAGTCTCCTCTCCTGTTACTGAACGTGTACGAAATAGTCCTGCTGAAGCGGGATCATCTGCGGATAACCCGTCGTGCAATCGGGAAGATACCAGATGGTCGTGGTATTGACCGTCGCGGAGATGTCCCAGCCCGCACCCGAGTAATTCGTCCTTCGCATCATCCAGTCGGTCGTATGGTTGGTCGCCGTCGCCGACGTCGTCGTTCCGCTGGTGGTTTCATCGTAGTAACAGGTGGTGGTCGTCAGGGTGTAGCTGTCGTTCCATCCGGCGAAGCCGCCCATGTACGTGCCGGCCGTGATCTGATTCGTCAGGCCCGAGCCTGTGACGGCGTTCGTCTGGGCACAGTAGCAATTCGTCAGGACCACCGTCTGGGCCTGCCCGACCGCCTGATTGAGGCTCCCGATGAATCCGCCTTTGGAGGCATCATCGCTGTTGTCGGCCGTGAGCAGACTGCCCCAGGCGTAGCAGTTCTGAATCGTCGCCAGCGTCACCGGGTTCCCCGCGCCCAATGTGTCGATCAGGCCGATGAATCCGCCGCGTCCGCCCTTGCGGGCCGCTGATGGATTGTCCTCATCACTCACGTACACGTCGCCCGTTGACCAGCATCGCTGAATCGTATCGCCTCCGTCCGTTCCAACGGACAGCAATCCCCCGATGAAGCCGCCGACGCCGTACCAGTCTCCGGCCAGACTGCAAGTGACCGTGACATTGCCCGTGGCGTAGCACCGAAGGACCGGGCACTCGCCGATATTGTCGTACTTGCCGATGAATCCGCCGACCAGGTACGGCGACAACGGCCCCGTCGTCTCCGTCACATTGACCGCGCCCGTCGCATAGCAGTTGGTGTACCCCGGCCCGTACCCCGTCTCAAACCCGACGAACCCGCCGATGAATCCCCTGGCGTCCGTAGTAGTCACAGCCCCCGTCGCAGAGCAACTGACCCACTTGGCATAGTCGCTGATCCCTGCGAACCCGCCGTGTCCGTCCGTGCTCGCCCCGCCGACGGCCAGTGCAGCGCTCGACGTGCAGGTGTGGAAGTACACGTAGAAGTCGCTGTAGTCTCCTTCGGCTTCTCCGATGAATCCGCCGTTGGTATAGCCCGCCGTCACAGTCACGGACCCGCCGACGACATCGCTGCGGACCACGTTGAAGTTCGCCGTGGCCGCCCCGTTCATCAGGATCTCGCCGGTCAGGCCCCCGCCGGTGTCGGCGCAGGTGATCGTGCAGTTGGTGATCTCGCAATCGTAGATGCCGCCAGCCGTCACGTCCTCGATGTACCCGATCAGGCCGCCGACGTAGCTCTGGCCGACGACGGTACAATCGTTCGTATCGACGTTCGACAGGATGAAGCTCCCGGTTCCCGGCATCCCGCCGGACAGGATGCCCACGTCGCTGTTGCCGGTCACGCTGCAATCCTGGAAGGTCAGATCGTAGACCTGCGTGCCGGGATCCAGATGCGCGAATAGGCCCTGATTGTGCGAGGCCGCCTCATCGATGGTCAGATTGGAGATCGTGTACCCGTCTCCATCCAGCACGAATCCGCTGAGCGTCGTGGCGATCGGCGTCCAGACCACCGCCGTCAGGTCGATATCCGCCGTGAGGCGATACTTGCCGTTTCCGGTCATGGCCTGCAATTCTACGGCATCGCCCACCGTCGTCACGGCCGCCGTCAGGCTCGGGTCCGCAGGGGCCGCCGGGATGTCGCCCGCCGCCAGTTCCTGGAGCGTCGGGTACTGGCACGCATCGCTGCCCAGTGCCGCGGTTGCCGTCAGAAGGATCAGGATGAGTGTTCTCTTCATCGTCATTCCTCCTCGTAGTGGCCGTAGAACCATATCATCACGTAGCCGGCATCGTCGGCGGACCAGTCCACCCCGACCCGGTGCGTGCTCTCGATCTCCGTATGGTCGAGACTGCTGCCGGTGACGGACCCGTAGTACATCGCCGTCCCGTCCGTGGCCAGCGTCACCGCCTCGATGGTGGTCACGTTGGCCCCGTTGGCGTCGCGCTCTTTCAGGGTGAAGGTGAAATTGTCCACGTCGCTCTCGCCCCCCACGCCCTCGATGACGAACGTGTAATCGGTCAGGTTGGGCCACCATGGCGTGAACGTGATCGCCGAATAGTTCTCTGGATCGTAGACCGTGATGCTGTACTGCGTCGGCATATTGGCCAGGACGGTCGAGACCCGGCTGACCAGATCGTAGAGCTCCTGCACGATGAAGGTCAATTTGTCGAACGCCTCCTCCACTTCCTCATCATCGAAATTGGCAAGCTGGGTCCGCTCGGTATCGCCGCGAAGCTCAATGGTGAAACTGCTGGAGTAGGCGCTGACCGTCGTCACCGTCCCTCCGCTGGAATAGTCGAGCGAGTCGTTGGCGTTGGCCGTCGCCATCGTGTAGTGCGTGGTCTTGGTCAGCGTGCTGTTGCTGTCCGTGACCGTATTGTGCAGGATCACTTTGAGATCGTCGTCGTCGTCCAGTCCGAACGTCCAGGTGAACGTCTTGTCGGCCCCGTCGCAGGCGTAGGGTCCCGCGATCCGGTTATTGTCCGACGGCACCGTCGCCCGCACCGCCGTCATGGCCGCCGCCACGATGACCACCGGCAGCACGATCTGCGCTATTCGTTTCATGGTATACTCCTTTGATTCCGCATTCGGTTTACCAGCCGTGTAACATTTTGCGTCACCAGTTTGCCTTCGATCAGTTCCTGCGCGGGCACCCCGGCCTCCATTTTGGCCACGGTCATTTCCGCCCTGGCAATGTCCCGCGCCTGCTGCACGATCTTCTCGATCTCTTCGCCCTTGCGCTCGTTGGTCAGCCGCTTGTATCGCTCGGTCTGGATCAAACGGAGCAGGCCGTCATAGGTCAATTCGCCCGCCCGCCGCCAGAGTAGCGTATTCTCATGGTCCGAAAGGACCTCGTAACCGGCCTTATTACCCAGCGTAGTCGGCGAGACTTTGATGTCCTTGTCCCACAATCGCCTCAACTCATCGACGACAACGTCCTGCCGGACCTTGACCGGCCGGGTCGGATCGGCCATAGATTCGAGGATGTTGCCGCCATATCTCGGCAGATCCTGGCCGAACATATCCAGTTTCGGCTCCAGCGTCTCACGTAGGCCTGGAACCCGACTCTTCATCCGCTCCAGAGGCCCCTTGCTCCTTCGCTCGGTAGAGTCCGTCGCGCGGGCGATGTCGGCCACAAGGGTCGGAACAATCGACCCGGCCAGTGAGGAGAAGAACGTCTCGAAGGACCGCTCCGGATCGCGCAGGGCCTCGATGAATTGATTGAGGCCGCGCAGGAACGTCTCCTCCAGAATCGATTTGCCCATCCCGGACAGTCCGGTCGTCAAGGCCGCGGTCGGACTTCCTGTTTCCTTGTATCCCTTCAGGATATAGCCGCCGACGAGGAGCAGATTGCCCAGGGGTCCGAGCACGTAGACGCTGCGCCACTTATCGCCGATCCGAATGGCGTTTTCCTTGCGGCCCTCGGCGGCCCAGAGATTGCGTTCCTTCTCGTTGTCCGGGTAGTCGAGCGACAGCAGGCCCACCGCGAAGAGGGCCGCTCCCATGCCGAGGACGGTCGTGCCCGTCACGCTTCGCCCGAACGCCTGGGAGATCAATCGCTGATCGTACTTGCCCTTGCTCAGTTGGTGGATGGCTTCCTTGGCAACGCCGACGGGCGTGTAATTGAGAACCTGCATGGCGATGGCCGACGGGGTCCGCGAGAAGGGGACCACGATCTCCCCGCCGTGCCGCTGGATCGCCGCCGCCATCTCACCCAGCGCCGTCTCGTTCTGGAACACGGCCGTCTCGGCATCGATCACGGCGTACTTGAGCATCTCATCGGTCGGGTCCTCGATCTTGCGATCCGCGAACTCCTGAAGGGCCTTGGCCTTGAGCCCCTGATTCCTGCCCATCGCAATCGCCTGGCTCCTGAGCGAGTGGGCCTTGGCCGCATAGTAGAACGGCTGGTCCTCGGCCCCGAGCAGCCGGAACACGATCTCCTCGTACAGTTGAACGCCCCTGGCGAATCGGCTGTCGCCGAAATTCGTCTTGCGGTGGTCATACTTGGCCTGAACGTCCCGGTCATCGTATCCGGTTTTGAGGAATGCAAGGCCCTTGCGGACGCCCTGCTCTGTCCCCTTGCCGAGTCCCTCCAAAGTTAGGCCCAGCGTCCGCCGGCCGGTGAACCACGATTGTGCGATGTCGGCCCCCGCGCCGGGAACGTCCTTCATCAGTTCGCTCATGGCGTGCGAGAAGTTGCTGAATATGTTCAGGCCGCTGGTCTTGATCCCCGTCAGGAGTCCGGCCCGCCACAAGGTCGTCGCCATCCGGTAGTAAGACGACCTGTCAGTCCGGGCATCGACAATGTCCCGCAGCGACGGCTGCCATCGCAGGATCAGTTCCGACTCGAAGGGGGCGAGCATGTAGCCATCCACGAGTTTGGAGAAGGCCTCAAACGTGTTGGTGCGGTCATAAGGACGCAGCCGATCCGTCGTGGCGATGTCCCTGAATGCGGCGGAAATCGTCTCGGGCTGGAGATAGTTTCGGATGCCCTCATACCGCTGGTAATCCGTCAGGGGTCCGCTCAGCGCCGCCTTGGACCTTTCCATGGCCTGCTCGGGCTCGATGCCCTGCTCGATGAGATCGTTCTTCAGGGCCTCCAAACGCGCCGCGCGTTTGGCCCGCTCCTCATGCTGCTCCATGACGATCTGGGGCCTGATCTCCTTGACCTTCCTCAAGGCTTCACGAATAGGCGTCTGCCAGCCCAGACCGCCGCTTGGCCCGCCGACAATTGGAATATCACGGGCACCAGCCTTCTCCGCTTCGCCGGTGGCCGCAGGGAGCACGATCTCGGCCGGGGCCTCGGCGGGAAGTGCAAGAGGTTGCCGCGTGGGTTCAACTGATTCCGAAACGGGCCCTTCCTCTGTCAGCCGTATATTCCCGATTTTCGTGTATCCGGCACGATACAACTCCCCGCTGGCCTCACGTATGATTTCCTCACCCAGACCAAGTTTCTCAAACCCGCCGATCAAATCCCGCAAAGTGATACCATCCCATCCGGGGTAGTATCTCTCAGGAAGTTCAACGGCACCGCCCATCGTCCGATAGAATTGCTGGTCCAGAATAGAAAGTGCCTTGCTTGGAACCGTATCATCCCACCCGATAGTGGGGACATGTTGCGTTTTGCTCTCAACTGCCTGCTTGCCAGCAGCCTTCTCCACCACTTCGCCGGCTGGGGCGGGCACGACAGCTTCGGGAACTTCTCGCTGCACTTGCGTGGTTGGCGCAGCCTCTTCGGCACCTGCGGCCACAGCGGCAGCACCTTCGGCTGGTAGGGAGGGTTCATGCTCTGCCTTTTCTGCCCTTTGAATCTCTTGAACGGACGGCTCGCCCAGAAACTTCTTCGTCTCGGGCTTTACCGTCGCCATGCGGACACGGGCACCCTCCGTAATAGTCATTCCTGTCCCGGGCAGACCCGTCAGAAAGGCGACACCTGATCCGATAGCACCATCCCGCTTTGCACCTTCCCAAGTTGAAGGGGCCTCGCCCTGATAATCAGGATGCCTCTCTTTCATCTCTGAAACAGCTTTGCCGAGCAGCCAGTTCTGCAAGCCGCCCTGGGAGACTTCTTCCAGACCTTCAAAGGCCGACCCTCCGATATGTTTGAGGACGGTCTTGAGAATCCCCTGTTGCGCCTGCTTGGCGATCTTACTGTACCTGCCGAGCACCCAGAGCCATTGCGCGTATTCGATGGCGCCCGAGCCTACGCCGTACAGCTTCGCGTACTTCTCTGAAATGTCAGGGTCGATCTGTAGACTGCTCGCCTGGTCCAGAAAGTTTCCAGCCTCCATCGCGACAAGCGGAGCAGCGCCACCCAAATGCTTACCCACTTCCTGACTGATCCCCACCACGGCAGGTGCCGTTGCCACATCGGTTGGATCGGGACCACCCGTAACCAGAGCAGCACCAGCCCCCGCAACCATGCCCAGACCCTTGCCGAGGACCTTGCCTGCCATGCGTCCGGCTACGGTCGTCAGCATGATCGGAATCTGGTCGCCGACGTTCGTCGCCCAGGCATTGATAACTTCGGGCAGGTACCTGGCCTCCACTTGCCACCATTTCCGCTCGTCGCCCACAGGCCATAGTTTTCCTTCCGCCGCCGCTTGAACTCGTTTCGCTACGTCCGGGTCTTTCAGGGATTCGATGAACATCGATGCCTTGTCCAGTAGCGGATCGAGACCCAACGCCTTGCCCGGCGTGTATGCCTGCACTCCGCGCAGCATCATCGCGGGTTTGCTCGCCATCGACTGCACGAACGCCTGCGTAAACAGTTTGGCAGGTTCAGCCGCCAGCCGTTCCTGGCCGAAGGCGCCCTTATTGAGTTGTGCTTGCAGATCGAAGGCTTCTTCCGGCGGAATACCGAACGTCTTGGCGTAATAGTCCGCGTCCCGGATTCGGTCCTTCTGGTCGTCCAGTTCTTCCGGAATCATGCTCGGATCGGATTCAGCCAACGGGGCCTGAGACCATTTAGGTGTTGCCTCTTGCTCTATCAGCGGCGATTGTTCCCACTTGGCCATCAGGGTTTGCGCCTCAATTTGCCGTCAGGATCTACGAATGTCGCGCCGCTTGGCAACCTGTCAAAGTCCTCGTCGCTCTTGACGACCGGATATTGGGTCTTACTTGGTTCCTTCGGGAAAAGAGCATCCTTGTATGCGTCCGCAACTTTGCCCATCAGCCACCAACCCATGCGCGGGCCCGGCGCCACGCCGGACATTGCCAGTTTTTCGAGCCAGTCCTTCGCCTTCTTCTCCTTCGCCTCCGTCATCACGCGCTCGATCTGAGGAGCTGGATTGTCCGACTTCACGGCCTGCTCGATCCGCCGCCGGACCGTCATGTACTCGGCCAGCGTGCCCGGCTCCTTCATATTGCCGTCGCCGTCGAGGTACAGGGCGTTGAGCGCATCGATCCTGGCCTTCACCGACGGGCTCGTGACATCCAACTGGCCGGTCAGCGTCCGGCCGTCGATGTGGGCTTGCAGGTAGGACTTGACTTGCACGTCATCATTGTTGCTCCACTGGATCGATTCGCCGCCGAAGCGGCGAGCGTTCAGGTCATCGAGCGACGTGATCCGGTCGTAGTCGATATCGATGTACGCCTTGGCCAGGGCCTCCTCGTCGCGGGTCACGCGAAACGGGTCCCGTCCCGTGTCGGCGAAGATGCGGCGGCCCTTGACGACAGTGTCCATCAGTTCCATCTGCTGCGGCTCACTGAGGTTCGGCGTCTGCTGGATCTCGGACCAGATTGCACCGGTCGTCATGGTCTCCGACTTCTTGAACACGTCCATTTGCAGAGAATCCCACCATTGGCCGCGGTTCTTCTCCTGATCCTCTTTCTCATTTTTGGCAAGGTTGTAGAGCCAGGTCGCCTTGTTCCGCTGATCCTCCGTGATCGCCTTGTCCGCCAGAACAGTTTTGAGACTCGCCATCGCCGTATCGGGGTCCGCAGCCATCGTCATCTGGGCTTGGGCCAGGGCAACCTTGGTCGGGAACTCCTTCATCTGCTGCTCGCGCATCGACGGGCTGTAGATATTGATCTCTTCGAGTTTGTCCACGGCCATCTGGAACTGGACGGGATTATTCGTCCTGACCGCCGTATCCATGGCCAGGGTCGCGCTGTCCTCCATCTGCTTCCTGGAGCGGTCCTCCTGCGCCCGCATGAACCGCAGATCGTGCCGGACCTGCTCGTGGGTCAGCGATTGCCCCAATTCCATCCGTGCCTCATCGCTCGACCCGGACCAGTCGAGCAGCTGCTGGCGCAGCTTTTCCGTCTCCTGGTCCCAATACGCCCGCTGTTTGTCGGGTCCATCCTGCTTCATGGAGTCGGTGAATATCTTCTCCATCCCGATCGAGAACTTGGCGCTTCGATCCAGCAGTTGAGTCCCTTCCTCCGCCGCCCGCATCTTCATCCTGGTCCGCCGCAGGCTCTCCGCGTGCTTGCCGAGCACCTCTTCGATGGCGGCCAGGCCCATGTCCTGCTGCGTGCCGTGCGGCAGCCATTGGGATGGGCCAGCCGGTGCGATCTTCCTGCCGTAGCGTGGTAACTCAGCCATATTTATCTGCGCCTCCC
>Ga0209210_1001521_pt1 | contig 19209 bp, 17 predicted proteins | sample RifGroA1_FD_183991 | JGI IMG/M metagenome (GOLD analysis project Ga0209210, IMG submission 183991) | Contaminated groundwater microbial communities from Rifle, Colorado, USA - Rifle Groundwater A1 (SPAdes) (version 2) | ecosystem: Environmental > Aquatic > Deep subsurface > Groundwater >...
TGCTTTGCAATTAATTTTTTAAAACTCTCAACTTCTGCTGCTGGGCCCATTCCAGCGATTACGATTTGCATATCATTACTGATATATTCTGCAGCAGCTATTAGTTTGTCTACTGCGCGCGAACCGTACAAAACACCGGAATAAAAAATAGTATATTTATTAAATTTCTCTGCAGACACATTAAAATCTTCCAAATCCGCTGCGTTATATATTACTTCAAAATTTTCCTCTTTTAGTCTTTGGTGTAACTTCATTAGTTCATTCTTTATGGCTGGGTTTGTTACTATTATTTTATCTGCAAAGTAGCACAACTTTTCCTCTATTTTTGCGTAGATTCTGCCTAATCCTTTGCCAGCATACATATGTGCGCCACCATAGCTTCGCGAATCTGCTTTCTTCGCTCGGATCCACGGATCTTTTACTTCAAAAATAAATGGCTTGCCTGTTTTTTTAGCAGCCAGATACGCAGCTATTGCGCCGCCAATCGGCGGAGAAGCGCCTTGAATTAATTGTAACTCATCTTCACGCACTGCTTTTACTGCAGACTTGTAGAGTAATGGTATGTAGCCTGCTGCCGGCGGAAGAAAAGGCAGGTGCATGCCTGCACTCCTATAAACTCTGCAATTTTCTGGTATTGGAAAGTGCTCATCATCAACAAGCCACGAGCCTTTTTTATTCATAGTCATTACGGAAACACCATGTCCAAATCTGCTGAGGTACTTACAGAAATGATATGCGCGTATAGACCCGCCGACTATTTCTGGCACGAAATTCATTATAACTAATCCTGTATTCATGCCTGCGCAAAAACAACTAAACTTTTAAAAGTCTTCTTGTCGTTAAAACCTTATGAAAATTTTAATGATCCAGCCATATGGGTCAAGCCAGCCACCATTGGGCTTATGCCAAGTATCTGCAGAATTAAAAGAAGCGGGATATACTGATATTGTTCTCGTTGATTTGCTGCGCGGCGACATAGATTTGTATTCGCCAGTGCGCACTAAAGAATATCTAATGGAGCAGTTGAAAAAAAAGCCGGATGCTGTACTGATAACTGCTTCTACTGCAACATTCCGCGAGGCACGCGAAATAGCGCAGCTTGCAAGGCCTTATGGCCGTGTACTGCTCCTCGGCGGACCTCACGCAACAACATTCCAGGAGAAAGTCTTAGAAAAAACTCCAGAATTTGATATGGTTGTGTATGGCGAGGCTGATGAAACAATTGCACTATTAATGAATAGGATTGAAACTAATAGTGATTTTGCTGGCATCAGGGGCGTTATTTACCGCAAAGACGGCAAGATAGTGAAAAATCCACCTGTGCCACCAATCATGGATTTAGATAAACTTCCATTCCCTGACAGAGATATATTAGATATAGATTCTTATGCTGGCCCGCTCACTATTTTGACTAGCCGGGGCTGCCCGCATGCCTGCACTTTCTGTTCGCGTCCCGTAACTGGCGCAACATTCCGCGGGCGCAGTGCTAAAAATGTCGTTGATGAAATTGAATTTTTATTAAAAAAATATCCAAAAACTGCAAAAAAACTAAATAACTTAATAACTTTGATAGATGAAAATGCTGGAGTAAATAAAGCTAGATTAATATCTATTTGTGACGAGATGCTTGCCCGTCACGTCAAAGTTACCATACCATTCACAAACGGCTTGCACGTCAGCAGTGCAGATCCAGTATTATATAGCAAATTAAAGCAGATTGGCTGTACTGCTTTATGGTTTGGCGTCGAGTCTGGCAGTGATAAAATTCTCACACGGATAAAAAAAGGCGCGACTAAAGAAACAATAAAAAAAGCAGTCCGAATCGCACACGAAGCCGGGATAAAAAATGTAGCAGGACATTTTATCATAGGAATGGAGGATGAAACCATTGAAACTGCGCGCGAAACAATCAGATTTGTAAAAGAAGCTGGATTTGACAGCGCGGCATTTAATCACGCAGCGCCACAGCCAGGCACGCCATTATGGGATTATGCGAGAAGCTATGGTAAGCTTTTATTTGAGTATGATGAAACTATCGACTACTCTAATTTTAAACATGACCACACTGCCCCGCAGTTCGAAACTCCGGAATTTACAAAAGAAGAACGCATGCAGGCATACCAAGAGGCAGTCCAGATGATGGATGGCATGACGCGCAGAAAAATGCTATCCGTGCCAAATATCTTGAAATTCCTGCTAAACTTAAAGTCGCCGCTGGATTTATTCTGGGCAGTCAGGCGAATTTACACCATACATGCAAAACAAGATCTGCGCCGCATCATTGATTTAAGACCGTCCCTCAAGCACAGGCAAACCAAAGAAGCAACAAATACATGAATGTTATTTTTTGCGGCAATATAAATTATACTTATCCACATCGGTAATTTCAAATCCGGCGTTTTCTAATAATTTTATAAACTCCGCAGAGCCAGTACCCATCTCCCAAAGACCATTTGGATAAAATTCAGTCATGATATTACTGCACTTTTTCAGCGTTTCTTTGCTGTGTTTGAAAATCAGGCCTTCTGCGCCTTGGACATCAATCTTCAAAAAATCTATCTTGGGTACTGCACTGAAATACGTATCTAAAGCAACTGCCTTAACTCTTATTGACTTTCTGTTGCCCGTATTCCAGATGGCATGACCAGTATCATATTGCGCATCTACATATAAATTCAATTCGCCGTCAGTATTGCTTACCGCACCATGAATGGCAATTATATTTTTGCACTCATTCAGTGCTATATTTCTCAGAAGCAATTTAAAATTATCAGGGTGCGGCTCAAAAGCATAAACTTTTCCGCTATCGCCAACAAGGCGCGATAATAATATTGTCACGGACCCTATGTGTGCACCAACATCAACAACAGTATCGCCTGCTTTTACAGTCTTTTTAATTAATTCTGCTTCGCGCAGGTTCGGACTTATTCCTTTAAGCAAAGCGGCAGAAATAGCACCATGGTCCTTCCAAAACCACAACTCATAACCATTAATCCGCGTTAATATTGGACCCTTCAGTCGCCAAATAACTTTCTGAGCAGTTCGTATGATTGATAACATAATTTCATGCAAGTAACAAGATTTATAAATTTTTAGTTGCCCTGCGCACGTATTTGCTTTACAACATCAAATGCTGTGCGCTGCGACCATAATGAGCTATGCAAATCTTCATCTATATTTCTTTTTCCGCGCAGAGCCTCTGCTAACGCATCTAGTTCCTCTTTCCAGCCTTTTTCAGGAAATTTCCATGTCACTTTATTGGTTTTAGTACCATCCATCACGTACATCTCTTTGAAATTAACAATGCTTGCAGTAGCACCATCCATGTGAACCACTAATTGCTCTTTTGGTAAGGAACGCGCAGCTATTGTAGTGTAATGCAGGCTGGCTAGCGAGCCATCTTCAAATTCCATAGTTATTAGTACGTTATTATTCGTGCTGTGCGGCTCACTTAGTCCTCCCAAGCTCTTTGCAGTAACTCTTATTGGCCTGCGGTTTATCAAAAAATTAAATAAGTCGAAAAAGTGCGTCATTTCCTCAATTATGCGCCCACCCTCCCAGCGAGGCAGGCCTTGTGTTGTTGGTGGTGCAATTGCCACAGTATAAGTAATGAATGCTGGCCTGCGCTTGCAATCCATCCAATCTTTTAATTTTTTCGATAACGGAGAATATCTGCGGTTATGGCCTACCATTAATGTCAGATTTTTTTGTGCAAGAATGTGTTCAATGTTTTTTAGTTCTTCTTCATTCACGCATAGGGGTTTTTCAACAAAAACATTTTTATCTGCGGCCAATGCATCGATTACCATTTGCGCATGCGTCTCTGGTGGTGTCGAAATAAAAACTAGGTCAATTTCAGGATCTCTTAGCGCTTCTGTGAAATCTGTTGTTGCAATTTCTGCTCCGATTAATTTTGCCGCAACTGCTGCGCTGTTGCCTGTTGAAGCCACAACATATTTTATATAAAAATTCTTATTATTAAACAAATTTGGAAAATGAACTTCCGTAGTAAAATGCCCTGGCCCAATAACTGCGGTTTTAATAATATTATTGCTAACAATACTTTTTTCGCGCAAGCGTATACTTTGGTTAAAATCATGTGACTTATAACGCATCAAAACACCTATCGTTTCTTTTTCGCGCAAAAAATCGTATGCCTTGTCAGCATCAGCAACATCAAATACTTTTGAAATAAATGGTTTTAGGGTTATTTTTTTCTGGCATATTAAATTCAAGAATAATTCCATAGTTCTTCTTTCAGTAAACCGCACATAATCAAGCGGATAATCTATTCCATCAATTTCGTATTTCGGATCATACCTGCCAGGCCCATAACTGCGCGCCATTAATATTTTTATTTCCTTTCTATACGCAACAGCCCAATCTATTTCTACTTTAATCACACCTATTATGACAATCGTTCCTTTGCTTCTGCAAAGTTCGCCTGCCAGCTTCAATGGCGCACTACTAGAACTGGCTGCTGCTATGAATACGGCATCTGCGCCCGCAGCTAATTCCTGCAGATTTGTCACATCGCTGGACAGGCATGCTTTAAACCCCAGCTTCTTCGCAAAATCAACTTTCTCTGCGCTCAAATCCACGCCAACTGCATCAAAGCCGAATGCCTTCAAGAGCGTCATGCAGGTCATCCCTACCAAGCCAAGCCCTATCACTGCTACCTGCTCGCCTAATTTTAGCTCTGCCTGATGAATGGCGTGCATGGCAATCGCACCAACTGTCGAAAAAGCAGCCTCCTCCAAAGCAACACCATCAGGTATCTTCGCAACCAAGTTTCTTGGCACTGCCACAAAATCAGAATGCGTTGCAAGGTTTGCGCCGGCGCAGCTTACTAAATCGCCAATTGCCAGATCGGCAACATTTTTTCCCACCTGTATGACCTTGCCAGAACAACTATAGCCTAAAAGCGCAGCTCTGTCAAGATAGTTACTTATGCGCCGTGCAGTAAAAATTCCACCATTGACTAAAATCTGATCTTTTACTAAGTTAAACTTATTTTTTGATATATTCGAGGTAATATTTGTCTTGCTTCCGCTAACATTTCTTTTCTCTGTGCCTGCGCTAATCAACGAATACGCCACTTCAACCAAAACGCCGTTTTCTGGGCAAGCTGGTGCTGGAATTTCTCTCACAATTATTTTTCCTTTTTGTGCAACGACAGATTTCATACAGCTATCAATTCCCGCTTAAAACCAGCATATTTGTATTTGTTCATTCGCATTTCAGCTATTTCAGAAACCTTTTTTAATCTTTCGTAATTATTTGGTTTAAAATGCAAAACGTACAGCGTTTAATAAATCCGCGGTGAATTCATGAAAGAAATTATAAACAGTTTGAAAAATACTTTTTTGAAAATGCAGACACCGGAGGGATATTTTGTTGATCCAGTTTATAATATAATTGATCCGCGCCCAACTGCAGAGATATGCAAAAGTTTTCTTTATTTAGGATATGAAACTGAAGCTAAAAAAGGATTTGACTGGCTGTTGACAGTGCAGCAGCCTAATGGAAGCTGGCTAGAGGTCCTGCCCGACGGCTTTGTCGGCGAGAGTGGTGTTGCTACAAGCGCTGTCGGAAGGCTCATGATGGTCGCATACCGAAAAACAGGCAGGCGTGAATACCTTGATGCTGCATTAAAAGCAGGAGATTATATGCTATCTATAGAATTTTCGCCGGGCTACTTCATTAAATCAAACGGACATTACGCTGATGTTCTGAATGTGGATGCTATGGCTGCTGCGCACTTGTATGAATTATACATAATTACAAAAAAGAAAAAATACCTCGACGCAAGAGATAGGGCGATTTACAACGTCATACGCTATCAATTTAAGGACGGCGCACTCCCATATGCAATACCTGTACGCGCATCGCCTTACGAGTGGCATTTAAATCTGCGCGACCCACATTATCATGCATTAACTTTTTACTTTTTAATCATGGCAGACCCAGAATTTAAAAATATTTATTTGAAAAAGATATTGCCAAAGCTACAGTTCTGGCTGGAAAAAGTGCTGTCTGCCAAAGGCTTTGACTGGTCTGAAGGCAAGCATACATTTTCAGTCGGCGTAAATAGTGGTTATGGCTACGCTGCGTACATTTTAAACTATCTCAAAAGTCCGAAGGCTGGTCTTGCAGTAAATAAGCTGAAAAAAATACAAAGGCCTGATGGTTTATTTAATAGATTTGATGTTTTAACTGCTAGCGAGGTTTTCAAATGGGTTGCAAAAGAGCTGTTTGAATTTAATTATATATCGCCTGCTAATTTTAACTTGGCGACTAAATTAAAAAGAACAAAAAATTATCTCCGCAGGGTTTGGGATAGAACTGCGCCAAATCTAAGATGCTCCTTATTTTATTCGTCACAGATTTTTGACTGCCTAACGGAGATAAGCGTTTAAATTTTTTGTGCAAATATTTCTACCTGCCTTTTTTTAAGAAAGCCATACAAACAGCATAATACTATGAACACTTTTTTAAACCGATATAATTTTCCAAATCCAAAAGGTATTTGCAACAGCCATCCTGTTTTTATTATTTTAAATCCGCTGTCCTGAAGCAAACATAATGCGGATTTTTTAGAAAAAAATCTCTTGTGCGTGTAATCCTCCCAAACGCGCCATTTTCTATTCTCAATAGCATTAACAGTTAAATACAGTTTGCCGTTTTTTTTCATGACGCGATGGATTTCATTCATGGCTTTTTCAACGTCATCCAGATGCTCTAAAATCGATTCGCAATGCACTGCATCAAAATATTCGCTGTCAAATTTTATATCTTCTGCATGCATTTGCACAACATTTAGCCTGTGCGCCTTGCAGATTTCAACAGCTTTTGAATTTGCATCTATTCCAATTGCATCTTTGCCGCAAAACTGCAGAAACCGCCCCCAGCCGCACCCGACATCCAGGATTTTTCCGCTTAAAAACTTAAGTTTCCTTTCTGCAAATACCTCATTGCACTTGTGTCCGGTAGGCGTCTCGCTGGCGAAAAATGAATTGCTGATGTAATGCATGACTATCACGAAATAATAACATATAAAAAGCTATTGGCGTTTAAAAAGGCGTTTAAAAATCATGCCTGCCGCTGCGGATGTTTTTAGTTTTTCTGCAACTATTTCAATCTCTTTTGTAAAATACCCGAACACATATAAGAATACCGTATGCGCTGCCATTAAACCAAATAAATACGCCGCGCGGGCGATCTGGCTTTCCATGCTAAAGAAAGCGGCGCTCATAAGCAAAAATACTACTGCGATAAGCAAAATTATTTTCTTAAAATTACACCTTATTGCTTTTTTTAATATAATTATGTAGCTGACGGATAGCATGCCTGTGCTTATAATTGTTGCAAAACATGCTCCAATGGTGCCAAACCTAGCAATTAGCACAATATACAGCGGAATTGCGACGGCTATTGATATTAGTGTAGCGATTGTAGCTTCTTTTACCTTATTCTGGCTTAGTATGAATGAATGCGCCAACCCATACAGCGCCATAAATACCGCGGCAAATAGCAAAATTGCAAATAAATCTGCGGCCGCAATGAAATTTTCTCCAAAAAGAAGAACTATTATCTCATTTCTGAACAGCATCAAAGGCAGAACTATATATCCTAATAACGAAATATAATAAATCATCATCTTTTTCAGCAGATACCTTGTTTTTTCTATCTGATTGCCTGCGGCTGTTTGAACTGCAAATGGAAATATGGTATTTTTTACTGCAGTTGGCAAAAAAAGCCCGATAAACGTTACTATGGTTATGCCAACACTGTACAAACCAACATCAGCTTTTGACTGAAGCGCTCCGAGAAGCAGTCTGTCCGAATTCAACAGCACGACTATCGCGATACTCAACAAGGTTATCGGCAGGCCTAATTTCACCATTGGAATTATTTTTGACCAGAAATCTCTATCATAATATTTTGACAAGCCAAATATGACTGTGCCTGACATTACTATGGGCGCCACTACTAATGCTGCAATTCCTGCGCTAACTTTGTATCCAATAAACAACAGCGCAGCAGATATTACTAATGTTAGGATTGCTTTCCCAGATTCGAGAATCGCATAATTGCCAAAATGCTTGAATCCGCGCTCTATTCCTAAAATAGTATTAAATAAAATACCTCCAAATATTATTACAGAGCTGAGTTGTATGTGTAATAATGATGCTTGTTTGTTAAAAAATAAATATATGATGCCTGATAAGGCAAAATGAAGACCTGAAACAATCAATCCTAACACAACACCCATAAATAATGCTGCAGAAATTATTTTTTTGAAGTTTTGGCTGCTAGGTTCGACTTCTGCCATTTTTTGGACAACAACAGTTTGTATGGAAAATAATCCAAGCACAGTAAACCAGGACGATAAAAGCACAGATAAGTTGAATTGCCCTAATCCTTCTGGTCCTAGCATGCGCGCCAGCAAAAGAGCAAAAAGTGCGCCAAATAGCTTAGCAAAAAGCAGGCCTGCAGTAGTAAGCGCGCTTCCTTTAATTATCTGATGTAATAATCCATCCGAACTCAAAACCATGCGTTTCAATTTTAAAATAATCTTAAAAAGCTATCTAGTCTGAACTTGCTCTGAATGCGCCACATTATGCCAACTAAACACAGATATCAACAATACTACGGCTGCAAACGCATATGTCGTTATTAATAAAATTGTAAAGACGGCCATAGTATTTTCTGCGGCAATTGCAAAACTACCGAATAAAACAACTGCAAAAAACTCTTTTACGCCCAGGCCAGCTAGTGTTATCGGCACTAGTGCTAATAATTTTATGAGCGCGTACAATCCAATCAGCAAGATATAATTAATATGCACTCCTCGTTCCAAAAATAATATATATATCATAAAAAATGCGGCCTGCCACTGTAAATTAGTTAGCAGGAAATTCAAAAACAATCTTTTTTTTCTAGCTAACAGTTTTTGCAGCGCGGAAGAAAATCCTGCAAAATGTTTTACGCGCCCACCGATTAATTTTTTAACGAGTGCATGAATAATATGGCTCTTCGATGCAATAGGTAGAAATAAGACTAATAATATTGCTGTGGCAATTAGCCATATTTTATTCGGCATTAAAAACAGCGCACCTATTAACGCGAAAACACACAATACTAGCAAGCTTATGGTGCGATCCAAAAAAACTGCTGCCATAGTCTTCCCAACTTCAAAGCCATCTTTTTTAAGCAAAAACGGAAATAATAAATCGCCGGATTTGCTTGGCAAAAAAAGCCCGAGCGCCCAAGTTTCGAGCGAATACCTAAGCACTTTTGCAAACTTAATATTTGGGTAATCAACTGTTAAAAAAATAGTATAATTAACTGCAACTAAAATAAGCGATAACACATAAATTAGCACTATTAGCAGGATTGTTTGTAATTTTGTAGCAAACAAAGCGGTAATTATGCTAGCAGGGCCAATTTTATAAAAAAGCATGGCTAACAATGCCGCGCTAAGCAATAATTTAATTATGTTGAAAAATTTATTTCTCATGTTTTATCATATCTGCCAAAAAGCCGAACAGCCATATCTGAATTGCCGCTACAATTAGAAGCATTGTCAGCACGGTGCTAGGTATGTGGCCGATGCGCCCAAATTTTGCAAAAAGATAAATCAACCAGATGCCAAGGGCCGCGCCTGCCAGAAAAAAGCCTGCGCCAAAATAGCCAAAAAACTTCAAAGGCTCAAAATCCCTATATATGCGGAATAAGTTAATCCATGCTTTTAGTGCGTATTCAAATGGCTGTACAATTGGATGCGAACGCATAAGCCGACTCTCACGCGTCTTTCGCGCCATTATTGGTATTTCTTTGATAATATATTTATTTTTTACTGCGCGTATTATCTGCTCTTGCGTATAAGTATGGTTTGATATTATTCTTAGCTGAGCGACTTTTTTTGTAAATGCGCGGAATCCAGTCTGCGCATCAGTTATTTTTGCGCGCGCTATATGCGATATTGCTTTCGAGAATGCGATGTTGCCAATGCGTTTTAACAAAGGCATTTGTTCGATGCGCCCCAAAAACCGGCTTCCCAGCACTAAGTCAGCACCATTGTTTATTTCTTGCAGAAGTATTGGTATGTCCTCTGCAGAATATTGCCCATCAGCATCTGTATGAACTATTACATCTGCTCCTAATTCCGCTGCTTTCTGAATTTCGCTTTTGAACGCCTCGGCCAGCCCGCAATTATAGGGATGCGAATAAACAGAAGCACTATGCTGTCTTGCAATTTCTGCGGTCTTATCTGTTGAGCCATCATCTACTACGCTTAGCACATAACTATACTGCGTGGCGCTCATTACTCTTTTTATATCTGCTAATACATTTCCCAATGTTTGTTCTTCATTGTATGCTGGTATTGATATTACTATTTTCATTTTAATTTGTATATGCTAATGCCCTCTGTAAATTCTTTAAACCTTTCTAAAGCTAATTCATGCTGACTTACAGCATAGTCTGCGCCGCGCGTCTCAACTGTCGGGTCTGCAAATAATATTTCGCGATTCAACCAAAAGCCGGCAATTGATGAATAATTTTTCTCTGCGCAAAGCACTTTTGCATTTTTTATATCGCGGTTGATGCAGTCCCTTGCGTCAAATAAAATTATTGATTTGCTATCCGCCATCCTGTCAAGCCAATGGCCTGCCTGCGCAGGCGCAGTACCCTGCCAATAAGTAGCAGAATTATAGTGGCTTATGGTATACGCAGACAAGCTGGCAAACATAAAAAAAACAATCACGAGCACTGCGATTTTTCTTGCGCAGGCATGGCTGAGTACAAAAAGCGATATTGCAAAAACGCTGAAAAGCATAACTGCAAAAATAACAGTCTTGGCCGCCATGCCTATTTTTAGCAAGCTAAGCAAAAACGAAAAAGCACCAAAAACAGCAAGAGATGTATTATTCGCTGGAAATAAACTGAAATAAACCAATTGCGATGCGATGACTAAGCTCACTATACATGCTATTAGAATGGGCTTGGATTGCCGGAATCCTTGTTTTAGTGCTATGAATCCACCTATCAGCAAAGGCACTACTGCCATGTCGGCATACCTGCCAATAGGCCTGCCCCCTAGCCAGGACAGCAGGGTGTGTGCTTTTATTGCTCCAACTGACGCCCTTTCTGCTAAAAATACAATAACGATTAGCACTAAAGCAGCAGTAAGCATCCATAACAAATCCTTTTTTTTAGAATAGAAAAAAACCACTGGCAGGATAACTGCGCCAGCCAGAAGAATGTATGCAAAGTATATTGCCAGCCAGGCAAAAAGAGCCGGCCATGACACGTGGTTGTAAAGCACAGTGGAGTAACTGCCAAGTACGCCTTGCGTGCTTGCACTGAAAACAACAGCGTTCCTGAGCGCCCATGCGCCATAAGTTAGCAAAGGAATTGCGAAGATGGCTAAAAAATTCCAGCTTCTTATTTTTCTAAACCACAAATATAACACCGCAAGCGCGGCGAGAATCAAAAGTACCAATCCGATTATTTTTGCCATTATGGCTAGTGCAATAAAAAGTCCAGCCAGAATACAATATTTTAATTTTTGCTGGTCGAATGATTTGTATAGAAAGTAAAATGCGCTTAAAAAAAGAAAGTAAAATACATTTTCCGCCATTACAAACTGCGAAAATGCGAAATTTGCCGGAAATACGGATACAATAAGCGCGGCCAAAATAGAATCTTTTCCGCTGAGTCTTTCTTTTGCCAGAAAATATGCTGGAAAAATAATCAGAGATGATATTAAGGCATTTATTACCTTCATAAAAAAATAAATTAACTGCATGTCTTTTGCAAAATAAGCTATTGAGATGAGAATTGGATAAAGCGGCGGATAAGAATTTGATAGAAGCCCGTGTATTGAAAATTCCTGATGGTAAAAAAAACTTCTGGCTAGCTTAGAATAAACATATTCGTCTGCAAACATTGTCGGCGACGGCACAAGCGCAGCTAATGCGCATTTAATAAGAAATATAACTACAAATACCAAAAGAATTATTTTTAAATGCTTATTCATTTTTAACTGCTTTGAAGAAGTTTTATAAGAGTTGCTGAGGCTAATCACGCAGTACTAGCCAGCGCATATGGTAAAATCAAAATACATCTTGTTCGCATTAATAGTGTTGTTAAGCGTATTTTCTATTGCAGTGCGCCCGGGCTATGCTGTTTTCTCAGGAGACCAAGAGATCTACATGCCTGCTATATATCGCACTCTTGGCATTGCAGAATATTCTGGCGACATATTACAAGGATTTGACCAAAGCAAGTATACGTTTTTTGATGAAATTGTTTCGCTACTAATAAAAACATTAAATATAAACGTGCTTTATGTGTTTGTGATTCTGACTTTAATTTTTAGATTTTTATTTTTTTACGCAGTCTACGCACTCGCGCGGTATTTTACGAATAATAAAGCATTTTCCATACTTGCAATGTTTTTATTTTCTCAGGATTTTTGGATTTACGGCAGCAGCACTGCACTGCTTGAAACAAGCCTGATTCCGCGCACCATTGCCCTGCCTTTGGCCTTGCTCGCACTGGCTTGCTTTCTAAACAAGCGCATTTTTATTGCTGGCTTGCTGGTTGCATCAAGCGCACTCATGCATCCAATAACTGCTATGCCTTTTATCTTGTTTTTTTATCTGCGCCCCGCAATTTCTTTTGTCAGAAAAACTAGAAACAAAGCACTTTGGCTGTTGGCTTTATTTGCACTGCCAATAGCTGCGGCACTAATACTGCTTTACTTTTTCCTGCCGACAAGAATTGATGCTGTGTGGGACAGCATAGTCCATGCCAGAGTGCCATACTTGCTAATCACTGCATGGCCTGCCTTTGCTTTTGCATACCTAGCGCTAAATACACTATTCTTGAAGATTAGCTTAGGCAAGGCATTCAAGAACTTGAATGAAAATTCAAAGAAATTGAACATTGTTTTATTATTAGCCGTACCAATTTTGCTGTTTATTTTGTCTTTTGTATTCGTAGATATTTTCAAGTTTCAGTTTATCGCGCAATTACAGCTTCACAGAGGCATGGTATTGTACAAAATGCTTAGCGTGCTGTTTTTTTCATACTATGCTTATTTAGAAATAAATTATACTCGCAATAACGCCCCGCACAAATTTGTATTTTTAGCGTTGATTGCTGGCTTGTTTGTAAAAGAATATGTTGTTTTTATTCTTCTGCCGCTGCTTTTGCTGGTTTGGCTTGAAAAGCGCAGTCTTCTCTCGCCAGATGCTTTTAACAAGGTATTAGTTGCGTATTTATTGGTTGCCGGCGCAGCATCATTCTGGCTGAATGCAGATTTGTTTAAGTATTATGTTATTGCGATTTCCCTTGCAATATTAATGGCTTTGATAATTTCTTTGAAACAAAAACCCGCCGCCATTAATGCAGTTTTACTTATTTTTATTTTAGCAAGCACTATTGTTTTTATGCCAAAATTTAGTGCTGCGCCGGAATATCATTCTGATAAAGAATTGATGGATGCCTGCTCCTGGATAAAAAACAACACTCCGAAAAACAGCATAATTATGTCAGAACCGTTCAGCAAGGTAAGCACACCCATTCGGCTTGATTGCCATCGCGCAGTCTTCTCATCAAAAAAAGACGGTGCGCAGGCCATATTCAGCAGGCCTTATGCGGTGGAATGGGCAAAACGAAATGACTTGCTAGCCAATCTGGCAGGTAGGCCAGATGCCATTACGGAGCTTTCTTCAGAGTATGCTATCGATTACGTTATCAGCAATTATAAAATAAACTGGACTTTGCCGATTGCGTATGAAAATTCAAAATATTTTATTTACAATGCAACCAGTAAATAGTTTTTTATATCTTTTCAAATGCGCTATACTATGAACATACTTTACTCTGCACCCGAAATAAACTTATCTGGTGGGCATGGCGGCTCAAGTCACGTTAGCGATGTATTAGCTTCGCTTGAGCATCTCGGGCACGAGATAAAACTCATAGATGCGCGCAAAGAAAATACAACACAGGCTTCAAAATTATATTCCTATCTTGTTGCGCCGTTCCTACGGACAATAAAACACTGTATCTTTAATGATGTTGATATAGTATACGAGCGAAATCGGATTTTTGGCGGCGGCGCAATACTGGCAGGCAACCTGTTCGGCAAGCCAAGCATACTTGAGCTGAACGAGCCAGCAGAGCTATCCTTCGAAGGCCTGCGCGGTACAGTGGCAAAATGGATTTTTAACAGAGTGAGCAAAAAAGCCACAGTAATAACTGGGACACACAATTCTTTTTTTAATTCGTTGCCAAAGGAAAAATGCCTGCTTATAACTTACGGCACAAATGCTGAAAAGTTCATCCCCCGCGAGCCTGATGCAGAATTAATTAAAAAATTCGGGCTCGTGCGCGGCAAAACAATATTGTATTGCGGAAGTTTCGCACCGTGGCATATGCTTGAAAACACGATTGTCGCAGCCAAAGATATAATTGCGCGCGATTCTGAAGTAAAATTCCTGCTTCTGGGCGTTGGCGGGCAGTTTGAACGCATAAAAACACTGATAAAAACATTAAAATTAGAAAATAACATTCTTCTTCCTGGAAAAATACCGCACACAGATATGTTTAGTTACATTAACAGTGCAGACATCTGCCTCGCGCTGTTTGACAGGAATTATGGGCCGTTTAAAAAGTATGATTATTTTTATTCGCCGATAAAAGTACATGAATACAAATCCTGCGCGAAGCCGATAATTGCCAGCAGTATCGGCAACCTCAAAACACTAGTGGCTGATGGCGTAAATGGCTTGCTCGTGAATGAGCAAAATCCGAAAGAAATTGCGGAAGCACTGCACAAACTACTAAATAATAAAAAATTATCCGCAGATATTTCCAAAGCCAATCGCGAAGATGTCTTGCAGAATTACGATTGGAATATAATAAATAGCAGAATTTTAGCAGCAATCAGCCGAAAGGCAGGCAATGCGGATGGTTTTTAACATTTTCTATAATTACTCATAATACTATGTTCGTAATAGTTACAGGCTGCGCTGGTTTTATAGGCTCACACATAACAGAAAAACTTCTCGAGCAAGGCCATCAAGTGCTCGGCGTAGACTGCTTTATAGATTATTATCCGCGCAAGGTAAAAGAAAATAATCTGAAACATTTTATTAATCACGAAAATTTTATATTCATACAAAAACACATAGAAGATATAACAAGCAAGGGCCTGCTTTTTAATAATTTACAGCAAGTAGATACAATATTCCACCTCGCCGCGCAGGCTGGCGTAAGGGGAAGCTGGGGAGATGAGTTCAGGCAATATACTGTGCATACTTTTGAAGCCACGCAAAAAATCCTGGAAGTTGCCAGAAAATTAAATGTCAAGAAGTTTATCTATGCCAGCTCGTCATCAGTTTACGGCAATTATCCAACGATGCCAATGCAAGAAGATTCGGGTTCAGACTTGTGGCCTGTGTCGCCTTATGGTGTTACTAAGTTAGCTGGTGAAAAATTGTGCAAATTGTATTTTGAAACGTACGGCCTGCCAACCGCAGTATTGCGCTATTTTACTATTTACGGCCCGCGCCAACGGCCAGACATGGGTTTCATGAAATTTATAGATTCTATTTTAAATGGCAAAGAAATAAAAGTTTACGGAGATGGAAATCAAACAAGGGATTTTACATTTATTACAGATGCCGTTGAAGCTACGCTCGCAGCTGCAAGTGCAAATCTGAAATATGAAACAATAAATGTTGCGGGAGGCGCGCGTGTAACTGTCAATGACGTGCTGAAAATACTGGAGGGTATTTCTGGCAAGCCAGCCAACAAAGTGCACATTGAAAAACAGCAAGGAGATGTTCAGCACACCTATGCCGATATTACGAAAGCAAAACGCTTGCTGAATTACAATCCAAAAGTAAATCTTGCACAAGGCCTTAAGGCACAGTTTGATTGGTATGTTAATGAGTATTTAAAAATCTAGATGCAATTTCAATATACTTCTTCGCAGAATTATCCCAGCTCAGCCCTTTGTCAAAAAGCATCTGCCTGCCATTCTTTCCCATTTTTTCTGCTGTTTCCGGCGTTTCCAGAATTTTATTTATCTTTTCTGCGATTTGTTCGGGGTTTTTTGGCTCAATCAAGTATCCATTAAAACCATCCTTCAGCAATTCAGGCGTGCCAGATACATTTGTTGCCACTACCGAAACTCCGCTGGCCATCGCTTCCAGAACAACATTTGGGAAACCCTCTGCCATGCTGGGCAAAATCAAAATATCGGCTGCGCAGAGCCAGTCCGGCACTTCTGCTGGCAGTTTTGCACCAGTCAGCTGTGTAAATTCTTTTATTCCGAGTGTTTCAATTTGTTTTTCTATTTCTGCGCGCATAATGCCTTCCCCTATTAGCAGAAAATGCGTATTTTTATGCCCCATGATTATTTTCGGCATGGCACTAACTAGGTATTTTACACCCTTCCTCTCGATAAACCAGCCAATGTAAATAATTATCTTTTTATTTAGCGGCAAACCTAATTTCTTTCTCAGTTCTGTTTTATCTCCTGGCTTGAATCTGTCAGTATCAACGCCGTTTCGCACCACTGTTGTGTTTTTTATTCCGAGTTCATTTACTTTTTTAATCAAATCCTCATTGTTCGAAGTTATGTGATTACAGCAACGCATAACTGCAACTAATATTTTTTTGAAAACCGGATTTTTCAGCGACATGTTTACATCTGCCCCGCGTGTCGTAAGTATAACTGGCTTTTTGAAAAAGAAGCCTGCAAAAACTGCCACCATGCCTGCCAGCGCCCATTGCGCAAATATGACATCGTGGTTTTTTATTTCTCTAATTAACTTGAAAAACATACTCAACAGAAAAAAAGGCAGCTGGATGTATGAAAGAATGTTTTTTTCCATATTAGATGCCAGCCCCCCGCCGTCGGTAAGTGTCTGGAATTTTATTGGAAAATAAGTGAAGCGCTTAATTTTGACATTGCCGAAGCTTTCCTCGGACTGCCTGCTGATTTTATACTTCGGGCAAATCACTGTAACTTCTGCTAGTTTTGACATTGCTTTGGCCAGCTCTGCAATAAATTGGCTCTGGAAATGTCCTTCATACGCTGGGAAAGAGGTTGTTAGTATGCATGCTCGCATGAGAATACAAAAAAGATAAAAGTTTAAAGGGTTGCGTTAGTTAAATTAAACAATATCTTCTTCAGCAACCACGACAAAGTCACCGGACGCCATTACCGAACTGAAAGGTATCAGCATGTCGCCGTCCTTTGATTTTTCAAGCTCAAGGCCAAGTGCGTATGCTGTTGGCTGATTTAACACTAAGTAAATCAATTCGCCTGTCCTGATTTCAAACATCAAGTCACCGACAAGCCCGAATTTCTTGCCAGATTTTGATACTACGATTTTTCCAACCAATTGCCGTGAATATTTTTTTTCGTCTGCCATTGTTTTTCCTGGGATTTAGCCCCTCTATGATGGCAATAGCCCGTTTTGCTTAAATAAATACTTTTCTATACGTTTTTAAACAATTACCTTGCTCGGATGTCCCTAATGAGGCTGTCAATATGCGGCTTTATTTTATCTATTCCTGGGTTTGCGTCAATATAATGCTCTGCATTTGCGATTAAATCGCCTACTCCAAGCCGTAATTCTTCCCTATCGCGCATCCGAAACTCTAATTTTGATAAGGCTCCGAACCTCGCACGCTTTGTCTGCCTTTCAAGCCGAATATCTGGGCGGGCCAGCACAGCTATAATATGGAAATTCTCCCCGTATCTGTCCTTGAATGCCCTCGCTTCTTCTGTTGTCCGCAGGCCATCAATAATTATTGTTTTTGCTTTTGAGGCAGAAATCTGCTTTTCAACCCAATGAACAAGAGGAATCTCGCCGTATTCTGCCCAAATGTAAAGCGACGCCATTTCACTTGTTTCTTCGTTTGGAATAACACCCCTTGCTTTCAGAAAACCCCAGATAAAATCATGTGTTTTTACATGCGAAGCTTTGCTTTTTTCTGCTATGTATTCTGCAACGCTTGTCTTGCCTGCGGCGGGCATGCCTACCAAACCAATAATCGTTTTTGCGGCCATGTAGCTAATTTAGTTTTGAGTAATTTAAGCCTTTCTAGATACCAAGAGCAGACCGGCCCAAATAATACATGCCTTTCCCAAGGAAAATACCGCCAATTAGGTGCGAATTACCAATCAAATTGCCAGCCAGAAGGAAGAGACAGGCTCCTGCAACCAAATCCAGCGCGCCAGGCCATTCAAAAAAATACCCTGCCGAGGCGGAGCTTAGTATTGAGTATGCGCCTTTGAGAAGAATAATCAACGCCAACACCCATACAATTCCAGAAACTACTTTGAAAATCGCGGGGCTGTAGATAGCAGAGCCTGCCAGAACATCTAAAATGCTGAATATGACGAATAGCATGCCATCAAGCAGAAAAAAACATTTAAAACACTTTGCATAAAGCAATAATAGCTATTCCAGCAAACCAATATTTATTTACTGCTGAGATTTTAGATTTTTATGAAAGATAGGACTTTGATAAAGATTTCTCTCGCGTGGTCTATTGTTGGAATATTTGTGCTGATTCTTGCAGTTGGCCTGCTAGCCCCTCAGCACATACAGCTTTCCGAAATGGAGCGGAATATTGGAAAAACAGTGCTGATCCAAGGAGAAATTACAAAAATTTCTGTAACAACTGCAACTACTTTTATTGATTTGCAGGAAAATGAAACTACTGCTTCTGTTGTTTTGTTTGGAAGGCCATCAAAACCCCTGCAGGAAGGCGACATCGTCGCTGCAAAAGGGAAAGTTTCAGAATACAATGGTCTGCTCGAGCTTATTGCAGGCGAAGTTTACTGTGTAAAATGCTAGACATAATTCTCGCTCTGCTGATTGGTATTTTCTTTGGAATTATTACTGGAATTACGCCGGGGCTTCATGTAAACACAGTTGCGGCTTTGCTGTTGGCAGGCCTGCCAATGCTTACAGCGCATTTTTCTCTTCTTGCTCTTGGAGTATTTTTAATCGCGATGCTGATTTCCCACAGCTTTCACGACTACATTCCATCTATTTTTCTTGGCGCGCCTGACGAAGGAGAGACTGCGCTTTCTGTTTTGCCAGGGCATAAGATGCTAATGTTGGGCGAAGGGTTTAAGGCGCTGAAGCTTACAGTGGCTGGCGG
>Ga0209210_1001526_pt1 | contig 19144 bp, 21 predicted proteins | sample RifGroA1_FD_183991 | JGI IMG/M metagenome (GOLD analysis project Ga0209210, IMG submission 183991) | Contaminated groundwater microbial communities from Rifle, Colorado, USA - Rifle Groundwater A1 (SPAdes) (version 2) | ecosystem: Environmental > Aquatic > Deep subsurface > Groundwater >...
TCTCCCGTTTGGCTTGGGATTAATTGCTGTTTCTAAAAAGTCCAAAGCTTTAAAATAGCCTCATACCTGCTATAATCGCTTAGTTTGATTATCGAAAGATCCGGCAAATTAACATTGGACCGCATGAAAAAGAACAAAAAAATCATTAGTTACATAAAAATCCCCAAAGTTGCAGATGACTGCCTGCTTTTCTACGCTCAAAACCCCGATCACATTCCATTCCCCATTAAAAGAATCTATTTCATAACTAATGCAGATTCTAAACTTCCCAGAGGATATCATGCCCATAAAAAAAACCGCCAGGTCGCATTTTGCATTCAGGGTTCAGTCAAACTGGTACTGGATAATGGCAAGAAGCGAGAGTCAGTTCTACTCTCCAATCCACAAAAAGGCGTAGAAATTCCTCAAATGACTTGGCATGAAATGCACAACTTTAAGAAAAACACAATCCTTTTAATATTTGCTTCGGAAAAATTCGATACCAAAGACTATATACGAGACTACCGCCTATTTCTAAAGGTTGTCGCAAAAAATGAGAGTTAAATTCAATGATCTGGCTGCCTCAACTCACCTTCACCAAACAGAAATTGAGACTGCGATCGCTAAAGTTTTAAAATCAGGCTCATTTATTTTAGGAGAAGAAGTAAAAAAGTTTGAAAACAATTTTGCCTCATATCTTGGTAGCAAATTTGTAGTTGGCGTTGCCAATGGCCTCGAAGCCATCCAGATTGCCTTAATTGCTCTTGGTATTAAAAAGGGTGATGAAGTCATAACTTCCCCACTTTCTGCAGCAGCTACTACTCTGGCAATTATATTGGTTGGCGCCAAGCCCGTTTTTGTCGATACCGACGAAAACGGACTCATTGACTGGCAAAAAGTTGAAGAAACTATTAATAAAAAAACCAAGGCCATCTTGCCAGTTCATCTTTACGGCCAGAATGCTCATATTGAAAAACTTGCTAAAATCTGCCAAAAAAAGAAAATATTTCTCGTCGAAGACGCAGCTCAAGCCCATGGTTCAACTATTAACGGCAAAAAACTAGGCACATTTGGGCAGATTGGCTGCTTTAGTTTTTATCCGACCAAAAATCTAGGGGCGTTTGGAGACGCCGGAGCGATTGTTACAAGTAGCCAAAAACTTGCCAAAATCTGTCAGAAAGTTCGCAACTATGGCCAAAGCTCAAAGTATAACCATCAAACAGCCGGTCTAAATAGTCGACTAGACGAAATCCAAGCAGCAATTTTGAATGTTAAACTAAAATATCTCGACAAAGAAAACGCAAAAAGGCGAAAAATTGCCCAAAGATATATCAAAAATCTCATCAAACTTGATAGTAAAATTAAGATAGTTACCAATAACTTAAAAGGATCAAATTTTCACCTTTTTGTCATAAGAAGTAAAAGAAGAGATAAGCTTCAACAGTGTCTCGCAAGAAGGGGCATCGAAACACTTATTCACTACCCCAAAATTATTCCCAACCAGCCATTTTTGGCTAAATCTTACAAAAACCAAAACTTCAAAAATGCTCAAAACTTATCAGAGGAAGCGCTTTCCCTGCCTTGCCATCCGCAATTAAAGGTAAAAGAGGTCGACTTTGTTTGCTCTCAAATATCTCAATTTGCCCGCCGCGCGTAAATATTAAATGCTTCTCGCCCGTCAGGATAATAAATTCTGTGCACTATGGACTGATGTGCTAAATTAAATGACTCAAGATCGCCAACTGAAACCGCAACTAACTGCCTTCCACCTTGCCATGGTTCATTGAATCCGACTTTACATTTCGCACACTGCCCTAGTGAGAAAAAATTAATGTAAGCACTGGGTCCGTCAAAACCGCTTCCCAAAAGCATCAAATCATACCTGTTTTGATTAGCAATAAAATAATCAACAACCTGCTTTGCCCCATACTGGAAACCGTTGTAGCCGTACGCCCTGTTTTTGTAAGCTCCACCCAGTGCCAGATACCTTTCCAGATAGAAAACAGACACCAAAACCAAAACAATTGTTATAGCCAAAACGCTTAACCTGCCAAAAATTCTCAAATGTTCTTTAACGAACCTCAAAAATCCATAAATTCCATAGGCTATCAAAATTGTGTAAGCAATTACTCCGATTACCGATCTTGTTGCATAAGGGGTTTTGGCGTCGGAAACTAATGTTCCTAAAGGGTACAAAAGTAATATTAAAAGCAGAATTTTCGTATTTCGCCTGCTACCTTCATCGCGACTAAGAAAAAGGAGACAGAGGCCAAAAAGAAAAAACAACAGTTGCCATTTGTAAAAAAGCCCTATTCCACTAACCGAAAGCCTGATCATCAGCTGGCCCGGAAAATCGGCGTCTCCCCAGACAAAAATAAACCTTGGGTCAAAATGTTTAAGATACAAACCCAATCGGTCAACAATGGCTCCTGTAACATTTCCCCCTTCACTACTAAATGCAACTTGTTGAAATCTGGCCAGACCCTCTCCACTTAACACATGCAAGAAAAACGGCAGGGTAGCTAAACAAAAGAAAAAAAATGCAATCAATAATTTTCGTCTTTGGTTCTTAAAAAGATAAACTACGTCTTTTTTAAAAAGAACCAAAAGCCCCAGAAGAAACAGCGGTGTAAAAATCCTGACTGCAAAATATGTATATAAAGAAAGTGCCCAAAAAAAGCTGGATAAAATTAAGTATCTCGTTTGCCAATTATTCCTTAAGGCCAAAACAAAAAAGAGGATTCCCCCCATTACAAAAAAAATTAAAGCGTTATGACTCTCAATAAGAAATCGGCTTAAATGTACATGCCAGGGTGAAATAGCAAGGACAAAAGCCGACAACAAACCCACATTTCTGTTAAATAATATCTTTCCCAAAAAAAACATCAAGACTATATTGGCAACCCCCAAAACTGCGCCGTATAACCTCACCGCAAGCTCATTTGCACCGAAAATTGCCATCAAAGGCACCACCGGATAAATAGCAAAAGGCGTTTTGTATTCCCCAAAGGCTTTAAAAAAAATCGGCAAAAAAGCACCATGCTCGTCTTTGGCGCTCGTTAAAATCGTGTAGGCATTAAACCCGATTGAAGCCTCGTCTGTATAAAAACCGGGAGGGTTACTGGCCAAATCATAAAATCTCAAAATCGCACCCAGCGCAACAATTGCCAAAAGCAGGGTAAAAATATATCTGTTTGCCATCGACAACTCATTTTATCCCCAGAGTTGCATAAGCACAATTAATCGATAATAATCCCCCTTATGACAAACGCAAAAATTGCAACTTTGGCCGCCCTAAAATCCAAAAACTTTACGAAGAATTTAGACAAATTACTACATAACTTACCTTTATCGGAATTCCTCGAAAAAGTTTAGCTGCTACTCAATAACCCGCCGAAAAGCCAAGCCTGATTTTTAAGTTCCTGACTTAATCTATAAGCGTTGGCATGTTTTAAGAAACCTAGATACGACTGCACGCTTTGATTTAATGAGTAACCTGTTATCCTTCCGTTTCCAAATTCTTCGCTTTTCATTCTCAACTTTCTAAAAATTCTCCTTTTGGTCTTGTTACGAGGCACGATAATGTGCGGCAATATAATATAGCCTAAAAAATCAATGCCCTGAGTATACTTGCGTATTGTCCTCTTGTTTTCGTGTAAAGATAATTTCAGTTGAGTTTGCAAAAAATCATTAATCTCCAAAATTAAATCCTCAAGATAATTTTTGTCATCGGAAACTATAACAAAATCATCGCAGTACCTCAGATAATATCTGGCTTTAAGCTCGTGTTTTACAAACTGGTCTAGTTTGTTAAGGTAAATGTTGGCAAATATCTGACTAGTTAAATTACCTATCGGGATACCTCTCTCTCTTGAAAAACTGCCAATAATATTTTTAAGAAGCGTTAAAAGCGGCTCACTTTTAACTCTTTTACCAAGAGCCGCGAGCAAAATCTGATGGTCAACACTTGCAAAAAATTGCTTAATATCAAGCTTCAAACAATAACATTTGCCCCTGTAGTTTTTGCTAACCTTTCTGATGAAAACGGCCAGTTTTTTAACCGCCCGGTGAGTACCTTTATTTCTTCGGCAGGAGTAAGAATCAAAAATAAAGATTTTATCAAATAAAGGCTCGATAATAGAAAAAATAGCATGATGCACAATTCTGTCGCCGACAGTTGCTTTATGGATAATACGAAACTTTGGGTCATAAATATTAAAACCAGAGTAGCTTCCGTGTCGATAAGTATTAGCTCGCAACATCTCATACAACCCAAAAAGGTTATCCTCAAGGTTTCTCTCAAAATTTCCAACATCGCGCTTCCCCCTTTTACCGATTTTAAATTCATCCCAAGCGCGAAATAAATCTTCTAAAGAAATCTCTTCCATAAATTTTGTATAATTTTCAGCAAAGCCATGTTAAACAAGGTGAAGCTCGAATTGCATCATCTTATGAAAACACCTAAGAATAATCACACACACACACACACACACAACTATAGTTTTTGATATTCCGATAATGCAAAAACTTTACGATTTTTATATCTTACTTGATAAATACCTGAAGTTGTTCCCCAGAAAATACCGCTATACGCTGGGCCAGAGACTTGAAAATGTCACCCTTGACGTTCTAGAGAGTTTTTTTATGATACCAAAAACCAAAGGTATCGAAAAAATTTCGCATCTTAACAAAGCCAGCGCAAAACTGGAGGTTTTGAAAGTATTTGTTAGACTCGCCAAAGACAATAAAGCTTTGGATAACAAAAAATATTTGCAACTTGAACAAATGCTTGTGGAAATAGGCAAAATGCTAGGCGGCTGGATACGTGCTTCTCAAGAAAAAGAGCTATCCTTTTAATTGGAAAGCTCCTCCTCTTTTTAAGACATTACCGCGAGACAACGCCCCCCAGTACTGATTCACATTACCAGACCAGTTCGCATCGACCTTCGGCTTACCGTTGAAAGTGTTAAGGTACGGGACGTTGTCGCTCTTATAGCGCGAACCGTAATTTGCCAATTTTCATCTGTATCACCATGGCTCGATAATCGCAGATTTAAAGCTCTGCTTATCTCTCTCACCACTGTATTTTATTCGGGAGCAGCCCTTCAATGAACTTAGAACCCTCCTCCAAAAATTGGCAAGGAATGTCTTAATATCGCCACGTTCTCTTCCAAAAACCTTAGCTTTTGGAAATCTGACGCATCTAACAATATTAAGGGCTTCGGCGATAGCCGTCCGTAAACCGACTATTCATTACCTAGCACCAGAAAATAATTTACCGGATTTTAAAGAAATTTGAAAGAGAGGAAAATTAAAATATAAATTCCAAAAATTGCAAGATCTCAAGCGCCAAGCTCAATTATTTCTTTCCCGCGAGACAACGCCCCCCAGTACCGACTCACATCACCAGACCAGTACGCACCGACCTCCGGCCTACCGTGGAAAGTGTAAAGGCACGGGACGTAGTCGCTCTTATAGCGCGAACCAGCGGCATCTACGCCATGATCTCTAAAAAACTGCGGATAATTCAGATAAAGAGCAGTTACTTCAACCTGAGGGCTTCCCACTTCATCACCCGCAAACTTGGCTATCGCTTGGTCGACGGTGTGGGGACGATATCTGTTTGCATCATGTGTGAAGACTACGTATGGTCTTCGGGGAAATTGAGTTAAATTGGTTATTTTACCTGTATCAATATATTCCGCAATTTTTGCTCGTTTGTGTTGTCTGGGCAAGTTGATCCTTGGATCTACCACTAAATAAACATCAAAACGTCCTCTGTGTGCTTCCGGCTGTTCCACACCACTCACAGGAAGAGCAAAATCTTCTCGATATCTTGCCGTGGCTTCTTCATCATCTAGGTTAGGATACACTTCCCTATAAAAGCCAAGCCCGATATATCTTTCAACATGTTTTGAAACAACAAGTTCCATACTCGGTATGACAATTGACTCGGGTTGCTTTGTGTTCTTTTTTTGAGGCCTTACTGGTAAGGCGATATCGCCCAATTCAGGGTGTCGCTCTTTGAATGCAGCATGCAAACCGTGCTGGATTTGAGCCAAATCTTTATCACCAAGTCTTCTGAGTTCTCGTTCGCTAAACCTTAAGCTCATATGAAAAGGGATGTTACCATAACTATAAGCCTTTGTCAACCCGCTAATTCGCCAAGGACTTAATCTTCTTGGCCACTGCTTCTGCTTCTATCCTCACTATTTCCTTTCTTCTCCGATTTTTCTCCTTTGACCTCTTCACCATTTTCGTCATGCCCATCATCCAATCTTTCAAGCACATTCTCGATTTGCTTTCTCTCATCCTCGGAAGATTTTTCCTTTGCTTCCTCAAGATTTCTTAGACTTTGCTCAAAACGTCCGTTAACCTCATCCGATTTTTTTCTCTTTTGGGAAAAATCCTCAAGAGTCTTTCTTACAAGATCAGGCTCCTCTTTTTTCTCCACCAAATCTCTGACCTCCTCCGTTCTTCTAACAATAATCTGCTGCTCAAAATCGGGTTTGACAATTACCCCTACTTTCTCCGACAACCTCTTAACTGGATATAAAGGCTCACCGGGTAAACTTTTTTGCGAGGCAACCACCGTACCTGCACCCAAAACCAAAAGTACAATTACAAATGCCATAGCCGGCACAAACATCCTTGGCCACCAAATTACCTTCTCTTTTCTTCTGGTAAGTTTCTCTAAAAAGTGAGTCTTTACAGATTCGGATCTTTCAAAAGTTGAAAGATAGGAAAATTTGCGAGCAAAGTATGCAAGTTGTTCAGCTTCTGCCGGACTAATCCCGCGAATTAATAGCTCCTTAAGTAATTGATTATTCTTGTCCATCTTTCATCTCCTCTTTTAATTTAACCAGCGCTCGGTGCTGCAAAACCCGCACATTAACCTCGCTTACCTCCAAAATCACCGCTACTTCTTTAGCGGATAAACCCTCTATAAACCTTAAAATCGCCACCCTTTTCAACTTTTCCGGTAATACTTCCAAGGCCCTGGTAAGTAAGTTGGCCTCTTCGTCCCTTTGAATTTTCTCAAGTAAATTATCATCATAAGAAGCCTCAAAATGCTCCGGCATCTTCATCTCTTTTTTCTTCCGATACCAGTCAACAAGCAAATTATGTGCTACCTTAAAAACCCAGGCCTGTAGATAGTCATGTCGAATATTTCCCCATACTTCCCAAGCCTTGGTAAACACCTCACTTGTCAAATCCTCTGCCAAATGAAAATTCTTGGTTTGAAAGTAAAGGTAGCGAAAAATCTTGTCCGAATACTTCTCATAAAATTGGCTGAATTCACGCTCGTTTGACATACAGCGGATTTTACCATTTAAAGCGCCCTAATATGTAACGAATTAAAAGCGTTTTCGTTATAGATGCTAGAGATGAGAAAAATTCTGCCATTGTTTGCATTAATATTTTTATTGCTGACTCCAACTCTGATTTTTGCTAGTAACGACAAAAACGGAAACGGTAATAACCGCTCAAGATTTGAGTTAAAAGTCGAAAATGAACAGGATGATGAAAATCATACTAGGTTTGAAATTGGCACCCAGGAATTTAAAATAAGTGGCGAAATCAGCTCAATTTCCGCAAATACTTTTGTAATTCTTGGTCAAACTATAACCATCGATCCTTCCCAGATTTCCCAATTCGAACAAAAAGGAATCTTAAAAGTCGGTAACGTCGCCAAAGTCGAAGGAGTGATTGTCGGCTCGACAAAATTTGCCAAAGAAATCAAAGTTATTGGCACTGGCCAAGGCCGCTTTAAGTTTGAAATTGAAGGCCTAAGTCTGCCAAGCTCCAATCCTTCCCCTACGCCATCTGTAAGTCCGCAGCCCTCGGCAAGCCCTGAAGCAACATCATCTGCTTCGCCCCCGCCAAGTCCTTCACCCGAAGCGACACAATCGGCCGATGTTTCAGTCAAGATCAAGGCCCAAGGCCCTATCGATCAGGTAGTCGCTTTTCTTGAACAAGTCCTCTCCATTTTGAAAAACCTGGTTTTTTAAAAGCCCTCTTTGCGGTCGGCTTCCTCACGAAAGATCGAGTTTTCGTGGGGACTTCAAAAACATAATCGGCTTCTTTATACAAGGTTTTTGCCTTGGTCTTATCTGGTTTGGAATTAATCTTTTGTTGGACTTTTTCGCCTTTTCCCGCGGCCCAATGAAAATATCGCTTGCCAACTACACCAAAGACATCGGTGTTACTTATCTCAATTATTCCAACCGGAATAGGCTATCTACTTGAAATGAAAAAATAGAACTCCATTGAAGCTATTTTCGATTTAGTTTTTTTGCTTAGTGCGTCTTGCTATAACTATGCTTTTACGCCTATCATGCGCAATTTGTCTGCGCTCTCTCATCTCCGCGAATTTTTCATCAACCTTTTGTTGACACTCAACATCCGCACATACATTCTCAGTGTATGTAACAATACTGCCTTTTCCATCTACTTTGTTTTTCCACTGTCTGGAAAAAACGCGCATATTCCCACAGAGAATACAAACGGTTTGGTCTTGTTCATGTTCAACTCGCGAAAACCTAGGGCTCTTTGCCCTCGGAAGCTTATTGATCAAAATATCCTTTCAAATCAAACTACCAACTTCTATCAGATCCCGAATAGTTTCCTCGGCTCTGATATTGCGGTCGATCTTCTTTAGGCCTTGCAACATTAATAACTATTTTTCTGCCGTCAATTTCGAAGTTGTTGAATTTCTTAATAACTTCTTCAGCTTCAGCATCACTAGACATTTCCAAAAACGCAAAACCCTTGCTTTGACCAGAATATTTATCTGTAATTAAAGTCAAACTCGATACTTTACCTACACTAGAAAACAGTTCTTCAAGTTGAGCGCTTGTAGCGCTATATGGAAGACTTCCAACAAATAATCTTTTTGCCATTTTAATTTTCCCCTCCTTTCACAAATACCTAAATGAGAATTTTATTAAGAGTCTAAAGATACGAAGATTTCCTAAAATAGTATCAAAAAGCTTTTAACTGCTCAAATTAGTTTATCAACTGTAACAGCTTCTGCTCTCCTTGTCAACTATAGGGCAGTAAGCGCTATATCTAAAATACAAAAGACGATCTCCAAAAAGCCAAAATTAATGTATTCAGTCCTTCTCCAAAACCAGGCCCTTTATTCAAAACAAGCCTTGCACACCGATCCCTCAAGCCTTGCTCACAATAAATAATGGCAAGATGAAAAGTCTTGAGTGAACCAAGTAAATCGAAAGACCGGTGTGCTCAGCTTGTGTCAGTTGAGATAGTTAACCATCTCGCTTAAGCTTTTCTGAAAGCCCTCTATATTCTCAGCAAATAGCACAACCGAGCTTCTGACTCGTTCATTGCCTTCACCAGCAAATCTCGATTCGGTAATCTTCAGATACTTTTTATCGTTGGCGGCAAGATTAACATCAAAAAAGATGGTTTTTGCTCCCATTTTAAGCACTTGAGATTTAACTCTGTTTGTGGAAAAACTCTGCTTTTTACTCTTATCCTGGGCCATTTACTCTTCACCTCCTCTCAACGTCTCTTTTCCAAATCTACTGGGCAGAATTTGAAGATACACTTAAAATACCCGAAGATAACCCAAATGTCAATAGAGCAAAATCTGGCTCACCCAAAGGGGTCGAAGATGGTAAGTTCTATCAAACCATCGTAGATACCGACTTCAATCGAAGTACAATTTTCTAATAATCACTATTTCTGACGTTTAGGTTCTTCAGCACACCTTGCAATCACAGCTGCAACTTGAACAACGGTTATATTTTGATTAAACGCATCCGCAAATATAATTCTTCTTCTTGAATCTTGGGGGTCAAAATCATCACCCATTTCATTAGTTATCTCCCTCGCATTTTCATAAAGCTGGCATTCCTCTGGACAAATACCATTACCCAATAGACATTGGGCCGGTCTTTCGGATTGCATGGAGAGAATTATAACAGAAGCTAGGAACCGTATCAAAATACATCAGCTCGTTCAACATTTAATCAGTTAGTTTCACCAAAAACTCTCACATCAATGGGTTGTCACTGCTATTGTTGGTATGAAATTCTTCGGTCTTTGCAACGAGTTCACGAATTTCATAATTTGATGTGTCAATATTGTTATTTGCAAGTATTCTCAAGCCCTCGATAACTCTTCTTATCTTATAAGCTTTCTTCTTGTTTAAATAGCCGATTTTAATATCATTTTGGATAAATGTACGAGACACAATCTGAATTGTCGCAAAAAGCAGAGATGATTCTATAAAAACGTTAGAGATGTCGCGAATATCAACACTGCGTGACTGAGATGACATAAACTGACGGAAGACCAAAGTGACTCTACCCTCTTCTACGTTTATCGTATTAGGGAAAATGGTCCATGGGAATGCTGACGAAATACTAATAATGTATCTGTTAGATTTTTTAACTAAATCATCAACCGTTTGTTTGTCTACCTCTATTTTCACAGCTCGATCTGTGACCTGTTGGTCTTTACCTTCTTGTTCAAAATTTCTTTCAGCTTGTTGTGGTAGAAAATTTTGCATAATCCATTTAACTTTGCCTTTTGATCAAACGCTATAGTCTAATTTAAGCGTTAAGCAAACGAATCTGCCTAAATGAGTTGGGTCCTAAAGAAGTTTGAAAGACACAAATTTAAAATTGGGGTATCTTTTATCTTAACTGATTAAAACTAACTTTAATTTAAACAGATCTATTAACTTAAACCTGTCACCAGTAAGTATACCATTAATCAATACAATAATCAACTATAGGTTTCTGACGTCTGACTCCCCAATGTTAGTACACTTACCTGTCCACCGAAATTTTAATGAAGGTAGACCTGTCCACCGAAATTTTAATGAAGGTAGACCTGTCCGCCGTACTTTTAAGGAAGACAGAGGAAGAGTTTGGACTGATATTCATCTGAAACGGCGATTTTCGAGATTATTTAGTGTGGCTTTCTCGAAGCTTTTCTATCAACCACATACGAGCAAGTGCGGAAAGATTAATACCGTAACTTTTGGCTAACTTATCTAATCTTTCTTTGAGTTTAGGCTGAACTCGTACTGTGATTGTTTCTTCCCTCTTTGGCTCATCAAGAAACTCAATCTTAACATCTTCCATCTCACCCCAATAATCGGTTACATCATGAGTATCCCAAAAATGGGCCTCTTCCGCTCTTGATTTAAATTCAGGTATTTTATTCACTTTAGTATGTTTCATTTTAGTAAATCTCTTCGCTCCTTTCTGCTTGCAACACGTCCAGATAAAACATAATAACCTCTTACCTCTTTCTCGAGTACAACTGCCAGTAGTCTCCTGCTCTTTGTTTTGCCAAAAACTATCAATCTGTCTTTATAACTTTTCTTAGCTCTGACAGCCCTTGCAAAAATTTGCTCAACTTCTGCTCTTACAACATGGTGCTTTGCTATATGCTCAATATTCCACTCATCCCAAACTAAATCACTCTTTTTAATCCTTACTTTAATCACGATTAATTGTACGACAATGTCTGACAAAAAACAAGAGGCTAGATAGGTTATATTAAGACACTTCAGTGCTCGCCAAGTGGGACGATTTCAGACAAGCAGATTGGGCTGAGATAGTCGACACTCCTGACCTTATTTTACAGCAAACGAGAGAACTTTTGCAGATCGCATCTGCCTGACCCCCATACACCCAAATTACTCCCACCAGGAACTCTATAAGACCTCTCTCTAATCCGCGATATATTTTTTAAAACTTGTAGTTGCTGAAGTCGTGCTTCCTACCTTTTCAGTACCTTTTATGCCTACATTATCAATGATACTTATACATATATGTCTATATAAAGCATATATAACAGGTACTATATATTTACATTGATGTTCATGCAGATAATGTAGAGAAAGATACGGGGAGCGATCTTTAATGATTTCGGTATTAAATGGTGTGAAAGTGTCCGTGTTTCTGCAAAAAATATCCGCTACCTGACATCTCGGGTAAGGTCAGAAAATGTGTATGAGAATCCGAGCGCGCTATATTCTTCTATCATTCCTGTAGCAGACGCAGGACTGCTATAACGAACCGCTGAATCGATCTTTTCATGAACAATTTTCCTAGCCTCTTCAGATTGTAAGAAGGGAGTAATATCTAATCCAGCTTCTTGAAATGCTTGTACTCTGTGCGCTACATGATCTGGGCTACTGTATCTAAGATCAGCAAAAAGCTTTTCCGTCACAATTTCTTGGGCTTCTCTAGAATTTAATACATGTGCTATATCGAGTCCTGCGCGTACAAATTCTTCCGCTTTACTCGCAAAATCTTCAGGACTGCTATATTGCAGGTCGCCAAGGAGTTTTTCTTTTACAATTGCTATGGCTTCGCTAGATTGAGAAACAGATTCTGTACTAAGCCCCGCTTCTTTAAATTCCTTTACACCACGGTCAAATGATCCTGCTCCACCATACCTTAATCTGCCAAGAAGATTTTCTGAAGTAATAGCCTCTACCTCATCGGACGCTACTACGTGTGCTGTATCAATGCCAGCTTGGTGAAATTCCTTTTGACGTCGAGCAAAAGATTCAGGTCCGCCGTATTTTAGATTGCCAACAAGGTTCTCTCTCGCAATCTCTGCAGCTTCTTCTGATTCTGCTACATACTTAGTGTCGATTCCCACTTCCAAATAATTAGATGCGTGTCGGCTAAACGATTCTGGGCCCCCATATTTCAGATGGTCAACAAGAGATTGTAAAACTGTTCCTTGTATTCTAGGAGATTCGTCGATCATCGACGGCTCTATCTTGGCATTCAGTAAAATCTGTCTGTCTTTTTTGTAAGTCGTCAAAAACTCATGCTGTAAATCGAAAGCGAGATCGTTTTCAATTGTTCCCCAAAAGTCTTTTTCCTCCAACATTTGGGGTGTTACTCCAGGTAACCTTGTTACGTCTATATGATGATCGCCAACAAGTACTTTATCGAAGGTACGTAGCGCCTTAAAGAACCTTGTTCCTTCTTTTACTTCAACAGCTCTTGCAAGCCTTCCATGTAGTGAATCCGATATTCGAGAGAGAAAGCTTTCAAGAGTTTCTTCATTTGTGGCTAACTGTTTTTGGGTCTTTCTTATGGTCTTTGCAGCTCTGCGCCACTTTCCGGCCTCAACTGCTTTTTTGAATTGTTCTTCTGCTTTTTGCACGGATGCTTCAGCTCGTAGTTCAGGAATTGTTTTGGGTCGAAAGTCCGCAGCAATCTCTGGTATTGCTTGTCTTATTGCTTCCTCTGTCGCTTCTACCCCTTGTGAAGTAACCACCTCTGTTGCTCGTCCAACCATTCCCTTTAATTCGGCTCGAGCAATAGCTTCTGCAGTAACCTTATTTCTATGTAACAACTTATTCTGCAAAGGTCTTCCTTCGTTTGCTAACCTTGATTGTTCACGCCAAGAATCCATGTATGCAGCCTCCAGTGGGTTACCTTCTTTGGTTACTCCTAGTCTCCTGAGAATTTCAACAGGAGATCCGTCAAGACGAGTACCACTTTCTGTTTTAACTTGGGCACCGCCATTACCTCGGCCTGCCTCTTTCATCTCTGTCATATTATTCAAATTATCTCACAACTTAGTTGCATTGTCAACCCTATAGTTTAAAACACGGTCCTAATGGGTAGTTTTTTGGGTAGCGATTCTATTATGACCAAAGCTGGCTTGGTTTGGTACGGCTTTATATACCAACAATCTGCCCAGTCTGTGGCTATATAAAACACAGTAAAAATGAAAATACCCAAAACGATCTGAGGAATTGAAAAGATGTTGAAGCGGATGCGAGAGATTATGACCAAGAAGAACCTATCTGAAGGTCGATCTACTTTTAATAAGGTTCTCTATATCCTCCTTTTTGTATCGTCTATCACCCCTTTGACCAAATCGAACCGCCTTTAGGATTCCCTTTTTATCCCACTTCCTTAAGGTGTTTGGGTGAACTTTCAAAATCTGACAAGCTTCTGACAAAGTAATAAGTTCGGTGACTTGTTGTTTCGTAATATTCTCATTTTACTTAATCTTACTATACATTACCATACAGCGAATCTGTTAAAATACAACCACCTGACACTTCGGGTAAGCTTCCTAAATCCTTAGCATTAATTATTTGAAACTCCGTTTTCCTCAATAAATTTCAATATACTTTTCTGAGTACCAGTGTGGAGAGTTTTGGCTCCATGCACGGGGAGTGCGCACTCCTGCCCGTTAGGAGCGATTATGTGAACGCCATGCCTACCATTTCCTCCTTCGACAATACAGCCTTTTGATCTTGCAAGGCTCGAGATCTCACCAGCTGTCATGGGTCTTCTAATTTCTCTGGATCTGTTAATTATTCTTTTTGAAGGAGATTTGGGGGCTCTTTCGGCACGGCTTCTTGCCTCTTGTTCGTTAAATTCTGCAATAAGTGCTTTTGCTTCAGGCGGTATCTCGGGCATTTTCGTCGACGTTTCTTAAATCAACTTCGACTTCACCTATTTGATAATTGGGGTTTTTATAAAGTAGGTCCAATATTTCGGGATGTCTCTTAACAAAATATTCTATTTCGGGAACTATGTTCGACTGTGCTTCTTCAATAGTTTCACCCTGAGACATGCACCCTTTTATCGGTGGCACATAACAAGACCAACCTTCGCCAGGATATTGTTCCAAAAGTAAAGACACTTTTAACTTCTCTGACATGTTATAGGATAATTATATGCTTAACTTAACAAGAATTTCAAGTAGTTACACTAGGAAGTTGATACTATAGGTCCACATATGGTATACTCCTTCTGTATTTTTAGACATCATGACAAACGAACGCGTACCAGAAACAAAAGCGCTTGTTGATCAAGCTACTATATTTGCGCAAAGAATAATGACCTGTGCGGATGCTAGGGTTCAACCTTATGCCCAAACTATAGCTAAGTGCCTGACTGAAACTTGTCAGGATATTCCTAACGGTGTCAGTAAAGGGGAAGAAGCTTATAAAGTAATTGCTGGTGCTGAACGTGCTTTTTTTGCAATCTTTGCAAATAATGAAGAAGCTTTCGGGTTGGAAGAATTTCAAAACCTAGTTATACCTGAGGCAATAAAAACCTATGCTGATGATCCACGCTTCATGTTTGATGCACTCAAGCGAATATTGGCAATAGCGAGCCAAAAAAAGCCCGATGAAATAAAAGATTTCTTTCGGAATTCAGCTCATGCTATTAATTTGTATGGCTATGATATCCACGAACTCACCGATGAGGGTATACACCACTCAAGTCACCATACTACTGACAAACCCAATAGAGATGTCAAAGAGTTGATTACTCGAGAAAAAGCATCAAAGGAGCTTGAAAGAATAATTGAAGAGGCGAAAGAGGACTATGGTATTCAATCTACTGAAGAGATGCCTCCTTTATTTCGCTATCAACGAGAAAGAGATTTTGAGGACGAACGTATAAGCCTTGTATTACCTGAAGTATTTAAAAGTAAGCTTAAAGTTGAAGCTGGGGAAGAAAAGGCCGCGATGATAATGGAACTACTTAACCAAACTACCGAAGCCTTGAGTGAAATTAAGGAAATCGGTGAGTCACTTGGAAGCCAGAATGTTGTTAATTGGGCAGAGCTGACTTGGCCAGCGACAGTTGAGAGTATTCTTAAAAAGTATGTACTTACTCCATCAAAATACTATTCTGAACTCGCAAGGCGTAATTTGCAGACAACTCTTAACCAAATTCTCGAAGACTGCCAAAATAGGAAAGCTTTATTTGAAGAGACAGAGCTGCTAATAGCTAGCGAGAATCCCTTGGTTCAAGGTAGAGGGATATTACTTAGTGGGCAATTTGAGTGTGATTCCAGTGCATATGATTACTTTCCAGATTTGAATTTACTTATGCATTTTGGAAAACCCGGAAAATTTATCGCTGAAATTTCGGGTAACTCAATGGTACTAATGGATACTAAAGGCCGGCGTTTATTGAAAAGAGTTGCTGTTTCCAGTATTGGTACACCCGTTGAGAATACTGCTCTTATTAATGGCAAGAACTTAAATGGTGTTTTTAATGTCAAGACTGATGATGATGGAAAGATTGTCTTATTTGAACAGGGCTATGATCAGAATCGAAGAGCAGTCTTTGACGGTCGTAGCTTAATAAGTCTAGTTCCAAATAAAGAATATAAGATTAGTGTCGAAAATGGCGATGCTACTGTATATTTAGGCAGGCAAAAAGTTGGTAGCTTTTCTGCTGAATATTTTAAGAATGAAGAATATACAAAAATTCAAAAGTCTTTAATTAGCCCTGAGCTTGAAGATAAAGTTCAGTTAATATACCCGGGGTGTAATATCTGGATCGGCACCGATGGTAGAATCTGTCGGGATATTTCATTGCAGTCACAGGCTAGAAGAATTGGTAGAGCACTTCATTTTATAAAGAAAGTTTATCCTGAAGCTTCAAGGATTGAGGAAATATTAACTGAAACAACAATTATTATGCTTAACATAAGGAATGGACTTAGAGGATCTTCTACAGCCGGTAATAGAATTTTTGTAAATGTAGGAGAAGAGAATCCAAAAAAATCGGCAGCCATTCTTATTCATGAAGAAGCCCACCTTGCCGCAGGAAAATTAATTGGGAATAGACTAGATAATCTAGTTGCAGAGGAATTTCGAGGAGGGGATAAACTGCTCGGTACTAAGATTAAAGTTGATTTGGTAAACGAGGCAATGCAGGAGCTAATTTCCAGAATGGCCGCATTAAATTTCATTAGAGATGCCCTTGACAGGGGACTCTCGACATACGGTGAGTTGAGTGAGTTGATTCAAGACCAAGGTGGAGGAATTAGAGTGGATATTGATCAGATGAGAGATCAAAATCTTTTAAGCAGAGAAGGTGTAGACCTACTTAATGAAATAGATGCAAGTTATAAGGAGTTAATGAAGAGTATTAACGAGAGCAGAAATCAAGAGGTTAATCAAGCAGCAGACTGGCATTCCGATCTTAAAGAGATTTTCTACAAGTTAATCCCAAAAGAGAGTGACTTATCGGCAGATATCTTCTTTGATGATTTTGTTGCTCAAGCTGTTGAGCCAATCCTAATGAAATATGGTTTGCTGGATCAACCAAAACACAAACAAATAGACTCCCCTATTATTAAGGCACTTCCAGGGCCATTAAGTGAAGGTAAAATTTCATATGATGAAGTTGAGGTTGAACTAGAAGATGAAGATATAGAAGATGAAGGGGATGAGGAAAGTGACGATGAAGAAGATACAGTAAATGATATTTACTCAACACACCCAGACGCATATGATAACAAAGTAAAATATGAGGAAGAAATAGATGAAATAATTGAAAGAGAAGAGAGAGAACTTGATTGGTATAAAAGAAATGTAGATTACACAGACACAGAAGATGATAAAGACTAGTATTGAGACAAAATCTATAAAGTTTAGTTTTGCTACAACACCACAACTTTTTATAAAACCCAGATTTTCACTCAATGTATTAAATTGAACTAGTCAGGCTGTAATCTTGCATATACAACGGCCCTATAGTTTGACATCGCTCAATTATTATGCAATAATTTCGAGCATTTATTTATAAGAATATGGAAAGATTAGTAGGTGTTTCAAAAAATATAGTGCGGATGGTTGAAGCCAAAAATTATCCACCGCATGTGGACGTTGCTTTGGCGCATGTTGCTGGTTTAAAACACTCTGAGATAGCCAAAATGTTTAATATTTCCGAGCGTAGATCTAGGCAATATTATCGACAATTTCTAATGAACTTTGCAGATGTGTTAGGGGTTGATCTTAGTCATTTGCAGTCTAAATTAGGTGAGGCCAGATTAAAGCTCATAAAAAATAGTGAGGATGCCAAGCAGCTTGTGTCTGAAAAGGAATGGGAAACAACTTCGGAAGGTTTATGGTTTAAAAATTTGAATGAGTGGCTTGATAACCCGAAAGCAGAGTTACCAACATTAACTACGAGCGTTAATGCAGACCTAGATACCCCAGGAAAACGTTTAATGGATAAATTGCTATTGCCCACCCAAGATTTAGATGGGTATTTTGACTTAAACGTAAAAACACTACCCTGCGGAGTTTCCTTGAATGTTAGTATTGAAGACCTGGAATCATCTACAGGTACAAGAATAGTACATCGATATTTAATCTCTGATTCAGAACGAAAAAGATTAGCAGGAGAAGGCGGATTCAGCTTAGGGGATAGAAAGATACGTGATATGACACCAGCTTCAGAATTAGAAAAAATATTAATTCTCCATATCCCTGGTGATTTGAATCATGCGTATGCTCCACGAAGGGCATATTTACATAACGATATGAAAAGTAGACATTTAGAATTGAATTTAATTTCTATTGGATTAAATAAAGTAGCATTACCTGCTAATTATGACGAAGAGTATGCTTATTTGGAAATTGCATCGTTTAGGCAACAAAATAATAATTTTGATTTAAGAATAAGAGATTCTAAATCCAAAGAGGCTTTACAAATCCATCATTCATTTATTGACGGCAAAAAAAGGGTGAATATTGATCTAGGAGAAGATTATATGGATATAACAACTACGGCCACTCGGCAAAGAATAACAAAGAGTTTAAAAGACTATTTTAGAGGAGATAGGCTTACAGTACCCAAACTTTACCTGATCGAAGGAGTACCGTGTATTGATAAAGGTTACAATTATTTAATATTTCCGTTTGCCGGAATTCATATATATTTACACCCTGATAAGAATATAAAAGTTCTTATGCCAAACATAGTTAGAGGTGATAATGGTGAAGAATTATTAGGATTTTGGGATTTGGATAATTTGAGTTCGGGAGCTATAAGATTCTATAGATTTGTAGAGGATAAGTTTCAAAGAGTTGATTAAATTTCCTACTCCCATATATCTCTCTCTTATTTGGAAAATGATTTGATAGCTGTTCTGTAAGTGCGCGGTATATTTTGAGGTAATTAAACAATTAAATGTAAGAAGTTTGACACAAATTAAAATACTGTGTGAAAATTAAATTGTATGGCTGGGGATAAAGGTGCGGAAGTACCTAAAGCTGCAAAAGAATATTTAAAAAAGCCCGATAAGCCCAACTTAGAAGCTGCTCAAAAAGAATTCTACGCAACACGAGGCGTGCGCAAAAGCCCAGCTCTTATGGAAGCTATCA
>Ga0209210_1001527_pt1 | contig 19130 bp, 23 predicted proteins | sample RifGroA1_FD_183991 | JGI IMG/M metagenome (GOLD analysis project Ga0209210, IMG submission 183991) | Contaminated groundwater microbial communities from Rifle, Colorado, USA - Rifle Groundwater A1 (SPAdes) (version 2) | ecosystem: Environmental > Aquatic > Deep subsurface > Groundwater >...
ATGGCTTGTCTTTTTGTGAATCGGATTTGCCTTGCCCGCTGATACTGGCCTGACACGCTTTAATATTCTGCCACCATCAACTACAAGCGATTTGATTATAAGCGATCCCGGATCTGCATGTTGTTTTTGTGACGCATTTGCCATCGCTGATCGTATTAATTTTTCAATCACAGGGCTTGATCGCTTAGAAAAGTGCGCCAATTGATCTAACGCACTTGAAACCGTCATGCCTTTTATAAGGTTGGAAACCAAACGCACTTTGCGCGGTGCAATTCGGACTGTTTTTAGATGTGCTGATGCGTCGTTCATTTTGTGATTTTATTTTTTTGCAACTGATGATGCGGTTGGCTCTACTTTTGCCGCCTTCGTCGCATCAATTTCTTTTTGTTTTTCGGCTGTTTCAATTTCTTTTTGCATTCGTCCGCCATGTCGCGAGAATTTGCGAGTGATGGAAAACTCTCCGAGTTTGTGCCCCACCATGTCTTCAGACACCAACACTGGGACATGAATTCTGCCATTATGCACGCCAAATGTTATGCCAATCATTTCAGGAATAATTGTGCATGAACGCGCCCATGTTTTAATGGCGCTTTTTGCTGTATTGCCACCGCTTGCTTTTACTTTAGTTACTTTCTTAAGTAGCTTGGCATCAACGAACGGTCCTTTTTTGAGTGATCGTGACATATTATTAGTAATTAGCCATTAGGTATTAGCCATTATTTTATTCGCCTACGAAGTACAAATTTATTTGATTTCTTCTTCCTGTTGCGTGTTTTATGCCCGCCAGTAACTTTGCCATGACGCGTTTTTGGACGGCGAGTACCGCGAGATTGTTTTCCTTCTCCACCGCCGTATGGGTGATCCACCGGGTTCATTGCTGTGCCACGCACTTTTGGACGACGGCCAAGCCATCGGCTTCGGCCAGCTTTTCCAAGCCATACCAATCCGTGCTCCGCGTTTGAAAGTTGTCCAATAGATGCATAGCACTCGCCAAGCACCATACGCATTTCTGATGATGGCAACTGGACTTGTGTCAGCGCTCCGTCATGAGCAAGAACTTGTGCCGCGGATCCAGCAGAGCGAACAATCTGTCCGCCTCTTTTTGGACTTAATTCAATGTTGTGCACCAATGTCCCCTGCGGGATATTTTTTATTTTCATTCTATTGCCAGGACGAACTGGCGTCTGTTCAGATGTAATCACAGAATCGCCAACTTTGAGATCCTGTGGCGCAAGAATGTATGCCTTTGCACCATCGCGATATGAAAGGCGAGCAATGCGAGAGGTGCGATTTGGATCATATTCAATCGCAGAAACAACCGCCGGAATATCAAATTTCTGTTGTTTAAAATCAATAATGCGATAAGCCCGCTTTACGCCACCGCCACGATGAGGCGATGTAATGCGTCCCTGATTATTTCTTCCAACGCGACGATGACTCCCTACAACGAGCGACTTTAAAGGATCAATCTTTGTCAGATTGCTGAAGTCATATCCTTGCATGTGCCGCCGTGATGGCGTAGTTGGACGATAGTTTTTCATGATTGTACCGAAGTAATGGCTTGCCCCGCCTGAATCGTTACGATTGCTTTCTTTGAGCTCGGAGATCGGCCGGTAAAACGGCCAATCCGACGCGCTTTGCCGTCGCGACGAATAATATTTACTGAAACTACATGTACTTTATATGCTTTCTGCACTGCATCACGCACTGCACTTTTTGTGGCGCGTGGATCAACAATAAATGTGTACTGATTTACTGCAAATCCTCTGGTCGCTTTTTCGCTTACATGTGAGTGTCTAAGCACGCTACCAGTTGCCGATCCTGCTGATGCGCTTACCGATGTCGCATTGTTTTCTGATTCTTTAGACGCGACATCACGCGCCACTTGTTGTGGCTTTGGATCCTGTTTGTTTTTTTTGAACCAGTCAAACATTGTAGTATTTATTTTGTAACCATCTCATTCATAATACGGACTGCGTCTGCGGTTGCTATCATAAACGGATACGCTAGCACTGTTAACGCCTGTAATTCTTGCGCGCGGACCGTATCTGTCCATTTCAAATTCGCAAGAGCGCGAATAATCATTTGATCATCGTTGTTGCCAAGCACCACAAGTATTCTCCCGCCTTTTTTGTATCCTGTAATTTTTTCTGCAAGCGCTGTAATTAATTTGCTCGCATCTTTTGTTTTTCCAAAAGTACTTGGGAGTAAATCAACTGCGAGCAGTTTGCCTTCCGCATATCGCGCAGAAATTGTACCCGCGAGTGCTTTTCGTGCTTGCGCGCGAGGAATAGTTTTTTCAAAAATAGCCTCTTTGGTTGGGCCATGCGCCACACCACCACCAACCCAGATTGGAGATCTGATTGATCCGTGTCGCGCGCGACCAGTTCCTTTTTGTCTCCACGGTTTTCTGCCTCCACCTGCAACCTCGGCACGAGATTTTGTGTGTGCCAAAACATGACGGCGATTCGCAGTCTGCGAAGTCACAACTTGCCAAATCAAATCATTATTAGGAACAACGCCAAAAAGCTTTTTGGAAACTTCCAATTTGCCATGTTTTTCTCCTACTTGATTGTAGAGTATAATTTCCATGGCTATTGTGATGTAATTTCTACCAGCGTACCTTTTGCACCAGGCACAGCACCTGAAACTGCAATAATATTCTTATCGTTGTCTACGATTGCCACGCGCAAACCACGAATAGAAACTCTATCTTGCCCATCACGACCTGGCCCGCGCATACCTTTTAGCGTGTGCTGTGGGAATCGCTGTCCAATTGAACCTACACGACGAATAACATGTTTTGATCCATGCGATGCTGGCGCGCCATGAAAACCGTGGCGCTTTACGGCGCCAGTAAATCCATGACCTTTTGTAAGCCCGCTTACTTTCACTATATCGCCTGGGGCAAAGACCGAAGCATTGATTGTGTCTCCAACGACTAGGTCTTTATCTCCGACTTTTGTTGATTTGAACTCTCGCATCCATCTAAAGCTTCCCAAATTTTTTAAATGTCCTTTTAGTCCTTTTGAAAGTCGCTTTGCTTTTTTGCTTCCGAATCCTATCTGAACACCTGCGTAACCGTCGTTTTCAATAGTTTTAATCTGGGTAATAATATTTGTAGAAGTATTAAGAAGTGTAACTGGGACAATTTCTCCGCGATCATTAAATATCTCCGTCATGCCGAGTTTGGTCGCGAGTATAAATTTTGTTGGTGATTTTGCCATATTTGCCATAAAAAAAGCCAGGCTATGCTGGCGGTTTCTGCCATAGCCACACAGGGGAGTATCTGCCGTAGGCAGACTTTCTCTATGTTCGGGAATCGCATCGCACGAGTCTAACTCTCGGCAACACAAACCCTAGCGATTATCCTTTTTGATTGAAATATCGCACGAAGACATCATAGCTGATTCGCTCACGCCTGTCAACGCTTTAAAAAACAAGCCTCATTGCAAGGTGGCCTCATTGCAAGGTGAGACCTTGCAATGAGGCGCAAGAGCATTATTTTTTCACTTAGCAAGCTCCACCACTGCGCTGTTGGGGATGCACGTCTCGTATCCACGCTGACGCGCTTTGAGCAGGTCGTTGTGCCAGTAGGCGTAGACCATGCCTATATCACTCACGCGCGTTACCTCGGCAACAACATTTATCTCCTCGTGGCCATGATCGCGACTCCACTGATCGTCACCATTGATCCATCGGTAGCGCTGACCGGAGATGATGATGTCGCCGGACTGAGCCAGCCATTCCACTCCCAATTCGCAAGGACGCCGATGGACGATGACTCCGGCGTAGCCTTTCCGAAAGACGGAACATTCACATGTGCGATTTGGTCTGAACGGTACTCGTTCACTCATTGAACCCTCCAATAAAAGACCACACAATAATATCACAATATCCATTTCTGTCAAATACTAAAAATCCCCTTTCGGGGATTTTTAGATGCCGTAGCGGTCGTTATTTTCAGCAAAGGCATCGCGCAATTTCGAGTTTGAGGCGCGGGGAAGACAACGAGAGAGATGTACATGAAGTACATTGAGCGAGTTGTCGGGGCCTCGCAACGAAAAAATCGGAATTGCCCGAAGGGTTCGGCGATGAGGACAATTTTCATGTCCTCCGCCGAACGAATGCCTTTGCTACATCTTTATTTCTATATCAACACCGGCTGGAAGCGACAAATTTGTGAGTGCTTCAATTACTTTTGGAGTTGGACCATACACATCAATTAATCGTTTGTGTGTACGCATCTCAAACTGTTCTCGCGATGACTTATCAATAAAGGACGAGCGATTCACCGTAAACTTCGCGATTTCTGTCGGAAGAGGAACTGGCCCAATTGGTATCGCACCGGCTCGTTCTATTGTTTCGGTAATCTGTCGAGCAGATTTATCGATAATCCGACTATCATACGCGCGGAGCTTGATGCGAATCCGCTGTTCTGGTTTTTCCTTTTTGTCCTTTGTGCGAGCCATGTTGTGAGAAAGAGCTAAGAGAGGATCCGTCTGATTTTATTTTATAACTTTGGTTACAGCGCCTGCGCCAACTGTTTTGCCTCCCTCGCGAATTGCGAAGCGCTGTTTTTCTTCCATGGCAATCGGCGCAATAAGCGTGACTTTTACTGATACTGTATCACCAGGCATTACCATCTCTGTGCCTTCTGGGAGAAACACTTCGCCAGTCACATCGGTTGTTCGGAAGTAAAACTGTGGCTTATATCCCTTGAGGAATGGTGTATGTCGTCCGCCCTCTTCTTTTGTAAGCACATAGATTTCGGCTTCAAATTCTGTATGCGGAGTAATCGTGCCTGGTTTTGCAAGAACTTGTCCGCGTTCAACCTCTTCTTTTTTCAATCCACGAATAAGGATGCCAGCGTTGTCGCCAGCCATACCTTCGTCAAGCGATTTGTTGAACATTTCAATTCCGGTAACAACTGTTTTCTGGGTCGGACGAATGCCGACGATTTCCACATCTTCGTTGATCTTAACTTTACCTCGCTCAATACGACCAGTAACAACAGTGCCACGGCCTTCAATTGTGAAGATGTCTTCAACTGGCATAAGGAATGGCTTGTCTAATTCGCGTACTGGCTCTGGAACATATTCGTCAAGCGTATCAATAAGCTTTTTGACGGACTGCACAGCCTCGTCGTCTTTAGATGTTGCATTGACCGCCTTAAGTCCTGAACCGCGAATAATCGGTGTCTTTTCGCCGTCAAATTTATATTTCGTAAGCAATTCACGGAGTTCTTGTTCAACAAGATCAATAAGCTCCGGATCATCCACCATATCGCACTTGTTCAAAAATACAACAATTGATGGCACGCCAACCTGACGAGCCAAAATAATGTGTTCTCGAGTTTGTGGCATTGCGCCATCTGGAGCTGAAACAACCAAAATTGCGCCGTCCATTTGTGCGGCACCCGTGATCATGTTTTTGATATAGTCGGCGTGTCCCGGACAGTCCACATGCGCGTAGTGTCGTTTTGGCGACCAATATTCAGAATGGTGAGTTGCGATTGTAATGCCTCGTGCTTTTTCTTCTGGAGCATTGTCAATCTGATCTATACCCTCAACTCGTGCTCCATATCCTTCGTCTTTCAAAAGATCCAACGAGTGCAAAATACCCGCTGTCAAAGTGGTTTTGCCGTGGTCAACATGGCCAATTGTGCCAATATTAATGTGTGGTTTATTACGATCAAACTTTGTGTCTGCCATGTGTTAAATAAAGATGAAAATTATTACGGCGACTACGATAACCGCAGTCGGTATTCAAGTGTACCCGATGAACTCAAATGCGTCAAGTAGTTAAGCTTATAAAATAAACATCGTGTGCGTTAATTGATATTGATGTCGATGTTGATTTTTGATTAAATGGACTTATGAGAATTAAAACGGACCACCAATCATTTATTCTTAAGCTATCCACAATTAGTGGTATCGGGGTTTTTGCATTGCATGATATAGCCGATGGAACTCATCTATATTTATTCAGAAAAGATTTTGAAGAAGAGGTACGAGAGATAAAGGATGTGCCAGAAGAATTACAGCGTTTTTGCTTAAATCGTGAAGATGGAAAATTGTTATGCCCGAAGTTTTTTAATCGAATGGATATTGGGAATTATGTAAATCACTCCGAAAATTCAAATATGAGATACGAAAAAGGTAAAGGCTATTTTGCGAAGCGCGATATTAAAGCAGGAGAAGAGCTATTTGCTGACTACAGAGACCTTGATGAACCTGAAGACTCCAGAGATAATTATTATAAATAGCGAGTTAATCTGCTGAGAAACAACTTATCCACCCCATATTGCTTTTCTATATATAGATATGCTATATTTGTTTCGTAGTGAAAGCTACCCCTGCCTATGGGATATTAGGATTGTAATTATGCCTCCCGCCTTACGGCGGGAGTGCTTTTTATATAATTACTTTTGGAATGTATTCTAGCAAATCTTTGAGTGGATCTGCTGGTATAAATAAGTCGGAACTATTTCTGAGCTCTTCGCTTGCAAAGTTTCTGCCACAAATGGTAATTATTTTCTTTTTCTTAGATTTAAGGTACTGCAAAAGAGAATGAAAATCACTATCCCCAGACCATAAAAATATTGTATTGTATCTCTGTATCTTTGTAAGCATGTCCATTGTCATCTCAATATCAAAGTTACATTTTCTTATCCTTCCTAAAAACTTTCCCTCATCGTCAAAGTCGTCTATTTCTTTAATGCCTTTTGTCCTGATTCTAAATCCAGATTTTCTCGCTTTATCAATGCGATAAATTGATTGGCGATATTTCATATTAAAAGCATGCTCTGGCGGTAGATCTAGATGTTGTTTGTAGTGTCCGTAATAGAAAAACTTTTCAATCGGACCCACAAGATCAATAATTCCGGCAAGTTTGTTAATATCTATTTCGCGCCTTAGATAATTTCTATTTTCTTCTGGCCAAAAGGATTTCGCCCAATGTCGTACATTACTAAAATCAACAAAAACGAATATTCGACCATATTCTTTTGGATTAAAAAGGTAGTAGTTTCTTTTCAGTTCCTGCAAATCCATATTTTTAGAACGGCTAAAACCATCATAATCCTCTTGGTTGATTTTTCAAATCAACTTACAAACTATCCCCGAGATCCATTTCCTCGCGAGTTACCTGATCGCGGAGTGCGATAATTTCACGATTAAGCCGTTCTAAAAGTTGATCTTGTCTCGCTGGCGGTCGCGTGATCACTGGTACACTTTCTGCTTCAGATATTGATGGTTCTTGATATGCAGATGGCCCGCCTAGACTCGTCGGCGAGGCTGGCGTATTTGAAGATGTCAATTCGCGTACAATAAGTGGAGGGTTATCGCCTTCTACTATTGCAACCGTTCCATATTCAGAAACTAGCGCGCGAATTTGAGATAAGTCCATATAGCCGATTTACTCCTGTTGTTGGAGAAACGCAAGTATTATTTTTTGCCTTCCGCTATTTGCAAAGCAATGCTTTGAGGTACTGGTTCGTAATGAGAAAATTCCATGGTGAATGTGCCGCGACCCTGTGAGAATGAGCGAATCGCTGTTGCGTAACCAAACATTTCCGAAAGTGGAACGCGTGCATCAATAATCTTTAGTCCAAGCGCGACGCGATCGCCAACATCCAAAATCTGTCCACGCCGAGATGATAAGTCGCCAGTAGTCGCGCCCAAAAATCCTTCAGGCACGATTACTTCAACTTTCATTATTGGTTCAAGAATCACTGGCTTTGCGCGTTTGGACGCTTCTTGTAACGCCATGCTTGCCGCGACTTTGAATGCAATTTCGGACGAGTCTACATCGTGATATGAACCGTCATATAAAGTAACTTTCAAATCCACGAGCGGAAATCCTGCGACAACGCCACGATCTAGCGCTTCGCGCACACCCTTTTCAACCGCTGGAATAAATTCTTGAGGGATTGACCCTCCCTTGATTGCGTTTACAAATTCAAATCCTTTGCCTCGCTCAAGTGGTGCAACACGAAGCCAGCAGTGTCCGTATTGTCCACGACCACCGCTTTGTTTGATGTATTTTCCTTCAGCTTCTGCCTCGGTGGTAATCGCTTCTTTGTATGCAACTTGCGGACGGCCGGTGTCGGCGCCCACAGAAAACTCGCGACGCATTCGTTCAACAAGAATCTCCAGATGAAGCTCTCCCATGCCTTTTATAATTGTCTGCCCCGTTTCTATATCGGTTCCGATTCTAAATGTCGGGTCTTCGTCTGACAATTTGCGAAGCGCAATGCCCATTTTTTCTTGGTCCGCTTTTGTTTTCGGTTCAATACGCAAAGAAATAACTGGCTCTGGGATATCAATACCTTCAAGAATCACCGGCGAATCGGGGTCGCAAAGCGTGTCTCCGGTTTTTGTGTCTTTCATTCCAACAGTTGCCGCGATGTTGCCAGCATAAATTTCTTTTACTTCCACCCGCTGATCAGCGTGCATTCGCACAATTCTGCTGATTCGCTCTTGTTGCCCAGTGCGCGTGTTGAGTACATACGAGCCAGAGGCAACCTTGCCAGAATAAACCCTAAAGAATGTAAGTGAGCCAACATACGGATCGGTTGCAGTTTTAAAAGCCAGCGCGCGTAATGGCTCGGTATCATCCGGATGGACTTCAATTGCTTCGCCAGTTTTCTGATCTATTCCTCTTATCGCAGGGATGTCTGTCGGCGCAGGAAGATAATATGCCACCGCATCAAGCACAAGCTGGACGCCTTTATTTTTCAACGCTGATCCGCAAAATACAGGATATATTTTGCCGGCAATTGTCGCCTTTCGTGCAATCGCGCGAAGCGTTGCAAGATCAGCTTCTTTACCTTCCAAATATAATGCCATTGCGGCATCATCATGTTCTACGATTTTTTCAATTAATTCAGCACGATATTTTTTTACATCATCCGCAAGATGTGCAGGGATATCTTTACTCTTATTTACAATTTCTCCCTTGTCTCCGGTAAATGTTATGTATTCTTTTGTAAGCAGATCAATAATCGCTTTGAAATTTTCTTCTATACCATCTGGAATTTGAAATCGCACCGCGTTTGGCGAAAGCTCGCTTAAAATGCTTTGATATGCGCGTTCAAAGCTTGCGCCAAGTCTGTCTAGCTTATTTATAAAACACAAACGAGGGACATTATAATCGTCGGCATAGCGCCAGTTGGTCATAGATTGTGGCTCCACGCCAGCAACACAATCAAATACGACAACAGCACCATCAAGCACACGCAACGATCTTTTCACTTCAATTGTAAAATCAATGTGTCCCGGAGTATCAATAATATTTAATTTTACTTTATCTCCTTCTTTGCCTGCCTTGCCGCCAGGCAGGTCTGTTGAATCTGACGGCGTCCAGTATGCGGTCGTGGCGGCGGCAGTTATGGTGATACCTCTTTCTCGCTCTTGTTCCATCCAATCCATTACAGTATCACCCTCGTGTACTTCGCCGATTTTGTGGCTTATGCCCGTATAAAATAAAATACGCTCGCTGGTAGTAGTCTTTCCTGCGTCAATATGCGCTATGACTCCAATATTGCGAATTTTCTGAATAGGATAATCAGCCATAAATTATTTTTTCCTGTCCCGATTTTTCATTCCAATATAAATTGGGATAGAAAAATCGAGGATCCTCGATTTGCTAATTCTGCTTCGCAGAAAGCAAATCGGGACGTCAATATGGGCTATCACACCAATATTTCTTATTTTCTCAATAGGATAATCAGCCATCTAGATAGACGATTTTATTTTTTGCCCCACGCAAAATGAGCAAATGCGCGATTCGCTTCGGCCATACGATGGACATCCTGCTTCTTTTTTGCGGCAGTGCCGGTGTTGTTACATGCATTCACGAATTCATCGGCAAGTTTTGCTTCCATCGGCTTTCCTTTTCCAGATCGCGCCGCATTTATAATCCAGCGAAGGGCGAGCTGAATCCGTCTTTCTGGGCGCACCTCAATTGGGACTTGATAATTCGCACCGCCAACACGACGAGATTTTAATTCCATCGTCGGACCCGCGTTTGCAATCGCGCCATTTAACACTTCCAGCGCTGGTTTTTTTGCCGACTCTTCTGCTCTATCAAGCGCGTGATAAACAATTCGTGATGCAATTGCTTTTTTGCCTTCTTGCATAACCGCATTGATAAGCCGTCCAACGAGTACGCTTGAATACTTTTGATCAGGATTTATGACTCGCTGTTTTTTGAGTGGGCGTCTCATAATTAATGGCTAAGTTCTAATGGCTAGTTTTTAGGTTTCTTTACGCCATATTTGGATCGTTCTTGTTTGCGCCCGTCTACACCAGATGAATCAAGCTTGCCACGAACAATATGATATCTGACTCCTGGAAGATCTTTTACGCGACCGCCACGAAGCACCACTACGCTGTGTTCTTGCAAATTATGACCAACACCCGGAATATACGCGGTAACTTCCATGCCATTCGTGAGGCGAACACGGGCGATTTTTCGAAGCGCCGAGTTTGGCTTTTTTGGAGTAGTAGTTGAAACTTTCACGCATACGCCTCGCTTAAAGGGCGCAGGATATGAAACTGGACGATTCTTTTTTGTATTAAAACCAAAAGCAAAAGCTGGCGATCTTGTTTTCGCTTTGGCTTTTGTGCGAGGTTGTCTAAGTAATTGATTGTATGTAGGCATTAATAAAAAGGGCGACATGTATCGTAGCATATGTTTAAGAAGCGGTCAAACTCCTGAAAATAATCTTGCTAGCACTCCGATGAGTGGCGATACGAGTGGGAACAAAACAAATACAGAAAATGCCAAAAATGCCCATTGAAATCTATAAAGCGTTGCGCGAAGTTGCCATGATCCTGCTGGCAGTAACGCCATCAAAAGCCAGTGGCCATCAAGTGGCGGGACGGGCATGAGATTAAAAATGGCCAATGATAAATTGATAATCACCGCAGAAAAAAGTAATTGAATTGCCAGTTGTGGAGCATCAAGTCCGAGCAAGCGGATCGCAAGCCCACAAATAAGAGCTATGATTATATTTGTCGCTGGTCCGGCAAGTCCTACTTTTGCAGGTCCCCAGCGATGATCGTTTAGATTGCGTGGGTTATACGGCACAGGTTTTGCATATCCGAACATAAAACCTGCGGCCAAACTCGTGATAATTGGCAAGATAAAAGATCCGAACAAATCAAGGTGTTTTAACGGATTCAGCGTGAGTCGCCCCATCTGTTGAGCGGTATAATCGCCCATCGCGCGCGCGGCAAGTCCATGTGACACTTCGTGTAACACGACTGAATAAATAAGGATTGCTAATGATAATATCTCAAGCATAAAAATTCACTACCCGACTTGCCAGAATAGCACGCCCGAGGTATGATAGCGAGACTATGGCAACGAAATGTCCACGATGTGGCAAGGGATCACGAATGGTTACAAGCCGTGTACTTTTGCGCGGGAACTACAATCCAACAGGCAAAAAGCGCAAATATCCCAACCTCCAGTGGGCAAAAGTTGGCGGTTCTCGCATCCGTATTTGTACGGACTGCATCAAAACTTTAAATAAAACGGCAGGGGCGTAACCATACCCCTGCCAAGATCGTCAATCTCCAAGCACCCAGCCCTGAAAGGACATCTTGTCGAAGTTTGGATGTTGCACGCCAAGCGCATCACAAGCTTCTTCCAGCTTGGCACGATGCCAATCAAATGCCACCTCGGCTTTCTCAATAGCATCTCGCTCGGGTAGTGAACATCCAAAATGCTTAAGGACGATAAGCCGCAAAAAGAAAAGTCCCGAACTCTTGTACATTCGCCACCGAAATCTTCCGTCCGCGTCCAATGGTTGGTCCTGATTAAACGAATCAAGCGTAACCACCCGATGGATCTCTCCCTCATGATGCTCTGCTTTGTACGCTTCGTGCTTCGGTTCTTCCTTGCGTTCTTCTCCCACTTTTCCCTCCTTAAAACAACCACCAAAATCCTACGCCTCCACCCAAAAAAGTCCAGCAAGTTAACTTTCATTACAGAATATAAAGGTATAAAATCCTTATATGAGCAGAGAATCCGTAATGAGCGCAAACGAAAAGTATAGCGGAACGCTCAATAATTTGGAGATAAAAGAGCTTGATTTGCATCTAGCTCGATATGATATTGATGGCCCTAAAACATCTCATTTTTCTGATATTTATCCAGTAAAAGATATTAAACGAAACGACGCTGAAGTACTCCGATTGCAGACGATTTTTGATCAAGAGCCCAATTCGGCTAAGGAGCGAGATAGATATGCGCGCGCCCTTGAAATGATTCTTGTTGAGTTCGCATCAAGTTGGTTGCCTGGATTTCTTTCGCGAGCATCAAAGTATGATGACTTTATTCATGGCATTGATTTAGTATTAGAAATGTCCTGTGTTTCGGGACGAGTCCGTCGTCTCGGTATTGACGTTACTTCAAGCCCACAAAAAGTTGCTTTAAAACTTGATGATACAATCAAACGGCTTAGAAATGGACCCCCACATCAAATGAAATACTTCGCATCAGAGCTTGATGGTACGCGCGGGCATGTTGATTTGTCACGAGTTGTGCTTGGCACCGACGATCTTGCGATTGTGAGCCAATTGGTCCGACTATATTTGCAATACAAAAAAACCGAAACTTCTGCTGAACGAATTCGGATCCGAAAACTTATTGAGCAACACGCAATCGGAGTCCAAGTCGCAAAAGAACTTGAAATGCAACTTCGCTCATTTCAGGTAATCGCACCACACGAAGATATTCAGGAAATATTATCTGCACTTATTGAATTTAGAAAAGAAAAAGCGGTCTTCGCTCAACATGGTTCTGCTGATGATGACCGCTCAAACGGCGTTCTGGAAGCCATCTCCGTGGCCTTGCACTAGAATGTCGCACGAAGCTCTCGGAAGAGCTGTGCAAGTGCCTGCACGATAGTGGCGTAAAAATGCTCCAACGCCGCACGACGAAAGATCCACTTGGTGTTAACGAGTGCGCACCGTTTCATGCCCTACCCCCTATCGTTTTCTATAATATAGCTGTTTTCGTCATTTGTCAATCGTAACTATGTCAATTTGCCATGGTATAACAATATTATACGGGCCGGAGTATGCCGGTAGTACGCGTCCATGGGGTGGATGTAGAGGGGGTCCGATTCCCCCCGGCCCGACATTGAATTGTTTTGTTACACAGTCTTTGTTAATTCCATTTTCAGCATATGAGATCTGCAATGTTTTAAAATGCCGTCATAGGAAGCAAAATTTTTCTTATTAATCCTTTTGAACATTCTCTGCTTCGTTTTGGTCCTCAAAACTCTAAAATGGGGAAAGCAAACATATCCAAGATAATCAACTCCACTTGAATATGTTTTAAGAATTACCTTTTTGGGATGTACATTGAGACACAATTTCTCGCGCAAGAAATAAATAATTTCCCCCAGATAATTTAAAAGTAATTCCCTGTTTGAGTTGATAAGGATAATATCATCGGTGTAGCGTATATAACCGATAATTTTTAATCGGTGTTTAATAAATTGGTCCAGTTCGTTCATATAAATGTTGGCAAATAATTGAGAGGTTAAATTGCCCAAAGGCAATCCTGGAGAAAAGCTATTGATTATTTCTTGAAGTAATATCATTAGGATGGCGTCATGAGTTTGTCTTTTAATAATGCTTAAAAGAATATCGTGATTAACCGAGTTAAAAAATTTCCTTATATCCAACTTCAGAACCCACAGCGCATTGGTGTGATTTCGAGACAGCTTGAGCCCTAGATTTTGCAATCGCTTGACTGCCGCATGGGTGCCCTTGTTTTTTCTAGATGACCAAGAATCAAAGATAAAGGTCTTGTCCCATGTTGGCTCAATAACCCTGTGAACTGCATGATGAAGTAGGCGGTCGCGCACCGAAGCTTTGTGGATATGGCGAAGTTTTGGATCGCTGACAAAAAATGAAGTGTAGCTGTTGTGTTTGTAGTTGCTATTTTTCAAATCTTCATGCAATCTGAAAATATGATCCTCAAGACTTATCTCAAATTCGGCCACATCGTTTTTACTGGCTTTTCCTTTTTTAAATTCTGTCCAAGCGTCAAACAGGTTTTCCAAAGAAATAATTTTCTCAAACATAAATATGGATAATACTAATATACAATTTGCTGAACAAATACCTCTGTTTCAAGCAGTGTACAAGTTATATGTCGCTTGGCATCTACGATGCGAGACGATTCCCAAAAAAGACAGATTTAGCATCGGACAAAAAACGGAAAAATTTTTGCTGGATATTTTGACTCTTATTGTCTCTGCGTATTATACAAAAGAGTTGATGTATAAAAGAAAATACCTTGCCAAGGCCAATACTTTACTAGAGTGTGTAAAAATCACAATCCGGCTAGCGAAAGATGTGAAAGTACTAGAACAACGCTGGTATGTGGAATATGAAAGTCGTCTGCAAGAAATAGGCAAAATGTTAGGAGGTTGGATTAAGAGTGCCCAAAAAGAAAACCTCGCCGACTAAGGCGAGGCAAAGACTTCGGGAGAAAGCAACGCCAAGATTGTCATTCGTATTGTCAGGAGTCCAGTTGTTGACATTCGCACCATCAGCATCTGCGTTGCCGAAGTTCACGAGCCTGCCATCCGAAGCACGGCGTTTCTTTCGCACTTCTCCATCCTTGTCAGCGGCAACACATAGCTAATCTAAGTATTGCCTGTATAAATATGCGACGGCACCCCGCCGTGGCGAGGATCCGCTCCAGAAAAGTGCAAGCAGTCTTTTTTACCCTGTTAGAAGTAGTCTCGCCGAGATCCTTTAGACTCACGCCAAAGGCGTGAGCGAGACTTCTAACAGGGTTTATTGGCGAGATGTATCCGTATTTGCTGGTAAGCAAAATCGGACGCACCTACATTAGCCAGATGCATAGTATTCTATTTTTTAAAAAATTTCAAAACCAAATCAAAGGTTCAAAAATCAAAACACAAAGGATCAATGACTGCGGGAGAAAGCAACGCCAAGATCGCCATGCGTAGCGTCAGGAGTCCAGTCGCTGACATCCGCACCATCAGCATCTGCGCTGCCGAAGAGCACGAGCCTGCCATCCGAAGCACGGCGGAAGGTCCATGTGTATTTGCTTTCCATAAGGCGAGTATTATTGTTCTGTAAATACATTAACCCATCATACATGGCTTCAACTGGCAGTTGCCTGGTTAACTGGTTAATCCTCAGCTCGGAAAGCTGTTTGGCTGCTTCCTGCCAATTAATTGAAATCAAGGCGGCAATCTCGGCTTTCTTGGAATTAAACTCTTCTACGGCTTCTGCGTATTCCTTGGGAATTTTATCTAAATCTACATCCTTGAAAACTATGTTCGTGAGATATTCGATGATTTGTTCAGTTTGCTGCAAAAAGCTCTTTGAAATTGAATTTGGAATTTCTGCCTTACTAACTAGTGCCCAAGATGATCTTGGCGTGTCTTTGGTGAAAAAGTCTTCGTTTTTATACCAATCTGTATTATATAATATTTTACCTTTACCCTCGTCGGCTATTTTCTTCTCCAACATCGTATTAATTTCTTGCATGGTGAGTGGCTTATCATCGGCAGTTTTATCTACTCGCAAAATTAAGAATTGATTTAGTTCTTTTGCTCTTTCAAGATCGCTCTCTGAAAATTGCAGGGCCGGAATAACTTCGGGTGCAAAACCGAATGTTTTCTTTACGGCCTCAGATCCCAGAAAGTCAGCTCCCATAATTTCTTGAGCTCTTTCTACTGTAAGCCCCGGGGTTTCTGGCTTTCTTTCTTTTGATTTATTAGCTTTCTCTTTATACAGTAGAAGTACCGGAGTACCATCTGACTTTGTAACCCCCATAAATTCATATGATTTACCGTCCTCTATGTTTTGTATTATTTGTCCAGGCATGCATTTCTTCCCTCCCTCCTCATACGGTTTAATATAATATTCAACTCTCTCGCCTTCGGAAGTGATAAAATAAGCTTCGGTCAAAATTGGCTCTTCTTCTATTATTTTCTCATAGACGACTCTTGGGGAGAAAAGGCCGATATCCAATGGCTTGAGTATTTCAAATTTTGGTTCTTCCTCTATGGACTTGGCGATGTCAATGCCATAATACTTAAGAAATTCTTTTACTAGTTGGCGGTCATCGGCAGAATAAGCAGCCCTGCTTAGAAACTGGTTATTAAGCTTCTCGGCCATGAAGTTTTGCAGATTACCAGATCTGCCCAGAGTGCTGTATTCTTTGAGCCAGCCTAATACTGTGCCCATATCTATGACTAAATCCTTAAGGTATTGAGCTTCACCTTTGCTATTTAGGACTGTCTTTCTATGAGAAAAAGATTTGTTTAATTCATTAATAACACCGGCTAATCGCCATAAAAATCCTCCCGCCGGTATGGTCTTCGTGCCTTCTTGTTTTTGATTTTTTAGCTCTCTGACCCTAACCGTTCTCTTAACAGTCTCGCCATCTTTTTTGACTGACCTCGCTTCTTCCCTGTATTCATAAAATGGCTCCAGTTCTTCTTTGGCCGCTCTGACTCGGCCGTTCTCATACATTAAAGCCGCAAGCATCATTTCATAAATTTCGGGGCCAGAGCTGGTTTGTTCTGGATAATCTACATCTGCTTTAGCAAATTTTCTCAAAACTTCTGGAGGGATTTTTTTGCGATCGTATCTTTCAGAAGCCAAGTTGACCATAGCGCAGTAAAGGAAATTGGGAGCGATGGTAACTTCTTCATTGGTAACCGGCATTCTGACTCTCTTACCAGGCGTCCAAGTGGCAATTCTGGCTAAACGTTCTGTTTGTTCCGTAGTCGGCAATAAATTAAACTCATCATCAGCAACGATACGGCCATCGTGCTGTGGCTGTCTTTCTAGTGTGGTGTCTTTGCCAGTTACCGCCTCGCCTATTTCTTTGTATTCATAGTAAGTCGCTCCGTCAACTGAAATTTTAGGCTTGGCAATCAGGTCCTGAAACCTGACATCCTTACCTGGAGTTTCATTGTTGATTCTGCCCGTCAAGACAAGCGAGGCCTGCTCTACTAGGCGCGTCTTGCCAGTTCCAGATTCTCCAGAAAGCAGTATTGGCTTTCCACTAAGCGCTGCCATTTCAATCTCTTCAAGAAGTTTGCGTCGTGATGGCGACCAGATAAAATTCTCTTTTCTAAGCTGGGCTGAATAGTTTCTTAAAGTTTCATATTCCACCAAGCCGCCAAGTTCAGGCTTCTCACTAATCAATTCTTCCAACTGTCGGCGAGTGATTTCCAATTGCCTCTGGTTAGTTTCAAATATCAAAATATCAACCTCGTCGGCACCTTCACCTCGTTTGGTAAACATATTCTTGGCCGAAGCATCAAAAGCTGCCCGGGCTTCCTTGATTTGACGGTCTAGTGCCTGATATTTTTCATAATCTCCATTGATTGAGTCTATTTCCTGAAGATGCTCCTGGTTAGCCTTCAAGTAAACAGCTTGGGTTTCTTCGTCTTCGTAAAGTTTTTTAAGAATTGAGACAGTAAGATTAAACCTGGTCTCATCTCCTTTTTTTCGGCCACTAATCAATCCTTTAAGATTTTGAAAAGTAGCCCATAACGACTCGGCTCTTTGTTCTGGCGATAGATACGATAGATCGGTTTTGCTCGGTTTTATATCTGCCAATTTTGTGTTCTGCTCAAGTTGTTTCAAAAACAAACCGACCGGATCTTGTTTAGTCGCTTCTCTGCCTTTTTCTCTGTTTAATTTTAGTTTTTCCATATTTTTTAAATCAAAGGTTCAAAAATCAAAACACAAAGGATCAATGACTGCGGGAGAAAGCACCGCCAAGATTGCCATTCGTCCCGTCAGGAGCCCAGATGCTGACATTCGCACCATCAGCAGCTGCGCGGCCGAAGTTCACGAGCCTGCCACCCGAAGCCCGGCGTAAGGTCCATGTGTATTTGCTTTCTAACAATCTCACGCTGTTGTTTTTGAAATACATTAAAAAGTCATACATAGCTTCAACCGGCAGTTGTCTGGTTAACTGATTAATTTTCAGCTCGGAAAGTTGTTTGGCTGCTTCCTGCCAGTTGTTTGCTAGAATTGCTTGTATACCTGCTTTCTTGGTCTCAAATTCTTCAATCGCTTCTTTGTATGCTTCCGGCAACTCCCGATCCTTGAAAACATCGGTTTTTAGATAGTTGGCCATAATTTCTGTCTGTTGTAAGAAGTCTATGTTTAGTGAATTCGGTATTACATCTTTGCTGACCAATGCCCAGGAAGCCCTGGGGATATCTCTAAGAAAATCTTCATTCTTATACCAAGAACTGCTTTCCTCATAACTATTTAATATCTTGCCTTGATTTTTGGCGGTAAACTCTGGCTGAATAAGTCCGTGCATTTTATGTATATCTAAGGGCGTACCATCGGCAGTTTTATCAACTCGCAAAATTAAGAATTGATTTAGTTCTTTTGCTCTTTCAAGATCTTCTATAGAAAAGGGTATTGGTGGAATGGCTTCGGGGCTGAAACCGAAAGTTGCATTGACTGCCTCGGGGCCTAACATGTCTTTGCCCAATATCTCTTTGGCCTGTTCTGTTAAGACTGCTGTTTTATCTTTTTGTTCTTGAATTTTCTTTTTCTTGGTCAATCCGAGTTTTTCTACTTCGGCTGGTGTGAGTATTCTAAACTTTGCGAACAGTTCTCCTTTTGGCAAAACGATTGGCTGGCTCGCCTCGCTGGAGCTATGGCGAAGCGGGTCAGATTTCTGCAATTGGTTTGGAAGAGTTTCTTTTGGCATTATGGTTTTATCCCGTTAGAGACAGGAAGCGTTTCAATCTATTCTTAAGATAGCGCTTACCTGGCCCTGACTTTAAATACTTTTCTCTTCTGAAGGCATCATTTTGGTTAGAACATGCTTCGTAATATATTAATTCAAATGGTCCTCTACCTTTAGTCGAAATAACTTGATTTCTATTATGTAAATTGAAACGCTTCCGTAGATCATCGGTTGCACCCGTATACAATCGTTTATCTTTTTTACTTTGTATGACATAGGTATAGAACATTTTTGCTGTCTCTAACGGGATGAAATTTTTCTTGGTCTTAGTTTCTTAAACTGCTCTATAATATCTCTGGCTAATATCTGTGGTAGTTGGGAAAATGTTTCAA
>Ga0209210_1001528_pt1 | contig 19128 bp, 22 predicted proteins | sample RifGroA1_FD_183991 | JGI IMG/M metagenome (GOLD analysis project Ga0209210, IMG submission 183991) | Contaminated groundwater microbial communities from Rifle, Colorado, USA - Rifle Groundwater A1 (SPAdes) (version 2) | ecosystem: Environmental > Aquatic > Deep subsurface > Groundwater >...
GAGCCCAAAAAGATTGGTCCCGACAGGGAATTATCTGAAGCGATGATGATTATGGCCGTGCCCAAAGATGATGAGGAAACTCCAACCATTCTTTTCAAGCTTCAGAAGAAAGTTTCCAATGGGACAAAAGTAAGATAATAAGCTATAATTCTCCCGTATGAAGGAAAAGCCAAAGAAGAAGCAGTTTATGTTCAAGATAAAAATCAATATCTGGACAGTTGTTTTTATCCTTTTTGCGATATTTTTTATAACCCCGGTAGTTTTAACCGGAATACAACTAGGAAAGGATGAAAACAAAGTTGAGCTCTCGCAGCTTGCTGTCGACATTAAAGATAAAAAAGTCAAAAAGGTACTGATTGAGAATGAAAAGTTGATTGTTACTTACAGCGATGATTCCATAAAAACTTCAACTAAAGAAGAGGGTCAAAACTTCACCGATTTTTTGGAAAAGTCCGGAATCGAGCCTGGACAGGTGAATTATACAATTGTTGATCAAAGTGTTACCAAGGTTTTTGGTGAGGCAGCTGGAATAATCCTGCCTCTTATTGCAATGGGCGCGGTTTTTTACTTTTTAATGAAAGCCCAAACCCGGGGGGCACAGGATATTTTCTCTTTTGGCAAAAGCAAAGTGAAGATTTTTGCTAAAGGCAAGCAGGATATCAAATTTGCCGATGTTGCCGGGGTCGATGATGCTAAAAAAGAGCTTGAAGAACTGGTGGACTTTCTTAAAAATTCGGCAAAATACAGAAAAATGGGAGCAAGAACCCCCAAAGGCGCTCTTCTTGTGGGCCCTTCAGGTGTAGGAAAAACCTTGCTTGCAAAAGCAGTTGCCGGAGAGGCCGGAGTGCCGTTTTTCTCCATGGCGGGAAGTGAGTTTATGGAAATGCTCGTAGGTGTGGGTGCAAGCCGAGTTCGTGATCTTTTTCAACAGGCAAAAGCCCAATCCCCGTCAATTATTTTTATAGACGAGATTGATGCAATCGGCCGCCAAAGAGGGCGGGGATTAATGGGTGGGCATGATGAGCGCGAGCAAACCCTGAATCAGATTTTGGTTGAAATGGACGGATTTACCCCGAATGACTCTGTCATAATTCTGGGGGCTACAAATAGAGGGGACCTTCTTGACCCTGCGCTTCTTCGGCCCGGGCGTTTCGACAGGCGCGTAGTTCTTGATATGCCGGACAAGGAGGGTCGACTTGCAATTCTAAAAATTCATGCGAGGGGTAAGAAATTCGGAAACGGCGGGGAAGTTAATTGGGAGAAAATTGCTGATAGAACAGTTGGATTTTCCGGTGCAGACTTGGAAAATATGCTTAATGAAGCCGCGATTCAAGCTACCAGAAATAACAAGGATAAAATTTCAATGGCCGATATTGAAGAGGCGGCGACAAAAGTTAAGTTGGGCCCCGCTAAAAAGAGATTACAATCCGATGAAGATAAAAAGATTACTGCCTATCACGAAGCCGGGCATGGGATTGTTACACACTTTTTGAAAAAGACAGACCCTGTTCACAGAATTTCAATAGTTGCCAGAGGCATGAGTCTTGGGCACACCCTTATTCCTCCGGCTGCAGACAGAACTCACGAAACCAAGAGCCGCCTTTTGGAGCAGATAACGGCAATGCTTGGTGGCCGGGCCGCAGAAGAGACGGTATTTAAAGAGATGACATCAGGAGCCGCTAATGATATAGCCCAGGCCACAAAATTTGCCCGGGCTATGGTTGTGGAGTGGGGAATGAGCAGTTTGGGGCCTATTAATTTGGGTCCGGATATGGCTCTCGGGGATTTCGGACAGATGGAATGGTATGAGCAGGCTGCAAATTCCCCGGCATTTATGGAAAAAATCGACACGGAAGTTAAAAAGATATTGGATTCCTGCTACAAATTGGCGGTAAAACTTGTTAAAGAAAAAAGGAAACTTCTTGACAAAGTTTCTGACGCTTTAATCGAAAAAGAAACCCTAGACAAAGATGATTTTGAGAAGATTGTAGGAAAGAAAGAAAACGAGGTAAAATAGCTTCGTGGGTAAACTTGTTTTGATTGATGGTAATGCGGTACTTCATCGGGCTTTTCATGCGCTCCCTCCATTAACCACCAGACGCGGAGAACCTATTAATGCTGTTTACGGACTTGTCAGCATGCTTTTACGTGTAATTACAGATTTAAAGCCTACACATATTGCTGTTTGCTTTGACGAGAAGGAAAAAACATTTCGTCACCTTGCCCTTGAGACTTACCAGGCCCAAAGGCCTCCTACACACGAGGATTTATCAAGTCAATTTGCAAAAGCCAGAAACTTTTTAGGAGCTGCAAAAATTCCTGTTTATTCAAAAATCGGATATGAGGCCGACGATGTAATAGGTACTCTCGCAACCCGCGCGGACGGTAATGTTGTTATAATAACTGGCGACAGGGACCAACTTCAGCTCGTAAACGATAAAATTAAGCTCTATATGCCCATTGCTGGGCTTGCCAATGCCAAACTTTTCGGGGAGGCCGAAACAATAGAAAGAATGGGGGTTCCTCCCTCCCAAATCGCCGATCTCAAATCTCTCATGGGGGATGCTTCTGATAATTATTTTGGGGTTCCAGGGATTGGACCAAAAACCGCAATAAGCTTACTGTCTAAGTATAAGTCTAAGACCGAAATATATAAACATTTGAAAGAATTACCAGAAAATTTAAGAGAGAAATTGGAAAATGGGAGAAAGTCGGCGGACCTTTCTTATAAACTTGCAACAATTGTCAGAAATGTTCCGGTCGAAATAAATTTTGATAAAATGACAGATTGGAAAATCGATTCTAGAGAGGTTTTGGATTTGTTTCAGGAATTTGGCTTTAAAACTTTAACTGAACGGGTAAAATCTGTTAGCAAGAAACTGGATGTTGAAAAGCAAATGAGTTTGTTATGAAAATTGCGCTTGTACATGATTACATTAAAGAATTCGGGGGAGCGGAAAGGGTTCTCAAAACCCTTTCGGAAATGTATCCCGAAGCCCCAATTTATACAGCTTTTAGGGCCAAAGGTTCAACTGCAGACAAAGAGTTTAAAAATAAAAAGATAATTGAAAGCTGGCTGGCGCCTCTTTTGAAAATATGGAGACTATATAGCCCTTTGAGGTTTTTGGCACCTGTTATCTGGGGATCTTTTGATTTTTCAAATTACGATCTAGTTATAACTTCCTGCAGTTGGTATATTACTCGTGGATTTAAGATTGGGAAAAATACCAAAGTAATAGCTTATTGCCACACACCTCCAAGATGGCTTTATGGATATGAAACTTCAGTCGGCTTCACAAAATACTGGCCCGTAAAAATTTATGCCGCGATTGTCGGGCACTTTATGAGAATGTATGATTTCAAAATAGCTCAAGACATTAATTTGTGGATTGCCAATTCTAAAAATGTGGAAAATAGAATTAAAAAGTTTTACAAAAAAGATTCTACTGTTATTTATCCGCCGGTAGATGTTGAAGAAATTGTTAAAGAGACTAAAAATACAGAGAAAGAGAATTACTATTTCATAGCCTCACGGCAAGTTGGAGCCAAGGGAATAGAAGATGCACTAAAGGCTTTTAATCGGTTCAAGTTTGAATTAAAGATTGTTGGTGAAGGGAGCAGTTTTGGAAGGGTTAGCGATGAGAAACTTTGGGAACTATATGCGAAGGCAAAAGGATTCATTGCTCTTGCGAGTGATGAAGATTTTGGGATGACAGTGGTTGAGGCTCAAGCGGCAGGAACTCCGGTAATTGCTTTTAATGGGGGGGGATTTAAAGAATCTGTTATCGATGGGATAACGGGGATTTTGATAGATAATACTGATGAAAAAACATTAAAAACAGCCATCAAAAGATTTGAAAGTATTAAATGGGATAAAGAAAAGTTGATTCAAAATGCCAAGAGGTTTTCTTCAGCGCGATTTAAAAAAGAAATGTTAGAATTTGTAACCAAACATGCCTGAACTACCTGAAGTAGAAACAATAAAACTGCAACTTGTCAGGTTTCTGACTGGCCACAAGATTGAAAAGGTGGAGATAAAGAATTCGAAAACTTTTAGTGGAAGCCCAAAAGATATCGAGGGAGCGAAATTCAAAGGAGCGAGGCGGTTTGCAAAAGTAGTTTGTCTGGATCTATCCAACAATTACTCAATTCTTATTCATGTAAAGCTTACCGGACAGCTTATCTACCGGGGCCCAAACCTCAAAAATCCTGAAATATTATCCAAAAAGATTGTGGGGGGAGCTCCCGGTCCGCATACTTTAGTTATCTTTAATTTAGACAAAGGGGGGATTTTGTACTACAACGATATTCGCCGCTTTGGTTGGATTAGGGTTATCAAAACCTCTGGAGTTTCCGAGGAGCCATTTATCAAAAAATTGGGTTCTGACATGTTAGAAATCGATTTTGATGATTTTAAAAAAATAATAGATAAAACATCGAGAAATATTAAGGTGGTTTTAATGGATCAGACCAAAATGGGGGGAGTGGGAAATATTTATGCAAATGACGCCCTGTGGCTCGCGCGGATAAATCCGCGTCGGTCAGCAGCCGGTTTGAATCAGTCGGAAGTCAGTAATCTGCATAAGGCTATATTAAAGGTTTTGAAAACAGGATTAAGGTATGGCGGGGCAAGTGAGCTTGCTTTTGTTACCCCGGACGGGAGCGAAGGAGAATATCAAAAACACACCCTTGCATATGGCAGGGAAGGAGATCCTTGTGACAGATGCCATAAACCCATGATTAAAAAGTTCTTTCTTGGCGGCCGTGGAACTTACTTTTGCCCAGTTTGTCAGAAATAGATTTTTTGTATAATTTCTCAAGCTCTTTCGATTTTACCTTTACCGAAAACTTTAACGAATGTTTATATGCTTCTTGTGCCAGATTATTCAAAAGTTTGGGGTTTTTAAAAAGATAATTAATTTTTTTGGCGATTATCCGGGTATCTTTTTGGAGTAAAAAACCGGTTTTGCCGTCAATTACTACATCTTCGAGCTCTGATTTTTCCAGGGCCAGGATGGGAAGTCCTGATGCCATGGCCTCAATTATTGAGAGGGGCATAACTTCAGTTACCGATGGAGTTATAAAAATGTGGGAAGCTTTATAGATACTGGGAAGTAGAGACCTTGCGACATCCCCGGTAGTGAGAATATTGCCTTGAAGCTTTTCAGTATAAATTTTTCGAGTTAAATCATCCAAAAGTGCTCCATCCCCCAGAATCAATAGGCGAAAGCCGGGGAGAAGTTTTTTCAGTTCTTTTGCAATAGCCACAAGAAATAAGGGATTTTTTTCTCTGTTAATTCTCCCTGTATATATAAGAGTTGGAACTCTATAATCTTTTTTGATTGGTTTGTGGAAAAATTCTGCCTCGATTGAATTATGAATTACTACCAAATTTTTAATCCCCATTTTCTCGAAGGCTTTTTTAGTATTTACCGATGGACAAATAATAGTGTGACATTTTTGGGAGAGATTTTGAAGGTTTGATTTAAGCAGGTTCGAAGTGATTTTTTTACCTTGCGGAAAGTATTTATGTAAATATTTTTCGTATTGGGTATTTGCAGTAAAAAAAAGAGGGACATTTAGCGCGTCAGATAAGATACCAGCAGCCTGGCCAATAATGGATGGGTGGTGAGTATGAATTATATCTGGCTTTATCTTCTGGATTCTTTCTAAGGAAACGAACGGAATTCCGAGTGGATATTTTTTAACAAACGGATTTGGGAGAGAAGGATATCGGAGAATATTTTTATCTGCATCTTTATACCCCGGAAAAGATGGAGCCAACACAAAAACTTTGTGACCAAGTTCTTCAAGGCCTTTTTTTAAAATATCTATTTGATAGGATACGCCGTTTATCGTTGGTAAATAAGTTGCTGTGACGAATAAAATTCTCATTGGTGGTATATTATACTTCTTGTAATGGTTAAAAGCGTTAAACTTTCTGATTTTAGAAACTTTAAAAGAAAATTGCTTGAGTTTTCGGAAGGAATTACGGTGATTGTTGGCCCCAACGCTTCAGGAAAGACAAATGTTTTGGAGTCTCTTTTTCTTCTTTCCACTGGAAAAAGTTTTAAGGCGGGAATTGAAGCGGAGATGATTAGATATGGCCGGGATTTGGCAAAAGCAAAAGGGGACGGGTTGGAGGTAATGATTACCAGGGGAGAAAACGGCTGGCCGAGGAAAAAACTTCTCGTCAATGGAATACCAAAAAGATTGATTGATTTTGGAGGAAATTTCAAAACGGTTCTTTTTGGCCCCTGGGATTTGGATTTGGTTACCGAGTCCCCAAGTTTAAGAAGAAAATTTCTGGACACGGTTTTGTCACAAGTAGACAGAGAGTATAGAAGAAGCGTTTTATCTTACGAAAAAGGACTTCGTCAGCGAAATAGGCTTCTTTTTAGAATCAGGGAAGAAGGACTATCACGCGGCCAACTCCTGTTTTGGAATCAGCTTTTAATCAAAAATGGAAATTATATATCCGAAAAACGCAGGGAGTTTATTGATTTTGCTAATGAGGGTGGAAAAATAAGGTTGGATTATGATAGTTCGGCCGTAAGCGAAGGGAGGCTGGAACAATATAAAGATGAAGAAATTGCTGCGGCAACTACTCTTGTGGGGCCGCATAGGGATGATTTTGTTTTTTTTGACCAAAAACGTGATTTGTCCAAATACGGGAGTAGGGGAGAACAGAGAATGGCGGTTTTATGGTTGAAGCTTGCCGAGCTTGCCTTTATCGAAGAAAAAACCGATGAAAAACCCATTTTACTGCTTGACGATATTTTCTCGGAGTTAGATCATATGCACAGGGATATAGTTATGAAAATTGCCGCGAAACAACAGACGATTATAACCACGGCTGACCCACACTTTATTGAAAAATTGAAAGTAGGAGATATAATAAAACTGTGATTATGGAAAGTCAACCTAAAACAAAGACTATAAAACACAGAAGTTTTTGGAATAGGTGGCGGACTGATGCAGAACTTGTTATTTCTAACTTTGACGATGGCCAAGAAATGCCAAGCACCTTACCTGATGGAACACCGCTATTGACCAAAGCTCAAAAAATGAAGCTGGATTTTGGGAAGGCTGGAGAACCGATGAAGGGTGCCAAGGACGATTAGTTCTTCTTTTTCCGCCAAAGACTTGAAAAATTATGGGATTTTGGTTACTATATGCGTGTTCTTTAACAATCGCACACTTTGAGGGGAGAAATTGACGCATTTACGTTAGTGTCTCAATTTCTCCCCTTACCACAAGATGTAAGATCAAAAAACCACGAAAGGAGTTTCTCATGAAGTACCAACTGCTCTGGATTTTGGTTTTGGCTGGTCTGGTTGTTGCTGTTTCACCGCCGTTTTCTATGTCGAACTCTGCCAGGGTGTGGGCTGCGACAGTCGCAGGGATGTCGGGGATAGGGTTGACGGTGGCCAGCTTTGTTCGCCTTGGTCCGTCCTACCGTGCCGGTTCATCTGAGGCGCTCGTGGCGCTTGCGACCGCGTCTGGTTCCTTCGTTCTTCATGGTGTTTTGGCGCTGTCAGCCAGCCCGCTTATGTTTCGATCTGTTATGGTTGGGCTTGCTGGTGCTCAGTTCTTCCTGGGGTTTTTGATTGTTCTTGGATTGGAGGAATTGATGAGGATCGATCGAGAACCGTAAGCCTTTTTGTGACCTGGGGAGAGGTTACAATTTGGCTTAATTAGAGCGGAGAGTGGCAGATTGATATTTGCGTGTTTGCCACTCCGGGGTTTTGGGGGATTAAGAAAAGTGTGCGGTTGTAAGTTTTTATCTTCTTGTTTTTTTCCGCAAAATGTGCGTAGAATGAGATATGTATCAGCCCAAATACATTATTTCCAATAAGATTCTTAAAAATATCGGCGGGATTGAGGCTTCAAAAGAGGTAATTGAAAATGCTCCCTTAGTTCCTTCTTTCGAAAAACAATTTCAGACAGACGCATATATTAGAACAATCCACCACGGAACCCATCTTGAGGGAAATGACCTTACTCTTTATCAAACAAAAAAGATTCTGGAGGGGGCGGAAGTTTACGCCAGGGCGCGTGATATCCAAGAGGTAATTAACTACCGCAATGTGATGACTCTTCTTGATGAATTTGCCGTCAAAAGGGGAGGGTATGAGATTAATATGTTGAAAGATGTCCATAAACTCACCGTTGACAGAATCATTGCACCCGAAAAGGTCGGAGTTTTCAGAACAACCGAGGTTGTAATCAAAGAAGAAGGAACCGGAAAAGTTATTTTTCACCCGCCGCCGCACCATGAGGTTCCGTATCTTCTGGAGGATTTTTTTGCCTGGCTTAATGACCCCGAGGCCTTAGAGATTCACCCTGTAATTAGGGCCGGAATTTCTCATTATATATTGGTTTCAATTCACCCTTTTGTGGAAGGAAACGGAAGAGTGGTGCGTGCTTTTGCGACTCTTGTTTTAATGAGGGAAGCATACGACATTAAACGTTTCTTTTCTCTTGAGGAACATTTTGACAATGATTTGGTGGGTTATTATGACGCATTTGCCCAAGTTGACTCCCAATCTCCAAATATTGGGACACGCGACATTACCCCATGGCTCGAATACTTTACCGAGGTTTTGGCCATTGAACTTGGAAAGATCAAAGATAAGGTCAGGAAGCTTTCTGTTGATAGTAAGCTAAAAGTCAAATTCGGTGAGCAGGTTTCCCTTTCCGAGCGACAGATGAGGCTTATCGAGTACCTTTCTGACCAGGGAGGAGCAGGAATGATTGAGCTTAAGCGTGTTTTACCAATGGTTTCGGAAGACACGGTATTAAGAGAATTAACAGACCTTCTTAAAAAGGGAATTTTGAAAAAAGAGGGGAGTACGAAAGGTTCAAGGTATGTGATTGCGAATAAATAATATGTCTACCACCGATCCACAATTTCTATATATGATTTTGATATTACCCAGTTTATTTGGGCTTACTCTTTTGGGAGAGGGAATAAATAAAGTGATTCATGAAGAATATGGCGGAATTCTTTCAATAGTCTTTGGCTTTATGTTTATAGGCGCCGTCATTTTCGCCTACCTTTTCTTCTCCTCATACCTAGCTGGGCGTGGGGTATAATTGGTGTATGAAATTTAGGGAGCTGGCCACTTACCTTGAGAAACTAGAGAAAACTTCTTCGAGGCTTGAAATAACCCGAATTCTTAAGAATTTGTTTAAAGAAGCAGACTCCATAGAAATCGATAAAGTGGTTTATTTATCTCTCGGCGTACTGGCCCCGAGTTATGAGGGAGTGATTCTCAATTTGGCCGAGAAAATGATGCTCAGGGTCTTATCCCTGGCTTTTGATACAGATATCGAAAAAGTTAAAAAGCTTTATAAGGAGAAAGGGGATTTAGGAGACGTTGCCCAGGCGCTTTCAAATAAAAAAGGTTCGGATATTTCAGTAACGGAGGTTCATGGCAAACTTCTGGAAATTTCTAAAGATAACGGTGAAGGAAGCCAGGAGAGAAAAATTGAGCTTTTGGCTAAGCTTTTGCAAAATCTTGATCCGCTTTCCGCAAGGTTTATCGCCAGAATTCCGGTTGGGAGATTGAGGCTTGGTTTTTCGGAAAAAACTGTTCTTGATGCCCTGAATGTTGGTGATGATGGTTATAATATTCATCCCGACATAGGATATATAGCCCAGCTGGCTATAAGTCATAAGTTATATGCCATAAGCCCCAAAATAGGTGTCCCTGTTGTTCCAATGCTTGCTGCGAGATTGAATTCGACAACCGAAATCGTCAAAAAAATGGGAGAAGTGTCTGTTGAACCCAAATTTGATGGATTGAGAATATTTATTCACTACAGAAGGAAAGATAATTTCCTGAAAATTTTTACAAGAAATATGAATGCAATTCCAAATAATACTTTTCCCGAGCTTGCCGATATTGGTGGGTATATTAAGGCGGATGAGATAATTCTTGATACCGAAGCAGTTGGAATTGATGAGAAAAGAGAAATGTTTCTTGATTTTCAAAAGACTATTCAAAGAAGAAGAAAACATGACATTGTCAGAAGCCAAAGTGAAACACCTTTACAATTTCAGGTTTTTGATTTGCTTCTTATTGACGGAATTAACTTGATTCATGAACCATATATAAAAAGAAGGGAAATGCTAAAAAGAAAAATTTTAAATAAAGGGCCATTGAGAATAGACGAAAATACAATTACCAAAGACCCCGAAGTAATTAAAAGCCTTCACCAGAAATATCTAAAGATGGGTTTGGAGGGGATAGTTGCCAAACGTGCCAATGGTCTCTATGTTTCCGGTCGGACAGGATGGAACTGGGTAAAAATGAAGGAGGAGGAAGGTCAAAGAGGTAAGCTTTCAGACACAATCGATTGTGTGATAATGGGTTACTCAACAGGACGAGGTAAAAGATCCGGTTTTGGCATCGGCCAGTTTTTAGTAGGCATTAAAGATACTGATACTTTCAAAACAGTCTCAAAAGTCGGAACGGGGATAACAGACATCGTATTGAAAGAATTAAACACACGCTTAAAAAAACTTGCAGTTAAGGAAAAGCCAAAAGAGTATGACGTTCACAGGGATCTGGCCCCCGATTATTGGGTGATTCCTAGCGTTGTTGTTGAGATTGCGGCTGATGAGATAACTAAGAGTCCCAAGCACACAGCCGGCTTGGCCCTTCGCTTTCCCCGCCTGATCTGTTTCCGCGATGACAAAAACCCCAAAGACGCTACAACTTTGAGCGAGCTTAAAAATCTGTTAGCATTATTTAATGCTGGCAGATCATAAAATTGAGAAAATGCCGGAGGCGCCGGCTTTTAGAAAACTTCTCGGGCCTTCCTTTATTCTTCTTGGGCTTGGTTTAGGAAGCGGGGAACTGGTTCTTTGGCCCTATCTGACCAGTAATTTCGGAATGGGGATTATTTGGGCGGCAGTTTTAGGGGTTGCGATGCAGTTTTTTATGAATATGGAAATTGAGCGTTATACCCTTGCTAGGGGAGAAAGTATTTTTGTGGGTTTTGCCAGACTTTGGAGAGTGTTTCCTTTCTGGTTTATTCTTTCGACTTTAATTCCCTGGATTTGGCCGGGAATTATTGCCGCTTCGGCAGTATTATTTTCTGAAATTTTTAGAATTCCTAGTAATTTATTGGCAATTTGTTTATTGGTATTTATTGGTCTTATTCTCACTTTAGGGCCTGTTTTATATAAAACCCAGGAGTTTTTCCAAAAAAGCATTCTGATTTTCGGGACGCCTTTTATTCTCCTTCTTGTTTTTTTGCTGGCCAAGTTGCCCGATTGGCAAGTGCTTGCTTCCGGAGTTTTTAATTTTGGCTATATTCCGGCGGGAATACCCATTGCTTCGTTTTTGGCGGCGATTGCTTATGCCGGGGCGGGCGGGAATTTAAATCTTGCCCAATCCTTTTACATTAAAGAAAAAGGTTATGGGATGGGAAAGTATGCTGGCAGAATTACAAGTCTTTTGACAGGGAGGAGCGAAAATGTGGATATCGTCGGGACAGCTTTTAGGCCGGAGGGAGAAGAGCTTTCCAGATTTAAGAAGTGGTGGAGACTTATCAATCTGGAGCACGGGATAATTTTTTGGTTTATCGGAACTTTGACCATTGTCCTTTTGGCATTTCTTGCCTACATGACAGCTTTCGGGCGGGGAGGGGCTAATGATATTTCGTTCATAATCAGCGAGGCGGCTACCTTGGGGCAAAGGACATTTCCTCTTATCGGAAGAGTTTTTTTGGTTGTTGCCGGACTTATGCTTTTTTCGACTCAGTTGGGGGTAATGGACACAACCTCAAGAATCTTGACCGAAAATCTAACTCTTACCTCGGAAAGATTTTTTCCGGCAAGCTCAATCAGAAGAAATTTTTACATTTTTCTTTGGCTGCAAATTGTTCTGGGAATTGTTGTTATTTTATCCGGATTTAATCAACCGCTTGTTCTTTTAACCCTTGCGGCGGTTTTGAACGCAGCTGCAATGTTTGTTCACATTGGGGCAACCCTTATTCTTAATCTTTCTTCTTTGGAAAAACCCATAAGACCCGGGATTTTTAGAATATCAATGATGGCGGTTGCATTTGCATTTTTCGGTTATTTTCTGATAAAAACTATTTTAGGATTTCTTGCATGATAATTCTTTATCTTTTCCTTTTTTTTATTCTTGCATTTATTCTTACCAAAGCAGCCGATTTAACTTTGGAATCAATCAAGAGTATTAGTAGGACAACAGGAGCGGGGACTTTTGTTCTCTCGGCTTTAATTTTATCTTTGGCAACAAGCTTACCCGAGCTTTCCATCGGTATTACGTCTGCCCTGGAGGGGACAGGAAGCCTATCTTTCGGAAACTTGCTGGGAGCAAATATTACCAATATCCTGCTGGTTGCGGGGTTATCCGCCGCGGTTATCGGAGGAGTAACTGTTCATGGGGAAAAAGTTTTCCATGAATTTTTGCTTGCGGCTGGTGCCGGAATTTTACCCCTTTTTCTTCTTTTGGATGGAAAATTAAGTAGGGTCGACGGGCTGATTCTTCTTACTCTTTATTTTGCCTATACTTTTAGTTTTTTCAAAAAGCGTTTTGTCGAGATGGGTCAACATCATTTATCGGGTAATCTCTTAACAAAGTTTATCAAAAACGCTGGGAAGGTCGAGAAGAAGGCCGACAAAAGCCTGGGCCATCTGCTGGTTGGCGTGGCCGCGCTTCTTTTTGTTTCTGACTTAATTGTCAAAATTGCCACAAATATTGCAGCGTCTTTGTCAATTCCTGTTTTTGTAATTGGTCTTGTTCTTTTATCGATTGGTACAACACTTCCCGAAATAGTAGTTTCTTTCAGGTCGCTAAGAAGCCGCGCAGACGGAATCTTTTTCGGAAATTTGCTGGGAAGTATTGTAATTAACTCAACCCTGATTGCCGGAATTGTTGCAATTATTAACCCCATCGAAATAGGGGAACCTGTGAGATTTCTTATTCCCGGAGTCATCTTTGTTATTGCCGCCGTTCTTTTTTGGTTTTTTATCAGGACCAGACACTTCCTCTCCCGCAGAGAAGCAATAGCTCTTCTTGCCCTTTATATTGTGTTTGTTATACTGGAATTTGTATAAAGAGGGGGTGAAGATTTATGACAACTGGACTTAAAAAAGAAACATCTGCGGCTCTTGCTACCCTTTTGGGGCCAACTTTAGTTGTTCCTGTTCTTTTCCTGCTTTTGGAGAAAGACGAGTTTGTAAAATTCTGGGCATTTCAATCAATCGTTACCTACATCGCCCTCTTTGCTCTTAACTGGGTTTTGGCTTTAACAATATTTTTAATCTTTTTGACGCCTCTGGTTTTTATACTTGGGGTAATTTTGTGGTTGATAATGACTTATAAAGCATGGCAAGGAGAGAAGTGGGTTGTGCCTGTTATTGGCAAGTTCGCAGAGAAATTGATGAAGCGGGCCTAATGTGTTTGAAGACAGAACTCAAGCGGGGGAACTTCTTGCTCAAAAACTTTCTTCTTTGAAAGATACTTTTGGTATTGTGTTGGCCATTCCACGCGGGGGGGTGGTTGTCGGCAAAGTAATTTCTGATGTATTCCAAAAATCTCTTGGGGTGGTAAATGCAAAAAAAATTCCGACTCCGGGTCAACCTGAATTGGCGGCTGGAGCAGAAATTATAAACGACAGGGGATTTGGAAAAACCCCGGATGTTACCGGTAAAAATGTTGTCCTAGTTGATGACGGAATAGCAACAGGGGCAACAGTTGAGGCGGCAATTGCCTATATAAAAAAGAAAAGTGCGGCAAAAATAATTTTGGCCGTTCCGGTCGCTCCACCTGAAATAATCGAGAGGTTAACAAGGTTTGTAGATAATATAGTTGTTTTAGAAACCCCAGATGATCTTATGGCTGTTGGTCAGTTTTACCGAGATTTTCCTCAGGTATCGGATGAAGAAGTGCTACAATTGCTTCAATGAAACTAATAGTAGGACTGGGAAATCCGGGGGAGAAGTATAAGAACAATCGACATAATGCGGGACATATGGTGATAGATAAACTATCACAAACTCTAAACTCTAAATCCCAAATTATAAAGAAGTCTAGCGTGTTCATGAATGATTCGGGAAGTTTTGTTAAAAAGGTTCTCACTGATCACCAGTCACTGACCACTGATCACCTATACATTATTCACGATGACTTGGATTTATCCTTAGGAACCTGGAAAATACAGAAGGGAAAAGGTCCCAAAGAACACGGAGGAATCAACGATATTGAGCAAAAATTAAGAACAAAAGTTTTTACAAGAATTAGGATTGGGGTTGACAATAGAAAACCCGAATCCAGAATTTTAGGGGAGGAATATGTTCTCCAAGATTTTACGAAAGAAGAGGAAAAAATTTTAGATAAAGTTGTTGATGAAATATGCAAAAAGTTGGCGACTTTATAAAGAAATATAAACTTGACGATACGGATAAATATATAAGCCGCGAGTTTCAAAAATACGGTTATGATTTAGCGCGGGAACTGGGGGATCCCAAAGGTATTTCTCTTTACATTAAACTTGCGAAAGAAACTTCCCGTGGACTTTTGGAAACAGCACGTAGTTTTGTCAGAGATGCTCAAAGCGTCAAATCTAAACCAAAACTATTCATGTGGAAACTGGTCCAGTTAAAGAAAAATGTTAAACTACGTTGATTTATTAATAATCCTCATTCTTCTTTATTTTCTAACCGGAGCATGGCGTAGGGGCCTTCTTTTAATCTTGGCTGATTTTGCTTCGTTTTCGCTTTCTCTTTTAATTTCGTTGAGAGTTTACAAGCTTTTAAGCGAGTTTTTTATGGCCAATTTCAATTTAGTCAAATCACTTGGAGATGCTTTTGGATTTTTGATTGCCGCAATTTTACTGGAGACTGCTTTAGGTCAGGCTTTCTATTTTATCATCCATAAACTCCCAAAAAATATTAGGACAAGCAAAATCAATAAGTTTTTGGGGATCGTCCCGGCTTTGGGGGAGGGACTTATCTTTATTGCTTTTATCCTGGTTCTTATTATTAGATTGCCGGTTCGCCCGGATATTAAAAAAGATATTACTGCTTCCAGAACCGGAAGCTATCTGATTGCAAAAACTTCAGGGATTGAAAGGTTAATTAATAAAGTTTTTGGAGGAATAATCGAGGATTCATTAACTTACTTCACAATAAAGCCTGATAGCCACGAAACGGTAAAACTTGATACCGGAGTTACTCAATTGACAGTTGATGAAGCTTCCGAATCCCAAATGTTTGCTTCGGTGAACACAGAAAGGGCGAAAGCTGGAGTTTCTATTTTGACCTGGGCGCCGGGTATAGTTCCAGTCTCCCGTGCTCACGCGAAAGATATGTGGGAAAGAAGTTATTTTTCTCATTATTCCCCGGAAGGGAAAGATGTCGGTGACAGGCTAAATGTCGCCGGTATTTTATATACAATTGCGGGGGAAAATTTGGCTCTTGCTCCGACGGTTCAAACCGCCCACACAGGACTTGTGAATTCTGAAGGTCACAGAGCAAATATTCTTGAACCAAGATTTAAAAAAGTTGGGATAGCGGTAATCGACAACGGCATTTACGGCAAAATGTTTGTTCAAATCTTCACCGACTGATGAAATTTTTCAATCAAGTTTATAATGTGGTTAAAAAGATTCCCAAAGGGAAAGTTATGACCTACGGGCAAATTGCAGACATGCTCGGAACCAAAGATGCAAGGCGGGTTGGGCACGCTCTTCATTCTAATAAAGATTCCAAAACTCCTTGCCATAGAATTGTAAATAAAGACGGACGTCTGGCTCCGGGGTATGCCTTCGGAGGGGCGGGGGAGCAGAAAGCCAGGCTTTTGGCTGAGGGAGTGAAATTTAGAGACGACCTTCATGTTAAAATGAATTAATGCGCCGGGAGATTTTTCTTCATTTCGCTTTTTGGTTTTCTTTCTTTGTTTTTATTGCTCTTGTCAAAAAATATTTTAATCTTTCGTATTGGCCTTTCTGGCTTGGAGGAATTGTTGGAACAATTTTGCCCGATATTGACCATATACTTTATTTATATCTAAGGCCGCAAGAATTAACAGCTCAAAGGGTGGGGTATTTGCTGGATAAACACGAAATTAGAAGAACCCTTGCTCTTCTTTATGAAACCCGCAGTGAAAGAAAAGATTTGATTTTTCATACAACCTTTTTCCAAATAATCTTTCTGGTTTTGACTTTTTGGATGATAACTTCATCAGGATCTTTTTTTGGAAGAGGATTGGTTTTGGCATTCTCCCTTCATCTTTTGGTCGATCAGGCCATTTATTTAATAGAGACGAAAGATAAAGTTCGCTGGCTTGTCATGTTTTTACTTCTTCTCACTTTCGGATTTTTGTTGTAGCATATTCAAAATATGGACAGTGGATCCCCCAGAGGTAATAAAGCCTTTATTCTCTTTGGAGCCACAGGATCTCTGGCTAAGAATAGGATTTTTCCAGCCTTAAGTTCACTTAAAAGTAAAAAAGTGTTTGGTCCTAATTTAAAGATAGTTGGTTACGGAAGAAGGGATCTTAATATAAAACCCTTTAAAAAATTTTTTTACCTGAAAGGGGATTTGAAAGATACCAAAGTTCTTTCAAATTTTATTGAGAGTGAAAATATTCAAACAGCCTTTTGTTATATTGCCCTTCCTCCCGGTCTTTATATAGATGCGGTGAGATTTATAAAAAGAGTTTTTGGGAGAAAAATGCCCAAAATTGCCTTGGAAAAGCCCTTTGGCACGTCATTAGAAAACGCTCGAATTTTAGCAAAGTTTGTAAAAAAGTACGGAGAAAAAAGTTTTCATCTTGTAGATCATTATCTTGTTAAGGAACCGGTTGTAGATCCTCACAAGTTTGCGGATCATTTTAAAAACATAAAAGATGTTAAAAGTTTAGAAGTTTTTATTTTGGAAAAGGGAGATGTTTCGGAAAGAGGGTCTTTGTATGATGAGTTGGGAGCACTCAAGGATACGGGGCAGAGCCATCTTTTAAACACGGTCGCTTCCCTTCTCTCCCGTGGATCAAAAATTAAATTTTTTGAAAAACTCAGATATAAAAAAGGGAGTTTGTTAATGGGGCAGTATGCAGGATATCTTAAGACAGATGGGGTTAAGAAAGACTCAAAGACTGAAACTTATTTTAAAGCAGGTTTTGATTATAAGGGTGTTTATGTAACATTAAGGTCAGGGAAAGCCATTAAAGAAAATAAAAACTTTGTAAATATCGTTCACAAAGACGGTAGGTCAGCCTGTATTGAAATTAGATCAGTCTCTAGAGAAGGCGTAACCCCTCATGAATATGTGATTGAGGATTTTGTGAGTGGCAGGAGCAAGTTTTGCCTTACTCCAAATGAAGCTATTTCGGCCTGGAAGATTACAAAGGAGATCTTAAAAGACAGAAAAAGAAGCGGTCTTAGAATATATCCAAAGAACTCGAGTTATAAAGAAGTCGAAAGGATGACGTACTGATGAACAAACGAGCCATTAATTGGTTAACATTTTTTCTGGTTGTGGGGGTGTTTGGCTATTGGATTTATAAGGTGGCTACAAAATCACTTCCAGGTGAAGCTGTTGCCGACCAGGGTCGTGACCATGTAACTGATATCGCGGGAATAAATTACAGTTCAAACCCTTCCACATCCGGTCCTCATTTTCCCGTCTGGGCGAAGAAGGGGGTTTATGATCGTTTGATTTCTGACGGTTATTTAACTCATTCTCTCGAACATGGATATATCATTATTTCGTACGACTGTACGAAACCAGTATCCAGTATCCAGTATCTAGTATCCAGTGCATATGCCCATGACGAACCAACAGAAAAATCAACTGATTCAGGGGAGCTTTTGAAGCATATGAGGATTACTCCACAGGGAGATATGAACTGGTTTACATCTCAAAACCCCCCGGAAGTTGAGGTTGGGCTTCCCGATTCTTTCCAATCTCAATCCTGTAAGGATTTGGTTACGAAACTCTCCGAGTTTACCAAAGTTGCCGAGAGAGTAATCATTGTTCCAAGAGTCGGGATGGATACTCCAATTGCCTTGACGGCTTGGAATAGAATCCTAAAGCTTAATAGTCTGGATCAAAAAGCGATTACTGATTTCATCAAAACTTTCCACAACCGCGGCCCCGAGCAGACAGAAGAGTAGCGTTATTCCTTGCAGCAGTCGATGGCTTTTTGAACCAGCGCCCCCAGTTTGGAGAAAACTGATTTATCCTCGGGCATTTTTAGGTTGGAAGCCTTTTTGTCTTTACTAAGTACTAGTCCCCAAAAAAGAGAATAGAGTTTGTAGGATTTTCCAAAAAGTCTCTCGGCCTTTTCTTTATTTCCCTTCTTCAGCTCTTTTGTACCCACTTCCATTACCCGCATACTAGCGGCGAGCAAATGTTTTGAAATACACCAAACCTCGCCCTCATAATCTTTGATAATTTCTTTCAGAAGCTCTGTCCGCATTTTACGAACCTCATTAAGCATATCCAGGTATTTTTTGTCTCCCGTTTTTTGTGAGGTGAAAAATAGATGTTCTTCGATGGAAATTAAATTCATTATTCCGATTGAGAGGTCCTCGCCGGAGGATAAGTCCAGATTTTGGTCGAGTTTGAAATTTTCGACTCTTTTTAATAAATCTTTGTAACTTTTAATTGAGGCCATATAAGTACCCTCCGAAGTAGTATAACACCAGACTAAAAACCGTGAGCGAAAGAATCGGAAAAACCACTTTTTGATAATTAAAAAGCTGTTTGCCTTTAATTTTTCGGATCTTTTTATCCGCAAGCATGCCTAGAATGAAAGCGATAGTGCCCAGCGCAGTTCCAAAAACAAGTTTGTCAATATTAAGAACTGTGTTGAATGGGTGACCAATGACTCCCGATTTCCACAGAGGTAAAAATACTAGAGCATACATGAGTAAAATAATTAAAAATTGAAAATTGAAAATTAAAAATTTTGGACTCTTCTTTTTCAGATAATCTATCAACCAAAAAGAAGAGGACAATACCAGTCCGCCAACCCAAATACCTGAAATAATATCGTCAATTCCGAGATATCTGGAAAGGCCCAGGCCTGCACCAACGGCGACGGTACAAATTGGACAGACGGCAAGAGCCGCCTTGGG
>Ga0209210_1001532_pt1 | contig 19079 bp, 17 predicted proteins | sample RifGroA1_FD_183991 | JGI IMG/M metagenome (GOLD analysis project Ga0209210, IMG submission 183991) | Contaminated groundwater microbial communities from Rifle, Colorado, USA - Rifle Groundwater A1 (SPAdes) (version 2) | ecosystem: Environmental > Aquatic > Deep subsurface > Groundwater >...
TGTCAATTGCGGCGGGGTGCTGCTTGAGCAGAATCTGAATAGACGAGTTGGTGACAATGGCCTTGCCGTAGTCGGAACCCAAAAAATCGTCTACGTCTTGGGTTATTGTGCTCAAACCCAAATAGTATTTTCTGGCGCGCTTTGCAATGCCGTAAATGAAGCGCGCGCTGTCTTCGTTTTGCAGCAGGTACCAGGCCTCTTCAACTATCAGCGTTCTTTTCTTTAGGTCTTTTTTGATTTTTGTCCAGATAAAGTCAAGGATGATATAAAACGCAATCGGGCGCAAAACATCTTCCAGATTTTTGGTTGAAAACACGGTCATTTTGTTTTTGATGTTGATTGTTGACTGCGCATCAAAGATACCCGCGAGCGACCCACGAATGTATCTTTCCAGTCTTTCGGCCATACTCTTTGCTTCCGGCTCCACCGCGCCCAAAAGGACCTTGTACAAATCTTCCATCAAAGGCGGCTCCCTTGTGAGTTGGGTCTCCGGATCCGGAGTTATGCCCTTGATTCTGTACGTTTCTATTAGCGCTCTGTCCAGAATTGCTTCTTCCGTTGGCGAAAGCGTGCCCAGAATCAGTTTGAACAGCGTGTGTAATGACAGGAGCTTTTGGCCCAATTCGTTCTCGCCCTCAACCGCAACGCCGGAGAGGTCAAACGGGTTGATTCTGGCCGGTGAGTTTGCCGAAAAGCCAATAAAGTCGCCGCCGACCGCCTCGGCCAAGGCCCTATACTCCTCTTCCGGGTCGATCACCATGCACTCGGTTCCAAAGACCATGGAGCGCAGTGCTTCAAGTTTAACCACGTAAGATTTTCCGGCGCCGGATTTTGCAAAAACCACCATATTTGCATTTTCCATTGAGAAGCGGTCAAAGATAATGAGTGAGCCGTTGTGCTTGTTTATGCCGTAAACAATGCCGTCGTCCATTGTCAGATCAGACGATGTGAACGGAAAGGTGGTGGCCAAGCTTGTTGTATCCATATTTCTCGTAACGAGAAGTTTGTCTAATGCCGTGGGAATTGTTGATTGAAACGCTTCCTCCATTTGAAGCGTGGCCGTTTTTGAAATGAGCAGCAGCGAGCCCAGCGTTGACTCCAGTTTGTGCGTTGTGTTCTCCAGCTCCTCCAAAGAATCAGCGGGGATTGTTATATAAAACGAGAATTGGAAGAATTTCTCGGCGCCCTTTACCAACTGGTCTTGCAACGACTTAGCGTCTTCCAACGCTATTGACACCGTAGGGTCCGCAATTTTGCCCTTTTCTTGATCGGAGCGCGTGGTGGCTTCAAGCTCTGTAATTTTTCTTCTCAAATCGTCAAGCACACCTTTGGATTTTACGGGGTAATAGAACATGGACAGTTCCAAAGAGTGGTCAAAGTTAATTATTGGTGATAGCCAGTTTGCGCCAACAAATCTTGGATATCCGGAAACAAACAAAGTCCTGTAATAGGTGTTGCCAATTCTTACGTGGTTAAAATCAACCTCAATGGCTGACGGGGCAATAACATCCTTTATATTCAACATGCCGCCTACCAACGTCTCAACCGCCTGTTTTTGCTCCTGCTGCGCAACTGCCTGTGCACTTTGTGTTTTCTTTTCCTTTTTAAATATAGTTAATTCCGGTAGTTTCATAAAGTTACTGGTTGAGGCGGCGATTCTACTGATCAAGTATAGCCGGTTCAACTATCGCCGTCTTATAATCGTTAATGTTAGTCCTTATTCTTTGTCCGTGAACTGAGCTTGGGTTGTAAATATCAAAGTATAACTCCACAAGCTCCTGGGTATTTAGCCTTGTTGCCCTGATTCCTATTCTGCCAAACTCCTTTACAATGTGGTCAATTTTCGGCATTAGCTCTTGCTGCGCGCGCCTTATTGCCTGATCCACATTCACCCTAATCCTCTTTTGGCGCGTACCCAACAACTTTCCTATAAAATCAAACGGATTGGCGCCCAACTCTTTTTGCGACGTCCCGCCGGAAGGTACAACAACGTAGAAGTTTTTGTCCAAAACCTCATTTTTTTGGATTATATCCTGCACAAACTTTCGGTATGCCTGCGCTTGTTTTTTGAACAAAGGTTCCGTAATCTTTTGTTCGGTTCTTTGCAACTTTTCTATGTATTTTGTAATATCCAGCCTTTTTGACCGTAAAACAATTTGAATGGGAAATGTGATTGAGTTGAGGAGCATTGAAAACGCGGCGATTATAGCGTCTTGCTCTATTTCGGATAGCAGATCAAAGTTTACCGCCGTTGTTTTGAGAACCGCGCACACGTTGCCGTTTTTTAAAATTGCCAAGTCGTCTTTAATGTCTTCTATATCCAAGTGATTTTGTGTTGTGGCATCTATTCTTGTCATGACATGTTAATGATATATTGCTGCGAACTGTTTGCCAATGCGTGTCCCTTCACATTATGGGCATAAATTCTATCACGGGAATTGTAACGCCGATTGCGGTTATTGCCAGCGCATTAAACTTTAAGTTAAACGCGTCGGCGTTGGCAACCTCTATTGTGTAATGCCCGTCCTCAAGCGGTACCGACGTATAGAACTGTCCGAGCGGGTTTGTCTTTAACGCCCGCTTCGGTTCGCCTTTTCGGTCCTTTATTATGATTACGGCTCCCGGGATGGTTTTGCCGTAGTGATCCAAGACAACTCCCGCTGCGGTATTTGGAATGTCGGACATTGGTATTTTAAGGGTTTTTTGCGCCGACGGCCCTATTGGCGCCGTAGGCCTTGTTTCGAGCTTTTCCTCAAACTGCTTCACTCTTTCTTGCAACTCGCGATAATCCGCATAAGCCTGCGCCTTTTTGGTTTCCAACGCTTTCAATGCCGTTTCGGTTTGCGATTTTTCCTGCGGCGATTGCTGCCTGGTTAACGCCTTTAGCCTGTCTATTTCTCCCGCCAGCTTTTGATTCTCCGTTTTCATCTTTAGGATCATATCCTGAGCTTCCCGGCTAACAGCTTGCTGTGAGAATCCGTGCTGTTTTTGCACCAACGTACTTTTCTCGCCGGTTTTGATTTGTTCTATTAGTTGTTTTAGTTGGGCGGCTTTTTGATTAATATCCTCTTCCACAATGGTCTCGCCCGGAGCTCCCAGGACGCGCTCTCCCCTTATCGGCAGGTCTATTGTGCCCTCGGAGGATAGAAAGCTGGTGAAGCGTCTTCCCGAATGCATGTCCGGAGTCATAGGTGAAAGCGGCGTTTCGGTTTGTTTTGGAAACACAAGTTCCGTGTTTTTTTCAATGGGAACTGCCGGGGTTGGCGATGGTGGGGGTGTTTTGTGTTCTTCGCGCGGTTCCTCAAAAAACGGAAACTCCTGCGACTCCTCTATTTCGGGTTCTTTCACCGCCACCACGGTTCCCGCTTCCGCGCTTTGTACAAACGCGTTGTGTACCTTTTCTATAAAGGCCGCCTCCGGTATATCCAACGGATCTGTTTTCTTATTTTGTACGCCGGTTTCCAAATACTCTTCCAGCTTTCTCCTGCTTGATGTTGGTGCGAGCGTAATTAATTCCTGCCTAACCATTGACAAGCTTTGGTAGGCAAATGCCGGTGTGAGCTCCGGCTCCTTTCGCCAAAGCATTTGTGTCGCCGAATATATTGCCCTGAAAAAACTCACAACCCACACGTCTAGTCCCCTATCCTCCACCGGCACAAAGGCTAGAAAGACTCCTATTGCGCTTGAGCCAAGCACAAGCGGCCATCTAAAAACAGACTCTCTGAAAAAGGTAAAAACCGTGTAGGCAACACCGCCGAACACAAGAAGGTAAAAAAACTGGCGCATGGTCAAATCGCCGATTATTCTAAACTCCACGTCCATAATGTTTTGAGGCACGGCGTGCTGCTTGTTTATTTTGAGTTCGTCTTTAAGAGGCATGGGTTATGAGGATAGTATACGTCTTCTGTCATTCCGAGCGAAGCGAGGAATCTACGGGAATCATCCCTTCTTCTTGGGTGCGCCCACAAACAGTTCTTCAATCTTCTTTGGCATGCTTAGCGATGCGGTGAGGAGCATTATGGATATTATTGGGCCCAACAAATAGTTAAGTAATTCCTGCCAATCACCGCCCGTTCCCGACCAAATGCCGCTGCCATTACCGGCGTTAGTGATCATAAAAGCCAGTACAAACGCTTGCATGGAAAAAACAGTCCACATTGCTGCAACGCCCACAATCCTTGCTGCAATAATCTTGAACCAATTCGTAACCATATCTTCGTTACCGGGGATTGCACCAAGTGCAAAGGTAAACGGCGCCGCGACAATTGATATGAGAATCTTAACGTAGATGAAGATTTGTTTTACTATGGCAATGAGACCAATGATTACCCAGACAACAACCACCAATATGTACAATGCGATAGTAAGCGCTCCTATCGGAAGGGCCAAAAACACAGCGGCAACGTTTGTGACTATGAGAACTATTAGTCCCGATATACTTGATACATAATCTACGCCCGTTACGCCAATGGCATCATATAGCTGTTTGAGTAGGTCCTTGGCTAAATTTGCAAACGGAGTAAGTAGTGCAGCAGCGGTTGCCCCAATGGGATAGCTAAACGTTATTAAAATCACCGCAATGACAATTTTGGGGATTGCGCTTTCTACGGACACAACAAGCTGCGGATTGATTTTGCGCCTAATCATAATCATTGCGCCAATCACAATCATAACTACCGACAGCATGGCGTAGGCTATGTTTCTGGTTAACTTCCAAAATTCCAGTACAATGTTCTCGCCAATCAATCCGTACTCAGCGGCGTAGACACGGTTACCTATTATCGGAACGTTTTTGACTTGATCCCTTGCGTACAATGCCAGGTTGAGTGGTATAACATCCGGCGAGTTTGCCGCGCTGCCAAGCTTATACGCAATCCCAGTTATTCCAGCGTTGCCCCGACCACCTTTACCCGGCTCCGTAGTGTATCCAAACTTGTTTCCCTCTCCAACGAGTGTGTTCAACGCGTGGGGATTTTTCCTCATTGCCTCAAAGCTATTGATGGCTTCGGTTGTTACCTCATCGCAGCTTTTTTCAAAGAATACAAAGCATTGGGCATCGTTTATCATTGACACAAAAAAATTCACCGCGGTGCGCGTTATATCCAATTCCGGCATAGCCTCAACAACTTTACCGAATACGCAAAATGGCACCAATCCCGCCGTTGCGGTTTGTCCAACTATAGCTGTCCAGGAGCAGGCATCTTCCTCTGCTGCATAAGCTCTTGGCGATGTTACGACTGCGCCAACCACCAACCAAACCGCCGCCAAGCTTATCAAAACATATTTAGAACCTATGGAATGCATACCTCGATTTTTTCACATTACGGGAGGAAATTCAATATGCGGGTGAGGGTGTGGGGGCGGGGTGTGCGCTGTGCTTTCCGAAGGAGTCACGGTAAGTCCGTGAGTCCCGCCATGGCGGGACGTTCCTGAAGAAAGCACAGCGCACACCCCGTCCCACCTTTTGCTCACAGTCGCTTTGCTATAGAATCGTTGCATATGGCAGAAAATCCCTTTTTCCCCGGATACTACCCCGGCCAACCTTTTATCCGCCCGCCAAGGGGCGGCAGGGGTGTTAAGCCCCCGGAGTTTTCGCCCGGCACGTTTGACACATTTATAGACTCGCTGAATTTTACCGATTCCGACTTTATAGACTTCCCAAACTGGCTCAAAGAAAGAGTCGTTGCCGACTGGAAAACCTCCATGAAGGCCAGCGCCGGCTCAAACTACTCCGCCGAAGAATTGGAAGTGTACGGCGACCAGGCCGAACTCCCGGGCGCTTCGGGCATTTCGTTTAACTTGAACCCGCAGGACTGGATAAAAGACCCTCAGGGCACCGCGCTAAAAATTGTTTCCGGTTGGAAAGACGACGTTTTCACATACGAAGATGTTGACACGCGTTTTAAGACGGCGTTGTACAAAGCCGCGCTGGGCAACGGAGCACCAAAGGCTTTTGTGTCAAGCGCCGCCGGCAGTTTTGCGCGCGAAGCCCTGACACGCCGAGATATGCGCGGCGTGGGCGGTGCCGGTGTGTCGGACATTGGGTTGATGAACCTGCCGAATCCGGTTTTGGCAAAAATCGGCGGCGCCCGGCTTAGAGTGGGTGTTGGCGCCGAGAAGGCTGAGGTTGACGTTTACGGCAATGTTGCCTTGGCAATTGAGAAGTTTGTGATGAACTCAAAGTCGGGCGCCGGGCGCGACGATGCGCACGATGAGGCAATGCGCCGCGCACACTTTGCCTTGAGAACGGAGTTGGAGCAGCGCTTTAACATTCAACTGGCGTCAACAACTCTTCCGGATAAAATAAACGAACTCGCCGGACTCACCATTGCCGGCATTCCCGCCGGCTCGGATCTGCAATTTGGTGCAAAAAGGTTTATCACCCAGTCTTACATCGCCGATGCAATGGCCGCCACCGGCGACGCTTTTGATGACACAACCAAGGCCTTGAGCCAACTAAGCTTGTTGGCCGGCGCCGGAGACGTCAACAAAGTTTTGTTCAAAGAGAGAAAAGATGCCGCCGGCAACGTGATTGGTCTGGATAGTATTTACGATGGTTTAAGAGATAAATTGCGCAAAAATGTGGACGAGGCCGAAAACGCCCTCACCGCTGCCAAGAGCCTGTTGGATGCCGATGCCTCTGTCAAGGCAGAATTCATTAAATCAACCGCCAGATACGAAAAATTTCTGGATAAGCTGAAAAAGGATTACGTGGACAAACCGGCGGTTTGGGACATTTTGACCAAAGCCAGCCCAACCGCCGCCGAACGCGCGCTTTTGGGCGCGCACGCCAAAGGCTTGTATCGCAGCCTAAGGGACTTTGGCGGCAATTTCAGCGGCGGGGACATTTTTGCCGTTGGTGCCGAGAGAGAGTATTTGAGGAAGTTTCTGGAAGACGGCCTGCTGGCGCGCAAAAGCAGCCACGATTTTGGCCACATGCTGGATTTGCTCGGCCCTCTTGAAGGCGGGCGTAGGCTGCGCGTTTGGATGCACCGCCTGAGAATTGAGCGCGAGCGTGAAGAAATGGACGACTTGCTCCAGCAGGTGCTCAAGGGCGGCACGCTCAAGACTTATCTTTGGGGCCGTAGAATAAAAACAAAGTTCGACGGTCTGACTCCCGCCTACTTCACCGGCGTTTTGCTAAAGAAGGTGCATTACTTTGGTTTGGTCATTGGCGATGTAAAAGAAAATACTCCCACGGCCAAGTTCTTGGATGTTTTTGGCATCTTTAAGCACTCATTTACCGTTGACGTACCAAACATTGGCAGTATCCGGCTGACGGGTTCAAAGCACCTTGCCGTTGCAAAAACCCTGGCGACTATGGTAAAGGGTGGAGAGCTGCCGGAAGATTTACTCAAGCTTATGTGGTCAAAGTCGCTGGCCGCGGGGGATGCCCGTACTTTTGCCACTGCAATTTCCGTAAATCCAGCGTTTGCCGGGTACACTTTGCCGGGCAAAGACCTTGAAAAGCTTTACGAGGAGCTCAAAAAGCTGGAGCAGTATTTGGCGGCCCACAAACTTTCCGCCGCAGACATAGCCAATTTGGACAGGTTTGCCGCCTTGATAAAAATGTTGGGCAAACGCGCAGCCAATCTTGATTTGTTTGATATCACCAAGAGATACATAGGTTTGTTACAAGGTGTAGCCCAGTGGTTAAATGTCCTGCAGACAAAGTTTTTGAATGCTTTTGGCAAATTCATTGCGCCGTTTGCCTACCTCAAACTCGCCATTGCCGAAACAATCTCGGACGCAGTTGCGGCGTTGTTTGCCGGAATGACCGGCGGAACCGGAACCTTTCTCGCGGGGATTGTGCGCTTTATCACCCGCTTTGTTGTCAAGCAAACGTTGGATTTTCTTGAGGCGGTTGGTCGCGCGTTAATCGGCGGCAATGTTGTGAAACTCTTTGGCGAGATAGAAAAAAACTTCATCACGATTATAAGGTGGCTTGTCTGGTTTTCGCTCATACCCATCGCTGTAATTGTTTTGGTTGCTTTCACTATGGGTGCCGTTATTTCAACAATTTCGCCTTCAAACATTGCAAAGGGCGGCGATTTTAAGGGCGCCGGAAAGTACACTTTGGCGCCCGGAGCCGTTGGAAGCTGTCCCATGGTAGATTTTAGAATAACTGCAAGGTCTTTTGCAGCTGACGATCTTGAAAACGGCGGCCGTCACGGCTCCAACACTTATTGGAAGAATGCCGGTGAAAAAGCGTGCAGCTATGCCATTCCCTACATGACGGATCCTGGTGCAGGTAGGTGTCCGGCTAGCGGTGCTTCTGCGTGCGGTCCGGCGGACGCTTCGGGAAGCATTTGCAGCAGCAAGGCTCCTTTGCAAGATTACTACGGATTTGCAATGGACGTAGTGTCAAGATCCAACGATACAGTTTATTTGCCGAAAATAGTTACCAACGACGGTTTGCACGAAGTTAGGGAGTGGTCCGTGGGCCCCGCGATTCCAGTCAACGGCGGTTGTTGGGGTTACGGCGTCATTGCGAGTGCGACAGACGGTGTGAATAGTTATAAAATGTTCTTGGCACACATTACAAATATAAGCGGTGGTACCTTGGGTGTTGAGGCGCCGGTTGGCACGCTGTTTTACACCGGCGCACCGGAGTGCGGCTTTAACGAGAATCGGAAGCACGTGCACATTGAGCTTATGATAAACGGCGAACCCGTTCGCCCGGAGGACTACCTGTGTTTATGATGGAACAGGTAAAAAGATATAAATACATATTCATAGTTGGGGGCATAGCGGCAGCGTTATTGATTCTCTACTTTCTTTTTAGAGACAAAGCGGCAATACCATCGTCGGTGGACAGAACCGTTGACCAGGATCAAACTACGGACACAAGAGAGCCGTCCAGCGTTTTTGACACATCAAAGTTTGTTTTGGTTTCCGTGGCTCCGCCAAGCGGAAGGAGGCAAACCGCGGATCCGTTTGAATACATAAAGTTTAAGTTTTCGCAGCCGGTGGCGGCGGAAAGCGTGCGCGTGCAAACGTCGCCGGTTATAAACCTTAGGGCTCGGGTGTATGAAAAGGACACTTACACTTTGGTTTTGGAGCCGGCGGAGGAAATGTGGCAGCCGGAGACGGAATACAAAATAACCGTTGATGGTTCGGTTTCATCGGTTGAGGGAGCACGCTTGGGCAAAACCATTGATTACACCTACTTTAACTCCCCGCCCGAAAGCATTGACGCCGGCGAGAACTTTTTTGAGTATTGATTAGGGATTTTTGACGCTGTTTAGGAAGTTATTCATTCTGGATTCAAAATCGTCAAACGGCGTATTTCCGGAGTAAAAGGAAGAATTCAGGCCAAATATATTTGCAGAAACGCTTGTGATGACAAAAACCCCTACTACAACAAGAACGCCTATTACTGCATAGGTAAATGTTTGCTGCGCGCCCATTACCGCTTTAGCGTCTCCCTGCGCCATGGCAAATTTTATGGCTGCAAACAAAGCCACCCCTGAAAACACCGCGCCAACGGAAAGCAACACAATATTAAAAGCTTTTCTCACCGGGCAAAGAAGTTGTGCCAGCGACGGCGGTGTATCAAGAAGTATTGTACACTCCAAAGCGTAAGCAGGTTTCTGCCAAAGCGTTGGAAACAAAAATGCGATTAGAATAGCTATTTTTAGTAGTTTAGAAACTCGGTAGTTCATTTGTTAAGTCTGTACTTGTTACGCCCAACAAGCCAAATATAATTGCTTTAACGGCAAAAGCACCCAGTCCCAGCACAATTGCCACAATACTATACGTTAGCGCGTGCTGGGCTTCGGCTTTTGCTTTGGGATCGCCCTTGCTCATAACGTATTTAATGCCCGACAGGACTACGCCCAGGCTGCCTATTCCCACGGCGCTGCCCAACAACACATTGAGCGCTATTCCAAGGAGGTCGCCGATTTTTGTAATGGCTAACGTGCCTCCCGCCGGGGCCATTCCGCCCAAAGCCGTTTTTAACTCGTTAAACACTTTGTTTTTTCCCTTTCGTGCGCAAAGCCCGCTTCGCGGGCTTTGCGCTGCTCCAACATTTAGCTACGCTTTTAGTTGGTTACTGGTACTACCGTTGTGTCAATACTTCCCGTATCGGCGCCGAGTAATTTCTCTACAATTACTCTTATGGTTAATGCTCCAAGAACAACAATAAATCCAATCACGGCGTTTGTCAGCCAGTCCCTTGCTTGTTGAGCAGCTTTTTGATCGCCCTTGCTCATTACGTATTGAATACCGCCCAGGATTAAGAAAACAATTGTCAATGCCACACCAACACCCAACGCAATATTTATTATCACGCCAAACACGGCAGACAAACTTTGGTACTGCCCACCGAGCGGATCCGTTACCGTGTTACTTACTGCGTATGCAACATCAATTAAATTCATTTTCTTACACCTCCTTCAGGTTAGCTAAAAATATCCTCCGAAATTAAGTTGCCAATTATTAACTTCAGAATAACTGCTGACAGTATAACAAATATTAGCCCGATTATAGCAGATGTCAGCTCTTCTTTCGCCTGCTTTACTTTTTCGGGGTTGCCTTCGCTTGTGAGAAAGGTGTAGCCGGACTTGCCAATCATGAAGAAACCAAGCCCGATAACGCCCGGAAACAGAAATCCGCCCACTTGCCCAAAAAAGTCGCCAAACGATGCAAACGCCGCAAAAGCGGGCGAGCCAAGCGACAAACCGGCAAGCACCAGCAGGGCGAAGACCGCAAACCTCAAAGAAACCGAGCAAAAATTCCTATATAATCTGTTTATGTCCACCAGCCCGAATTATCCGTTGCAACGCCCTTACAGTCAAGCAGTAGTCTTTACACTGTGCGCCCTTTCAATTGCCTGTGCGTTTGTTTTTGGGCTTGGTGTGTTTGCAAAAACTACGTGTGACGATGTTGATACGTGTGCACAACAAATACAAAAGTACGAAACCGAGTACGAATCGGTCAGCAAACAGCTAACCGACATCCGCGCGAAAAAAGATGATATTCTGGGCAAAATCGCCGGTTATTCATCGCAAATTTCAGTCACCCAAACCGAGATAGACTCGCTCCAAAACGACATTACGGATATGCAGGAAAAACTTGAGCTTTTGAACCAAACGCTGGTCGAGAAGAAAGACGCGCTTGGAGAGAAGATTGCCTTCAGAAATAAGGTTGTGCGCGATTATTATCAGCACGGCGTTTTGAACAGCTTTGAGCTTTTGCTGACAACGTACAATGAGCTTTCCGGTTTTCAGGTTTCGGCATTTTCGTACGTGTTTGCAAAGTCGCTGACATCCGAAGCCTTGCGCATAATCGCCATTTTGAACACCGAGATAAAAAGTTACGAGGCCGACAAACAAGAAGCCGAGGAGTTGAAGACGGAACTTGAGACTACGCAGATTAATTTGGTCGCGCTGAAAAACCAGCTCGCAAATCAAAAAACGTCGGCGGAGGTAACGCGCAAGGATTTGGTCGAAAAAGAGAGCGACGTTGCCGAAGAGCTGCAATCCCTGCAGGAGAAAATTGACAAGTTGACGAGTCTGCAGCAGCAGCTGTTGGCCACCAAAGCCGGCGATAGCTACGTGAGCGGTTACGAACCGCCGTCTTATAAATTGCCCGAACCGCAGTTTAGCCCGGCGTTTGCGCTAATGAGCTACGGGGCATACACGCACTACAACGGCATGAGCCAGTACGGCGCCAAAGGGCGCGCGCAAGCCGGCCAGGACTACAAAGAAATTGTGAAGTTTTACTACAAAGAAGGCGTATCGGAGAAAGATGATTTTCCCGGTGAGATAAGGGTTTCCGGGTATGACAAAATGGATTTTCAGGAATATCTTTACGGGTTGGCCGAAATGCCAAGCAGCTGGCCCGCCGACGCGTTGAAGGCCCAGGCCGTTGCCGCCCGCTCATACGCCTACAGGTACGTAAAGGCCGGAAAGGAAATATGCACCACCCAAAGCTGCCAGGTATTTTCAAAGAGCAAATCTGACAATCCGCCGGAAAGCTGGCGAAAAGCCGTTTATGACACTAAAGACGAAATTATTGGCGGGGACACCGGCGCCGCCGGCTACGGCTGGTACTCGTCCACCGCCGGTGGGTATATAAACAACGTTGGGTGGGATCCCGACGGCTCCTGGCCCGGCGGCGCCTACGAAAAGAAAGCCGGCTCGCCGTGGTTCTACAAAGCCTGGTACACCCAAAGCTACACAGACGGCTCCGGCACTTGCGGACGCTCCACACCTTGGTTGGATGAAGACGAGATGGCGGACATTTTGAACGCCTGGGTTGTCTGGAAGAAGGGCAGCGGGAGTGACAGAAACCGCATCTCTCCCGTCACAACCGGCTGTTGGGGCGGCGATCCGTATTCGCACGGCAAAATGAAAGACCGCGCGGACGAGCTTGGAACCGCCTATTCCGGAGTTAGCGGCGCAAGCGTTGATATTAGCAATAGCGGCAAAACCGCCAAAATCACCTTTAGCACGAACAACGGCAGTGTAAGCATAGACGGCGACGAGTTCAAAACCGTCTTTAACCTACGCGCCCCCGGCTACGTTTCCATAAGAAACCGCTTGTTTGGCGTTGAAGCTAGAAACTGAGGGTAAGGGCAGGCGGCACACGCTTTCTGAAGGAGTCGCGGATTTTCACTTAGCGAAGCGGCCCGCGAGGCCCCGCCGTGGCGGGGCCGTTCCTGAAGAAAGAGTGTGCCGCCTGCCCTTGCCTCGCCCCATGCTATAATCAGCCTATAAGCTATGCTCAATTCCTTCTGGAGATATCCCAAAAACACCTGGTTTGACGGCGAAGACCACGGCGAGGAAATCCTCCTTGTTTTGCGTCGTCATCTCATCACCAACTTGGATTGGATCTTTGTAGCCATTCTCCTTATACTCACGCCGTTTTTCGCCAACGCCATTCTGGTTTTCTTAAACGCAGACACGCACGCCGTCTTCGCTCCTCCGTTTGTTTTCATATTCATGCTCTTTTGGTTTCTGTTCACATTTGGCTTTGTCTTTGAAAATTTCATAAACTGGTTTTTTAACGTCTACATAGTCACCAACAAGAGAATAGTCGACATGGATTTTCACGGGATTTTGTTTAGAAACATATCGGAGGCAACACTGGCCAACGTTGAAGATGTTACCCACACCGTTAGCGGCACTCTCCAAGTTGTATTTAACTACGGCGATGTTATTGTGCAAACAGCCGGCGAGCAAAGGGAATTTGACTTTGAGTCCGTACCAAGCCCGGCGCGCGTTCAGGACATAATTTCCGATCTGGTTGCCCAAAGGAGACACCCGTGATTACTTTTGATTCTATAATCAATCTTTTTACGGTTGTCGGATTTACGAATTTTCTTGGATTGTTGCTAAAGATCCTGATATTTTTGTATGCTGTTTTTGCGTTCATTGTAGTAAGACAAGTCCTACTCATGAATAGAAGCTTCACAACTCCCGCCGCTTTGGTTTTTGTGATTTTGGCCTATGTTCATTTCTTTGCCGCCTTGGGATTAGCTATACTATCACTAGTACTTCTGTAATGAAACGCACGTTTACTACAAAAATACAAAAAATCGTCCCGCAAACTTCCAATGAGTCAAAATTGTTCTCCACCGTTTTGGTGATAGAGCCGGAAAACGATGCTGTTAATGAACGCAAAGGAACGCTCTACGTTGTCTTTGATCTAACCGACACAACGCCTGTTGACAGTTTGCTTGTGACAAAGCTGGCCAACGATGTAATGCACAACGCCTATTACCAATCGGACAACGCGTCTTTGTTGCAGGCTTTGGAATTGGCCGTTGTTGCGGTAAAGGATAAGCTCACCAAACTTTCCAACACACAGCAAGCAAAGCTCAACATCTTGTCCGCCGTGTTATGGGGAAACGTAGTGTATCTTGTTCAGTACGGGCAAGGAGGCTGCTTTCTCATGCGCGATCGGGACTTGCGCCCCATAAACACTGCCACCGAAGGAAGCTTTAGCATTGCCTCCGGAGTTGTTAAAGACGGCGATGTGATAATAATAGCCACGTCAGTCTTTTTGCAAAAGTATTCGGCGCAACAGCTTGTAAGTACTGCCGCGCCCATTTCATCGTACGATTTGTCTGCAAATGCAGCGGCGCTGATTATGAAGTTTAGCGTTGATACGGCCTTTTCCGAGGCTGAAACCATTTCGTTTGATCCGGCCGCGCGCACGTTGCCGAAAGTAGAAAGTATGTCCGGTGTGAAGACAATTCCGTATAGGATGAAGTTGTCCAGCGGGCCAAGATTTGCAAAACCGCTGCTTTTGCTGATTCCGGTTGTGGCGGCGCTTCTTGGCTTTTCCATTTTTTTTACTATGAAGAATAACAAGCAAAAGAGCGCGCCAAAGGTTGAGTCGGCGGCTGGGAGTCCCGCCCAAGGGCGGGACTCGGAGCCCTCCATTGGCCCCGCCCCCACCTTCTTCTACGACCTAAAGCTTGCCAACGAAAACGTCTCGACCTCCGAAATTGCAGTAGTTGGCGACAAACTGGTGGTTTCGGACAAAATCGCCGGCGCCGTGTATGTTTCCCAAATAGCAACGCCAAAGTTTGAAGCCATCGCAACCGCATTTCCCGGCGTAAGGAGTATTGCCGAGCACGAAGACACTTTTGTCTTTACCGACAACGAAGGTTTCAAAGCGTATTCGCTTGCTTCCGACAAGGTTGTTGCGGCTTACGAGAAAACCGGCCTTGGGGAGTCTGCTGCCTATCTGGACTTTGTTTACGATGTAACCGGCGATACCATCACAAAATACACAAAGCAGGGCGCAACGCTTTCCGGGAGCGTTTGGAACACATCCGCCAATTTAACCGGTGCCGTTGCTATTGCAATTGACGGCAACATTTACGTGTTAAAGGGCACCGGAGACCTTTTGAAGTTTTACCAAGGCGAGAAGGTGGAGTTTGCGGTTGGCGGATTGGATAAACCCTTTGTATCGCCGGTTGACGTTGTGACAAACTCGGACCTGAAAAACGTTTACGTGGCTGATGCTGGCAACAAGCGCGTTGTTGTGTTGGACAAGACCGGAAAGGTTACACAGCAAATTTTTCCCGCCGGCGATGTTTTTGCAGATATTAAGGACGTTGCCGTTTCCGACGACGAAACCAAGCTCTTTGTTCTTTCCGACACCAAAGTGTACGAGGTGTCTTTGCAACCCTAGCGTGGCGGAGAGCGAGGGGATCGAACCCTACTCTGTAGACAACTGGGATTTGACATTCTTGGATGAACGCACTACCATATGTGTACTTGTTGGGGACGGTATCGAAACTCTACCCTTTAGGAGTGAAATCCCTGCTTTTAGGCAGGGATTTTCTTTTTCAGTTTAGGCTATAATCCACTCATGTTGTTGGCCAAAAACAGGAAGGCGTTTTTTAATCACGAAATAGTTGAAAAACTCATTGCCGGAATAGTTTTGCACGGTTACGAGGTAAAAGCGCTGAAAGAAGGCAAAGTGAATTTTGAAGGCGCTTACATTAAAGTAGACGCCGGCAGCGCGTACGTGATTAATTTACACATTGGGCGATATTCAAAGCAAAGCCAAAAACCGGACGATGGCGAGGCTATCAGGCAGAGACTGCTTTTGCTCAACAAAAACGAAATCGCGAGTCTAGCATCGCATATTCACCAAAAGGGGAAAACGGCCATACCCTTGGCTTTACTGCTGGCGCACGGGCTGGTAAAATTGGAACTCGCAATAGTAAAAGGACGAAAGAAATATGAAAATAAGCACGTTGAAAAGGAAAAGCAAATGAAGAAGGATTTGCAGACGCAAGCCAAAGGATTGTCGCGTTACTTTAAATGACATCAAACTAAGACTACGGGGATGCACAGGTTTTGATTGCACTTCTTGGTATGAGAGCAAGCCGAAAATGTTGGTAGTTCGTTAAGAATCAACAAATCATAAATGCTGATGAATATGCATTAGTGGCTGCGCCTGTTGGCGCGGCTGTTGCAGCCTAAATCAATGGGTTGCCGGTTCCAAGCCTTTTACCCGGAAAAGGTTTGAGAATCTCATAGAACCGGGGTGAGGTAAGTTGGCGCTGACCGTGCCGGCTCGCCCAGCGTGGAAAGCGCAAAGCAAAGGTCTAAAAAAGACTTTAGGCGTGCCAAACGCCGTGTCTTTTTGAAATTAATTTTTGGCTAAGCTTGTATACTTTTGTGCTTTTGAATTGTAAGACGGGGGTTCGACTCCCCCCATCTCCACCAATTATATTGGTGTGACCTACAAATACCTATCAGAATTTGGCTCTTCATATTCCTCAACCATAGTAAAAGTTTTTCCGTCGAATCTATATATTTCTACTCTTCTAGTCGGATCATATAGAAAATTGTAATGAACTAAAAGTTCAAGCACTCCGTCATTGTTTATATCTCCCAATTTGGGAGAATTCCTACTTATTATTCCATGCCAAGATGATGGCTTTTCAGTGGAAATAGGTACCATTTCTAATTTCCCTTTTCGATACGTATAAAAAAGCGTATTGAGAGATTGCCCAGTTTGGAGTTGTAACTCTGTAATATAGCGACCAGAGTCATCCATTTTATGAGTATTTATGGTATAAAAGGAACCAACCTCTGTCAGAACTGGCTTAGAACCCGAATTGATATAAACTTCAGTATTTTGATTACCAGGAAATCCCGGATATGATTTAATAACCACTTCTTCATTTTTACCGTTTGCGTCTAGATCAAGTATGAAATTCCAAAATAAACTTTTGTGTTTCTTTAGGAAGACTCTCAAAATCCAAGCGGCCAGGGTTTTCTTCCATAACTTCAGTTTATAAAAAAATGTCTTTTTCGGCAACGGTCAAACCATCAGACTTATTCTCACATACGGAATATAGATATACTCCGTTGCCTCCTGGTTCTGGTGTTATTCAACAACTTGTCTTTGAAACTGCCCCCCACACTCAATGTTAGACAAAATGTATAACACGTGTTAAGTTGTATATATGAAAGACACCAAAATTAAAAAAGTTGCCATGAGAGATCTCCAACATAACTTAACTATGTATGTGGAAATGGCAAAAGTAGCCCCCGTGGTTGTTACTAAACATGGCAAAGAAGCTGTTTTAATGATAAACCCAGTAAAGTATCACTATATGGAAAAGAAAAATAAACCTTACAGAACAAAGGACGCAAAGTTTATAGGTATGTATAAAGATAGAAAAGACTGGGAAGGATTGTCTAATAGTGACGTTGCTAATAAACTAAGAGGTGCTTCCTGGTATGGCAAGTAAATCCGCCATACTTGCAGACACCTCCATTTTGATCGGTTTACAGAGAGGTGACCGGGGCATTGTGCCCCATTTTGATAAAATTGCGGACCGTATTCACATATCCCGCATTTCGGCATGTGAGTTAATCTATGGCGCGAGAAACAAAAAAGAGAAGGATATAAATAAAACCTTTTTGAGCAATCTTCCCATAATAGAAATTAATGATGATATTTCAAAGTTTGCTTATGTTTTGTTAGATAAATACGGTCTGAAAAACAAATTCGGAATAGCAGATTCCCTAATAGCCAGTACCGCGATACTAAACGAGCTTGCCTTTTGGACCAGTAATATGAAGCATTTTAAAGTGATTAAAGAATTAACTCTTTTCCATAACGCAATGTTGTAGAAAATATAAAGTTTGAGGCATGCGGCGCGGTTTTGCTGCGATGCACGCCTCGTTGGTTAGTGAATAGGTTTTCCCGCCTCGTCTTTGTTCCACAAGCAAACCCACTTACTCCCATTCCATTCGTGTGGTGTTTTCATGCGATGCTTCAGACACCACGCTTGTCTTGTTTCTCCCACACTTGGTGAACGCCGTTCGGATTTTAGCAACAGACTCGCGGGCGCAGTATTCATGTGGCCTCCTCGTTGTGTTATTGCTGGCATTATACCAAATCCGCGTTGTCTATTCGCAATAGATTCAACATCATTGAAAATCCCCGGCCCCGACATATACTACTACAGGTTTTCTGCGCACAATAACTACAGGTTACAGCGCCGGTTTCCGTTGCTATGGTAAGTAATACCTCTATGTGGATAACCTATGGAAAACCTGTTAAACAACATCTTTCCGGAAATTTGCATAGTGTGTAACAAACCGGCTTATGGCTCGTTGTGCTATTTGTGCACGGCAAAATGCGTAAAATTGAAAAACGGCTTCTGCGTTGTGTGCGAAGGTTTGGCGGTTGACGGCGTCACCCACGCGAATTGTGCCTCTGCTAACGTGCCGTCCAAAATCTTCTCGTGCTTTGAATACGCCGGAGTTGCGGCCCAATGCATAAAAAAATCAAAATATGCGCAAAAGGAATTTGCGGCGCTAAAAACTTTAACGGCGGTTGGAGCGCGCTGGCTCAAGAAAGTTGGGTGGGAATACAAAGGATATGTATTGGTACCCGTGCCGGTTAGTGCGCAGCGCATGAGGGAACGCGGATTTAATCAGAGCGAGCTAATCTCATTGGTTCTTGCAAAAGAACTTGAGCTAAAGACAAATCACGGCCTGCTAAAAAGGGCGAAGGAAACCGGCGTCCAACACGCGCTTAGCAAGAGCGAACGCCTGAAAAACATGCAAGGTGCCTTCGCATGCGCAGATGTGTCTATTGCCGGTAGATTTTTGCTTATTGACGATATTTGTACAACCGGCGCAACGCTAATTGAGTCGGCAAAGGTGTTATACGGCGCCGGCGCCAATGAAGTCGCTTGCCTTACTTTGTGCCGAAAAGTTTAAATGGCGAATTTGCCGGTTATTGAGTCGTAGGCTTTGTCTATAAACGTTTTTGGCTCGGCTTCCAAATAAGCCAAATACTGCTCTAAGGCCGGCTTCATATCATCGCCGTTAGTGCCGGCTAGTGTTAGGTAAAGCCTTCCCGGCAACGCTTCTTTGGTATCTGCGCACAAAGTTGTCACGCTGTCCTTTTGGGTAAAAAAGAAGTATTTGAGCGCGTACCAGCCGTAAAACTGCCCGGCGACCGTTACGCCGTGATTGCTGATTTCATACTTTATTGTTTCCTGCGGCGCGGCGGTGAGGATGTATTTAATAAACACAAGACTGGCGAGCGCGATGATTAAAAGAAACTCCTGCATTACGGCA
>Ga0209210_1001536_pt1 | contig 19052 bp, 16 predicted proteins | sample RifGroA1_FD_183991 | JGI IMG/M metagenome (GOLD analysis project Ga0209210, IMG submission 183991) | Contaminated groundwater microbial communities from Rifle, Colorado, USA - Rifle Groundwater A1 (SPAdes) (version 2) | ecosystem: Environmental > Aquatic > Deep subsurface > Groundwater >...
CCCATACCAGAAAAAATAATATTTCTGACATGTTTATATTCTATGGGAAATTTTATATTTGAGCTTTCTGTAAATGCTTGTTCACACTGTAAACCTAATTGTTCAATTGACCCGGCAACATTTTCTTTATCCAATTGCTTTATTTGAGTAAGATTGTCAATATTAATCATAAAACTCCTTCTAAAAAAATTTATATTTTTACTTTTCTTCTATGGTAATAGTTTTTATAACTATTGCCTCTTTTGGTGATGACTGTTCTCCTTGTGAATTTGCCTCAACCGGTGTTGCGGCAATTGCATCTAAAGTTGTGAGACTTTCTGTGTCATTTTCTGAAATTGCACCAAAAATTACATAATTTTTAGGCAAAGTTGTATTATCTTTATCCATGATAAAAAACTGGCTGCCGTTGGTATTCGGTCCGCTGTTGGCCATGGCTACGGTACCTCTTTGGTAATCCCGGGTAACACTTTCATCATCAAATTTATATCCGGGATCTCCAGTGCCTGTTCCAGTCGGATCACCTGATTGAATCATAAAATCTTTAATAATCCTATGAAATATTATATTATCATAAAATTTTTCTTTGGCTAGAAATATAAAGTTATTTACTGTATTAGGGGTTTCGGAAGCAAACAAATCAATTTTCATCTGACCTTTTGATGTATCAATGATGGCTGTATATTTTTTATTCTGATCTAAAGTTAAAGCAGGTGGCGTGTCCCATTGCTTGCGTAAAGTGTTCACTTGATTCTCCTTTTCTTGAGGCATTGGTTTAGTACCCACAAAAAAAATAAATAAACCAATCAAAACCGCAACCCCAATTATTTCAAACCATTTTTTCATTTTTTTATTTTAATAAATAATTTATTTATTTTATCCTAATTAAAACGCAAAATCCATCATGTTGATTTTTTGGTCAAAATTAACATCATTATAACTACCTTGTATGGGTGCCAATCCGTAATTTACCAGCCATTTACCTGATAAATATTCATAAAGATCTTTCATGGTTTTTTGCACATCTATCAAATTTCCTATAATTAAATAGCTTTTATAATTATAAACACCGGGTAAAATATCGTATTTGGGAATATGTGTAATCATTACTATTAGTAATTTCATAATCATCTAGCTTAAATAGTATGTCCTAAGATTATTTTTAATATGATTAATTTGTCTTAAATTAAGTTTAGCATATAAAGAATTTGGACGTTTTGAGGCTAATCAGGAGATATTTTTCTATCAAAATAAATAAAAAAAAGTGCTGAGGCTAGGGTTTCCTTCGACTTCGCTCAGGATAAACTGCTCACCCTTATCAATCTCATGTGCTTTAAAGCACTGAGCTTGCCGAAGTGCTGAGGCTAGGGTTCGCACCTAGGTAGCCTGTTAAGGCGACAGTTTTACAGACTGTTGCGATTGACTACTCCGCCACCTCAGCTTTTTAATAAGAACCTTACTATTTTAACAAATATTAAGCTGTATTAACATATTCTACTTGACCGCAGGCCAAATTGATGGCATATTGTGTGTGATGATTTCATTTATTATTCCGATTTATAATAAAGGCTCCATTTTGCTTAAGACTCTAAATTCTTTGACTGATAAATTATCAAAGGCAAAATTTTCCAAATTTGAAATTATTATCATCGATGATGGCAGTAAGGATGATTCCTTTTATGAAGCATTCAGATTTAAAAGATCTAACAAGAAATTGGGGAAAATTAAAATATTTCATTACGGTCAAAATCTAGGTAAAGGTTATGCTCTGAAATATGGTTTTATAAAAAGTACCGGAGATCCGGTGATCTTTTTAGATGGCGATATGGATATTGATACTAAACAGGTTATAAAAGCTATAGAAAAATTTAATAAAATAAATCCTGATATACTCATCGGTTCCAAATACCACATCCAATCAAGACTGCATTATCCTTTTAACAGGTATTTATATAGTAGAATTCTGAAAATAATTATTTGGTTATTATTTAACTTATCAGTTACAGATACCCAAGTAGGTTTAAAAATTTTTCAAAGAAAAGTGCTTGCAAAAGTGTTTCCCAAAATATTAGTCAAAAGATTTGCCGTAGATTTGGAAATATTAATTGTGGCAAATAAATACGGATATAAAAAAATTATTGAAATTCCGGTAATTATCAAACATACCAGCGCTAACTGTTCTACAATAAATTATATGTCTACAATAAATTTTATGCAGGATTTAGCTTCACTATTTTATAGAAATTATATTCTGCATCATTATGACTGATGCTTTTGCTATAATCGCCTCATGCGTATCTTGATTTTCAACTGGAAAGATATTAAACACGGACAAGCAGGCGGCGCGGAATATGCCACCCACAAATTAGCTCAGGAACTCGTCAAATTAAAACATCAGGTAACTGTATTTTCAAGTCAACCCAAACAACTAAGCGCTTTTGAGAGTATTTATGGCGTATCCGTTTACCGTGGCGGAAATGCGCTTACCGTTTATTGGCAAGCTTATAAATATTATAAAAATAATTACAAGAAATTTGATATTGTCATTGACCAAATTCATGGGATGCCCTTTTTTACACCTTTGTATGTAAAAATTCCCATTTTAGTTTATATTCATGAAATTGCCGGACCTATTTGGTTTAAGGAATTTAATTGGTTTTTAGGGCTTATTGGGTATTTCTTTGAAAAAATTTATTTTTTAATTTACCGTCAAAATTACTTTTTAACAGATACCAAACATACCGATGGCGAATTAGAAAAACATGGAATTTCCCACAATCGCATTTTTATATTGCCTTTAACAATTGATGCAAAACCATTGATAAAAACAGCCAAGACAATAAATCCAAGCATTATATATTTTGGCAGAATCACTCCGATGAAACAGCTGGAACTGTTAATTAATGCCACAAAAATCCTCATTAAAAAAATTCCTGATCTGAAAGTAATTATTGCCGGAAAAGCAAAAGAAGAATATTTAAACAAATTAAAAAAACTAATTACTAATTCTGACTTGAACCAACAAATATTATTGGAAAATAATGTCAGTGAAAAGAAAAAATTAAATTTATTGCGGCAATCGTGGATACAAGTTCATCCGTCAATCAAAGAAGGTTTTGGTATTACTGTTTTGGAAGCTGCAACGCAGGCCACACCTACTATCGCCTTTGATGTTCCTGGTTTAAATTTAATTATTAAAAATGGTGTAAATGGCTATATAGTAAAATCAGATTCTGTAGCTGATTTAGCATCTTATGTCCTATCTCTAATAAAAGACAAATCAAAATTAACTCAATTACAACAGTCATCATATCGTTGGTCAAAAACATTTCCAATATATAAGACAGTGGCTAAAAAATTAGTTCTGATTCTTGAGCGCGTCGCGAAAAAACGCTGATAATTGTTTATTAAAAACCCGTATGGAAAACATCTGCTGAAACCTTAAATAAGCAAGATTACCCATTTTATAACGTAATTTAGGCTTTTTTATCAATTTTTTTAAAGCTAATTCAAGTGCTATTGCCGAATTGGGCTTTACAACCAGCCCGCTTTGATTATGTATAATAAATTCCTCTAACGCGCAAACTTTTGAAACAATTATCGTCATACGATGAGCCATGGCTTCAGGCACCACCATACCATAACCTTCCACCTTAATTGGTGCATGAACCAAAATATCATGATTGGAATAATATTTTTTTAATTGAGTATATGAAACAAAATTATGCTGTGAAATATTTTCATCGGGTAAAATATGAATATCTGCAGGTAACTCTCCCAAAATTTTCAATTTAATATCAGGAAATTTGCGGGATAATTTGCGGAATGCTTTAAGTAAAATTCTCCCTCCCTTTCGCTCAAACCAAACTCCGGCAAATAATATTTTCACTGATTTGGATTTATTAATTTTTCTTTTTAAAACGTTTATATGTAAACCGGGATAAATTACCTGGCAATCTTTTATTTGCAACTGATTTTTTATTTTTTTCGCCCATTTTGAAAAAACAAATATTTTTGTATTTTGCTGATTTACTTCCCCGTCAATAATTCCTAATATCTTAAAGATGATTTTTTTTATATTTTGATAAATCGAAATTCTCCATAATGGCAATTGCTGATAATATTTGGAAAATACAATGTCTGATGAGCTGTTAGAAATTACAACGGGAATTTTAGAACCAATTATTTTTATCGGATCAGCATGAGCATAAATCAAATCAAAATTTCCGTTAATTTTGAAAGCGTAGACTCTGGGACCCATTGGTAAAATTCTTAATTTCTGAAGCCACAAGCAAAGATAGTATGACCAGTGATAGGAAATTTCTCCTTTTTTCAAAGCATTTGTAAAATGTACAAAATAAATTTTTGGCGGATGAAATTTCAGCAGTGTTTGAGAATATGTATTTTCACCACCGATTAATAATTTCAGTTTTGTAGGTGCTTTTGGATCTAAAGGGGCAATTAGTAAAATTTTCATTAATATTTATGGGCAAATATTGAATTTCCCGATATTTTACACTAAAACAGATTATGTTAAAAATTTAAAAAAATGTTACAATGACCAAATAATGAATACACATAAACCTTTAGTTTTAATTACCGGTTGTGTGTCTTTATTAGGAAAATACCTCGTTCATAATTTATCAAAAAATAATTTTCCTCTAATTTTAGCATCTCATAATTTACCAATTCCCTATCAAGTTAAAAATAAAACGGCAAATCTTAAACTAGACATTTCCGATACAAAACAAGTATCAGAAGCAATCAATAAATATAAACCTCAAATTATAATTCATTTAGCAGCCTTAAGTAACATCGATTATTGTGAGCGAAATCAAAAACAAGCATATCAAATAAATGTAACCGGCACAAAAAATATTTTTAATGCTGCGGAGCAGGTCAATTCAAGAATTATTTTTATTTCTTCAAACGCTATTTTTGATGGCTACAATCCCCCTTACAAAGAAACTGACCAACCTCATCCATTAAATTATTATGGACAAACCAAAGCGCTAGCAGAGAAAATAATTATTACTAATAAAAATAACTGCGTGGTGCGTTTAACTACCATATTTGGTTGGCCTCCAAAAAATACCAGAGATAATGATGTAACATATTATTTAAAACAAATTAAAACTGCAAAGAAAATTCCTCTGGTGACAGACCGTATTTTTAATCCTATATCAGCTCAAACAGTTGCAATAAATATAATAAAACTGGTTAATATAAATTTTTCCGGAATTATAAATCTGGCAGGAAAAGATAAAATAAATAGATTTTCTTTTGTAAAAACAATCATCAAGATTTTTTCACCAAACAATAAAATAAAACTTTTACCTGTTACCAGTGATTATTTTCCGTGTTTGGCTAAACGTCCGATAGATGCGTGTTTAGACACCCGAAAGGCAAAAAGCTTAATTAATTTTGATCCGTCATCTCTAACTTTCGAATTGATTAAAATGTTAAAAGAAATAACCGCAAAATCTAATTCTATATGATCATTCCACAACCCTTAACTGCAAAAATTGGAGAAGTAAAATACCGTAATAAATTATCATCTCAGCACCAGGGAAAAAATAATTATTTTCCTGAAGAATACAACTCAAAGGAAATTAAAAAAATTATTTTGGAAAAAATAAAACGAATACAAATAGATTTTACAGCTTTAAAAAAAGAAAAAGTCATTTTTTCTCCATTTTTAGAAATTGGCGCAGAACGCGGACAAGCATCGCTACTCTTAACAAATAAATTTAAAGCTCGTGGTTATGCAAGTGATATTGCGAAAGAACCATTGCATAATATTAAAAACCTCAGTAATAATTTAACGTATGAAAAATGTCCTAAAATTTTGATTTGTGATGCTGAAAATTTACCTTTCGCAGATAACTCTTTTGCTTTTATTTTTTGTTACCAAACATTACACCACTTTAATCACCCTTTAACAGTGACCAGTGAAATATGCCGTATCTTAAAACCTGGTGGATGGTTTTTTTTCGCTGAAGAACCTGTCAAGCAATGGTTTAACATTCCTTTGTGGTATCGGCCTACCAAATTGCGTTGGTGGGAAAAAATATTAAAAATACTATTAATATTACCTTTTATTTCAAAGATAGGTAAAACAGAAATTGACCATGGAATTTTGGAAAATACTTTTTCAATGACCCAATGGAAACAAGCTTTAGAAATATTTGAAAAAGTAAACACGGAAATTAAACCTTATCCGTTTGGACAAACAGGCAAATTATCCAAAAATGGATTCATTTGGAAAAATATAAATTTGCTCAGTAAAATATTCATATTTCTTTTGGGCGGTGGTATATCAGGATTAATGCAAAAACATGACAATTTAATTCAAAATAAATTATCTTCAAATACCCTACCTCAATTAGTGTGTATTAGATGCGGTCTTAAGAAAAACAATACAACAATTAACTCGTTTCTTGTAAAGAAATCACAAAAACTTGTTTGCCCTAAATGTAATAATGTCTACCCTATCTCAAATAAAATTCCTATTGTATTATCCAAAAAATTAATTGACCTGCTCTACCCTGATATATGAAAAAATTTGCAAAACCGTTTGTTTCAATAATTATTTCTACAAAGAACGAGTCAGCAAATATTAAACAATTGTTAATCAGTTTAAATCATCAAACCTATTCAAAGAAGGAAATTATTTTAGTTGACAATCACTCTACTGACAACACAGTTACCATAGCTAAAAAATATATAAAACATATCTTTATCCAAGGATCGGAACGTAGTCAGCAAAGAAATTTCGGCGCTAAGAAAGCCAGAGGAGAATATTTACTGTTTTTGGATGCTGATATGATATTAGCTAAAAATCTTTTATCTGATCTTATAAAAGCTGTAAGTAATAAAGAATATGTAAGTGTAGTTATTCCTGAAGATGTCCGAGGTAATAATTTTTTTTCGAAAATTAAGAAATTAGAAAAGAGATTATATTGGAATGAAAAATTTATAGAAGCAGCTAGATTTATAAACAGAAAAACGTTTCGCAAAATAGGCGGATATAATCCGCAACTGATCGCAGGCGAAGATTGGGACTTACACGAACGGCTGTTGTCCATCGGTAAAATTACCAGAATAAAAACTCCTCTTTATCATCAGGAAAATTCTTTTATTAAGGAGCTGCAAAAAAAAATCTACTATGCCAAAAATATTAAACCATATGCTCTTATACATCCAGTAATGTTTTATAAGCAAAGCGGTATGTATAGGGTGAAAAATATTTTCAGAAACAAAAAATTGCTCCTTAACAATTTTCCTGTTTCTTTAAGTTTGTTATTGGTAAAATTAATTGAATATTTAATATTCTTACTCATCTATGGTTCATCAATTTTTGTAAATAAAAATGAAAAATAAACAAATTATTGCTTTGGATAATAAATTCACATGTTCTGTTATATGAAACCAGATTCGCATTCATATTTCCGGTTGGAACCATATATTACAAAATAAGAGTGTTAAAATGAAACAAAATTTTGTATTTGAAATTGTATCGGTAATTTTTCCTGTACATAACGGAGGCACTCAACCGGTTGATTGTGTAAAATCCTTATATAAATCAAATTATCCAAAACGATTTTTAGAAATAATAATTATCGATAACGGTTCCACTGATGGCTCCATAATAAGAATAAAGAAAAAATATCCAGAGGTAAAAATAATTACACTTAAAAACAATCTTGGTTTTGCAAAAGCTGTAAATAAAGGCATACGTCAATCATATGGAAAATATCTTTTGATTACCAATGATGACATCATTTTTGAAAAAAATAGCCTGAAATATTTAGTCAAATATGCTTCTAATAATTCCTTAGCTGGTATATTAGGTGGAAAAATATTCAGTAAGAAATCCCCTCATCAAATTTTATCCTGTGGATACAAAATGAGTCATTATACTGGTCATATCTATGCAGTTAAAAACTGTAATCAACTATTTGATCCTGATTGGATTCAAGGCTGTGCATTATTTACAAAAAAAACACTGTTAAAAAAAATCGGTTTATTTGATGAAAATTTCAGTTATTTTTTTGAAGATAATGATCTGTGTTTACGGGCACATTCTGCCGGTTATATGGTCAGATTTATACCCCAGGTAAAGTTTTGGCACGGTGAGTCTTTAACTGCTGATAAAAATAAGCCGGTAAAATACTATCATTGGTATCGAAATAAATTTCGTTTCATTATCAAACATCTGCCTGTTTTTAATGTTGTGTGCATCCTGATAATCCAATTAATTATAATTATGCCAGTAAGAACTTTGATATTTCATGACGGTAGATTTGTGCCCTTTATTGCGGGTTTATTTTGGAATATCAAACATTTTTCTGCCACATATTCGCTGCGTAATAAATAGTCCACTTATACATTACCTGCTAATAAATATGAATTTATATAATAAATTTAATAATAATTTAAATATATTTTTGATTATAGTTATTGGATTTATTTTAAGATTTCAATCAGTATTTACTAGAAATTTTTGGTTTGATGAGGCTATAACCTGGCATTTCTCCCGTCTTCCCATAACAGAACTTATTCCGGCAGTTGCATCAGACAATAATCCTCCGTTATATTACCTGCTAATACATTTTTTATTAAAAATAAGCAGCAATGAAATATTTTTAAGATTATTTTCAATAATAATAAATCTCGTCTGCATTCCGGTATTATATTTATTGGGTAAAAAGATATTTAATAAAACCGTCGGCCTATTTGCTGCTGTACTTTTTTCTGTTTCAGCTTTGAATATTTACATTGGCAGTGAAGCTCGGTTGCATGTTTTAGGAATGTTGTTTATTTTATTTAACATTTATGTATTTTATATTTGTTTAAATAAACCTGCTTTTTTAAATATTATTTGTTTAATAATTTCTCTTGTTCTAGCAGTTTATACTCAATATTATGCTTGGTTATTGCTTCCGGCATTTATTTATATTGTAAAAACGTCCGATAACCAATTGAAAATTAAGAGATTGCTCATCAGTTTTTCATTAGTAATAATTATAAGTCTTCTCTGGATAATTCCGGCTATTTACTCAAATCATAATCAGTGTGCCTGTCCTAATTCTTTATTGGCTATTCCCAGCATTATGGTATCTCCTTTATTAAATGGGGTTGGTGAAGTAACATTGCGGTCATTTTCTTTATTATCTCTTCCTGTTTTGTTTTTGTTTATAATATCAAGTTTAACTGTAATTTTTTTACTTATAAAAGGGTTAACAAATAATCCAATTCAGCCAATTTTTATAATACCGGTAGTTATTGTTGGGATAGCGGGAATTTTTTATCCGGTTTTTTCCCCTAAAGCTTTTGCAGTATTTAGTCCCATTTATTTTCTGATAATTGCATATGGTATCTCAAAGTTTAAATATGCAAATATTGTTTTCTGGGTAATCTGTATTTTGTTTTTAACCGTATCTTTATTAGAGATAACAAACCCTTTCTTTTTTGGCAGCGATTTTAAAACTGTAATTACCACGATTAAGCAAAAAGAAATTGTTCCCATATATCACACTTCAATCACCACATATTATCCGTTTGTTTATTACTCAACTAATAAAAATGTTAATAATTTATTAACAACCAATCCATTAGCTGCTAATACAGTAAAATATATCGGCGGACAACAGAATAATCCCGGTAATCAGACAGATTATATTTGGTTAGTTATTAATAATAAATATAGTCAGGAGCTTGAAACAGTAAACAAATTGGAAATGATAAAAAAAACCTATATTTTTGAGAAAAATTATTATTTTAATAATCTCACATTAATATTTTTAAAACATAAATGAAAATTGCTATCGTATCATCGGTTTGCAATACTAACTCAGGAGCACGGGCACCCATTGATTTAGCTATCGCATTAAGTAAAACTCATCAAGTGTCTTTTTTTGCTTCGGAACAAAATAAAAATATTTCAACCTACAAATTGATGAAACATAACAGAATTGAAATATTTTTAATCAAACCTTCCAAAATACCGATTATCGGATTATTTAACGAAATGTGGCAATTGACGCAATTATTAAAAAATAACCGTCCTGATATAATCTGTTTTCACGGCCGGATTCATTTATTTTTTGCCACAAAAATAACTTTTATACCTGTAGTATTAGGTTATCACGGAACACAATTTGATGTGGTGTTTGAAAGATATTTAAAAAGAAATATTTTTTTATCTGTTATAAATTTTATGGCAAATTTAATCATTTATATTGTAACTTGGATTAATGTCAAATTAGCCGATGAAGTGGTAGCGATATCCAAATATGCAGCCAATGAAATACAGCATCTTTACGGAAGAAAATGTTATTTCGTGTATAACGGTTGCTCACCCTTACATTTTTCAAAAAAAATTAAACTTACTAAAAAAAAATCAAAAATTATCAATATTTTATCAGTTAGCCGGATAACCCCTTATAAACAATTTGAGAAAATTATTTATGCTATAAATAATCTCAGTAATAAATTTACTAATATTCAATTAATTATTTCGGGTTCATCACCTCAACCAAAATATCTGGAATTTTTAAAATTTATGCATACAAAACGTATGAAGATTGTTATAGAACCAACAGATAATCAATTAATAAATTTGTATAAACAGTGTGATGTTTATATTACAGCTGATAGATATTTATTCTTTGGTATGCCTGTATTGGAGGCTGCAACATTTAAAAAACCTTCATTAGCTTATAACTATGCAGCAGCAAAAGAAATTATCATACATGGAAAAACCGGTTATATTGCCAAAACTGATCGCGAATTTACAGAATATCTGCAAAAATTAATCAGATCAGATAAAACCCAGAAAAAAATGGGTGCATCTGCTTATCAATATAGTTTAAATTTTTCCTGGGATCAGCAAGCTGCTAAATGGATTAATATATTTAAAATGGTTTTGAAAAAATATCAATATGCATAAGAATCATCACCAATATTATAATCAAAAATATTTTATCGCCCGCGATCATTTGGATTTACATATGGCTGAAACCATCAAAATTCTGCTGCAAAAAAACCATTATAAAAAAATTCTTGATATAGGTTGCGGTACAGGAAAACTGGTATTCTTTTTGAATCAGAATAAATTTAAAGCTTTTGGATGTGATAGGTCCATAACCGCAGTAAAATTTGCACAAAAAATAAACGAAGGTGGAAAAATTATACAAGCTTCAGCAGTAAAATTACCATATAAAAATTGCTCTTTTGACATGATTACGGCAATTTCTATAATCGAACATCTTTCACAAAAACAAATCGCTGTTTTTTTAAAAGAAACCAAAAGATTGTTAGTTAAAAACGGTATGTTGTTTATCGTTACCCCCAATTTTTCTACGCCGATCAGGTATTTTCAAGGTAAAAGATGGTTTGGATATAGTGACCCGACGCATATAAATTTTTTTTCTCCAAGCACTCTAATTGCTCTGCTTAAACAATATAATTTTTACAATTTTAAAACAATTTTTCCTACAAAGTTCACAACTGATTTTGATTGGGATCTGCCCGGCTTTTTACAACCACTACCGAAATTTATAAAAACAACAATTCTTTTTTTGTTAATCAGTACACCACTATGTTTCATAAGAAATAGTTTTTGGTTATCTGCCCGTAAACAATGAAAAAATTAAAAATCGGAATATTGATTGATCAACTTGTTCCCGGAGGCGTACAAAAATCAGCTATCCGTGAAGCAAAAGAATTAATTAAATTACATCATCAGGTAACATTGTTTGTTCTCATTCGTCAGAAATATTCATATCAATACCAAGATTTGATTAAAGGTTTAAAAGTGGTCTTTTTATCAGATTATAATCCGATACTTTTCCACAAACCTATAAATATTCCCTATTTTTCATTTTTAACCCACCTGCATATACTAAGCCCGTTTTTTGTCCAGCGTTATACAATGCTTAAAAATTTAGATTTTATTATCAGTCATGGAACAACTACCTGTATAACAGCTGCTCAAATAAGTAAGAAATTACACGTTCCGTATTTAGCGTATATTTGGGATCCTATGATATTTATACTGGAAAAAGTATATGGTAAAACATTACTCAAATACTTTTTTCTGATAATTAGACCGATAACTCAATTTTATGAACAACGATTTCTTAATGCTGCTGCTTTAGTAGCCACATCTTCAAAAGTTCATCAAAAATATATTTATGACAAATATTTGATTAATCCAATAATTATATTTCCCGGTTGTGAAACAATTAAAAATATTCTTAAAAAAACTGATAATTATATTTTGGGTTATAGCCGCTGGGAATTAGCTAAAAACCCTATGTTATTTCTACAAATTGCCCAAAAAATTCCCCAAGTAAAAATATTGATTGCCGGAGCATGGACAAATCTTGACGAACTAAAAAAATTTACAGAAAAAATTTCTTCCCTGAAATTGGAAAACCGGATATTTCTTCAAACAGTTGTCACTGATATAAACCTGAAAAAAATTGCGGAAAAATCATTTTTCTGGCTGCATCCGAACTTTGAAGCCTTTGGAATGTCCGGCCTGGAAATGGCTGCTTTAGGATTACCCCTAATCATTCCCAAAGGGTCAGGAGTAACAGAGCTTTTTAAAAATGGTGTGCATGGATTTTTCCCCAATATATATAACAGGAGTGAAATACTCAATATTGTCAGATATCTCTATCATCATCCACAAAAAGCCAGACACATGGGTGTTTTAGCTGCTAAAGTTTCTCAACAATATACGTGGGAAAAACATACTAAATTGGTAATCAATGTGATTAAGGAGTATGTTAATCAAAAAACCATAGTTTGTCTGGCTAATGCATTTGTAGCCCCCTTTTCCATTGGTGGAGGAGACCGTTTTATCATTGAATTGGCACGCAGAATTCCCGATAAATTCCACATGACAGTTGTTCTTCCCTATGCAGGTTTTTATCATTGGTATCAAGCTAGCGTAACTAACAAAAATATCAGATTTATTGTTTTACCTAAAAATATTTTTGATAATATTGAAAGCCCAATACCGTTATTTTTAACCTACCTTATCAGATTAATTCAAACAATTATAATATTGCCAAATTTGGCTCCTTTTCAAATCATCCATAGTACCACGGATATGATACCGGATGTAATTCCGGCATATCTGTTTCATAAAACTCATCAGCATATACCCTGGGTTAGTAGATTTTTTCATTTCATTGAAAATCCTTTTAAACGTGAAGGCAGATTTTGGGTTAATACTGGTTCCTATTTTCTGCAACAAATATGCTTAAAGCTTTTACGTCAATCAAGTGCGGTATTGGTAGATAATACTGAAATCGTTGACAGATTAATGAAAAAAGGAATTGCAAAAAATAAAGTACATTTACATTCAGGAGGGGTTTCAATTTCTGAAATAAATAATATTAATTTAAATGAAAGTTACAAATCAGATGGAATATTTATTGGTAGATTACAAGCTCATAAAGGCATATTTGATGCCATAGAGATTTGGGAGAAAGTATGTATTAAACTTCCTGCAGCAAAACTGACAATCATTGGTTATGGTAAACAAGATATTTTGGAAAAACTAAAACACAAAATTGTCCTAGCAAAATTATCTAAAAATATACGCTTGATCGGACATTTAAATGACAGAGAATTAATTTTTAAATATCTAAAGTCATCCAAAATACTGCTATTTTTAGACCATGAAGCTGGTTTTGGATTAGTTGCGGCAGAAGCAATGGCAGCGGGTTTACCGGTAATCAGTTATAACTTACCAATATTTGGTAATGTTTATAAAAAGGGATTTATGGCTTCTAATCTCAGAGATTTCCAATCTATAACAAATAATATTATCAATCTACTAACCCAAAAAAATAATTATGCTCATTTATCACACTTGGCTAAAATGGAGGCACAAAAATTTGATTGGCAATTGATCAGTAATCTTTTTTATAAACAAATTGATGCATTCATTAAGAATAATTAATATAATGAAAAAACAATTTATTTGTAATGTTTGTAAAAAAAAAGTTCATTTTAACTTATTTAATAATGACGAACTTGGAATAATAAATAAACGTAAATATTATTACATTGACTGTATTAAATGCGGACTGATGCAAATTCATCCTCTTCCAAACGCAAAGGAATTGGAAAAATATTATAAATATAATTCAAAACAATATTCAGATTATAAAATCAGCTTAATTAATAGATTTCTTAAATCTTCAAAAATCGGAAAAAAAATAATTTACAGTTATTTTACCTGGAGTTATAAAACCAGAGCCAAATTAATCAAGCAATACAAATCATCAGGAAGTATTTTGGATGTCGGATGCGCTCAGGGTAATTTTCTGAATAATTTTTCAGGTAAATATTGGGATAAAACAGGCATTGAGTTAAATCCAATGCTCGTTAAAATCGCGAAAAAAAACTTTCTTGATCAAAAAATCATAAATAAATTTTTTGAATCGTATAATACTAAAAAAAAATATGATGTTGTGACTCTTTGGCAAACTTTTGAGCACATGCAATCACCGAACAAAATATTAATAAAATTGTCAAAAATAATAAAGCATCACGGTTTCTTAATTATTGAAGTACCAAACAGTAAAAGCCTAAATAAAAGTTTATTTAAAAATTACTGGCAACTTTTTCAAAAAGGAGAGCATTTATTTTTTTGGTCAGCAAAGTCGTTAACAACGATACTTAAACTACATAAATTTAAAATAAGAAAAATATATTATCCAATTTTTGATACTAGTACATCCGGAAGTTTGGTTAATTTTCTGTCAAATAAAAAAATTCCTCAACTTATTGTTCTACTCCTTGGTTTAATGTCAATTCCTCTCGGAATCGTAATAAATCTGTTTGTTTACGACAAACGCGATAATATGCAGATAATTGCTCAGAAATTATAGGTTTTAAAATTTTTTTGCGTATATCATTCCGGTTTTTCCATCTAAATGGTTTTTATATTTTACTTGATATCCTTTTTTTATTAAAAAATTAACTAGGCTTTTACCATTATAGTTTTCTTTGATATTTATATTATGAAATTCCAGATTAATTCTGTCCGTTTTTTTATATATATTATCCGATGCAGTATATAAAACCTCGTATTCAGATCCTTCAATATCTATTTTTAATAAATCACATTTTTTTATTCTAAATTTTTTATAGATTTTATCTAAAGTAATGCTAAAGACTTCAGATTTTAAACTAGTTTTTTCATAAAGGCATCCCATTCCTTTATTTTTATAGATATTTATTTTTTGATTATCCTTACCGGTTATTGCAAAAAGATAACTTTTGATCCGATTGCTGAATTTATTTAAACGGATATTTTTAAAAAATGTAACATAATTTTCTTTTTCCGCTTCAAAAGCATAAATTATACTTTTTGAAAAATGTTCAGCTGCGACTATTGAAAAAACTCCTATATGCGATCCTAAATCTATTATCGTATTTAAATTTTTATTAATTTCCTTAAGTTCATAATCATCTCTTAACACTATTTCCTGTACCGGAATCACATCCATCTGGTTATTCCGCAAAAGTATATGTATCTTGTTATTTAAACTTATTTTAAATACAGATTTTTGAACACCTAATATTCCTGATAAATAATTTTGCCAATTATTAATTTTCCTATATAATGACGGGTTTGTTAATAAATAAAAAAATCTTTTAAATGCAAAAATATCTGAAATCATATTTATGATCCTGAGGATTTCTTAAAACTATTTATCAAAGAAGATTATAGACTCATTGCTTATCATCATCTTTATTCCACCAGGAAAAAGCAAATTTATTTAAATTATTTAATATGTTTTTTATTCTATTAATGATTAATGCACCGGAAAAAATAATTATATCCAATAAAAGCAATATAATTAATAATGCCACTGAAACTAACAAATGATTTATTGGTGATCCATGATATTCAAAAATTACACTGCTTTCCTTTGTAGAATAATTATCTGGTATATGAACATACATAAAACCCGGATAAGACGGTCCGGCAGCGTAAATTTTCATATTGGTATTTTCTATTTTCGCACTCCAACCGGGATATGACTCTTCTTTAAACAAAACACCTGACGTATTTTTCAGTTTAATAATTCTTTTTTCATCTGTTATGTAATTTGCATTAAATTCACTGATTGAATTAGTATTTTGCGGTAATAAAATATTGAGAATATTTCTCCAAAGTTTTATTTCTTCTTCGTTATGAAATCTGGTTACATGATAAGGAAAATTCATTCCGCTCCATAAAACTTGTCCCTGTCCTAAGTTTTGTGATAATAAAATTGGTTTTTCAAAATTTGCAATTAATATTTGTGAGTTTTGTCTGATATCACCGTTTTGCTGCGGATAAGAAAAATTCCATTCATCATCACCAAACAATGGCGGGCTGAATTTATTTATATCTACATCTTTATTAATATCGTTATTATAAAAATTTAAATTCCATACTCTGCCTAATTGAGCTCTTTCAAATTTTGTAATGGGAAAAATTGCTGGTAAATTTTGATCAACAACCTCTTTATTGTCAATACCGGAATCAATATATATTTTCTTACCGGATTTTACAAATTTTTCAAGTATTTCAAATGCTTGGGATTTATTCTTATATTGATAATCATAAATCAATAAAGCATCAAAAACCTGTAAATCCTGATTTGAAATTTTATTCAGATCGCTTCCCAACTTTAATGGAATAACTTTTTTTAAACCCAAATTAGCATCAGCCAAAGACCTGATTATTGTTTCATAACCCTTATCTGAAGCCACAATACCCAGTGTCGGAGAATTTATTCCTAAAAGAATCGGACTCACAAATTCATCTTTTATTTCATAAAAATGCAGTCTTTGTCCAACGGGTTTTTCAGGAGTTCTATCGAAGAAGATTTCCTGGTCATTCTTGATAAACGTTGAAGATTTTAAGTATGGATATATTTCCTTTATCGCCACTAAACTGTCTGCTGCTTCAAAATATTTTATACTATACCAATCGAGCATAAATTCCGCATTATTTTGAGAAATACTCTCCGGATAATTAAATAAACCAGTTAATTCATTTTGTCTACTTTTAGTTTCATAATTGAATGCAGCATCCATCCAAAATGTATAACCGCGGTTTACAAAAGAAACCGGTTGATCCAGATAGCCTCTGGCTAATGGCATTGAAAAATAAGTATTCCACCAAATATTTATTGTTTGATCAGCAATATACAAACGGTAGTTTTTATTATCGGGATTTAACCAGGTGGGAACAAGATTTTGTTTAAAGCGAGCGACATCGTTATCTGATGATATTTTATTCAATAGATCCGGAAACGCCGAAGAATTTAAACTGTATAAATTTTGATTTATTTTTTGAAAAGTAGGAATTATTTGCATAAGCATAAAAAACCCGCTCACTGCAATTAAAATATTAACAATAATTAATCCCGTATTAAAAATAAATGAATTCTGAATTTGTTGTTTATAAATATGTTGAATTTCTCCCCAACAAACAGCAATTAATAGACCAGACCAAAATGACATACTCCAAAACAATCTGTACCATCCTCCATGATAAATAGAAATTCCATTACTATATAAAATCACATAAAATATATAAAATAATACTATTAATAAATAAGGGATAATATTAAATATAAATATCTTTTTATTTTTACTTAAAATAATATGCGCAAAATAAATAATACCTATAAATTCCAATAACACAAAAAATATTGGATTTGTCCTTATTAAGACTAAATTAACATCCGGTTTTCCATCCATCAATCCACTTTCAGGATCAGTAGGGTTATTATTTGAAGTGATGGATTGAATAGATGAATCTACTATATTATATTTAACAACTAACGAACTTAAAGCAGAACCCATCGAAGAATATAGAATAGGCAAACCTATAAGAAAAATCATTAATCCATAAAATATCAGAGATTTAAATCTAGTGAAAAAACTTAGTTTACTGAATGAAAAAATAAATAAAATAACTGAAGAAGGAATTATATAAGCAATCACCATTTGCGGATGACTTATTACTGCCAATCCCGATAATATGCAGGCAATTGCCAGAAATTTTTTATTTCCATTATCCAAATAAATTATAATAGAGTAAATTATCCACGGTAGAAAAGACTGTGTTGCAAAACTTGGTAAACTTCCTCCCCAAATTAATGCTCCATAAAATCCGGTAGAATAAATGATTCCAATAGTTAAAATAACTGATAAAGCAACATTTTTTGATATCCGCTTGAAAACTAAATAACTACCTAAAAAATACAATAATGATGAGACAATCATCCAAATTTTAACTGCAGAAATTAAATTGATAAAATATGTTAAAGGTAAAATCAGATAATACTGTAGAATCGGAAAATTGGATAAAAAAGACCAACCGGAAAACCATATTGACAACCATTTAAATGAAGGTAAAAGCGGATTGTTTTTAAGATGATTAACGAGAGTAGCTGTGTAATAAAAATCAGTTCCCTTTAAAGGATTTGCTTCATAATACCACTTCGCAACAGGCCAAAATGCTAAACCGATAATTGAAATACTGATGATAAATATTAATATCCTGAAAAATATTTTAATAATTTGCATATCAATACTCTTCTTTTTCCCACCATTTACCTATATGAAAATGCAATTTTTGTTTCACGGTTTTAATTTTATTTGAGATCAATCGTCCGCGTAAAAATGATAAATCCAGTAAAATTAAAGTGATTAACCAGGAAATTATCCATACTAGGTTCGTTTTACCCCTATATTTAAATGTTACTGCTGCTGCTTTCTGATTGTCTATAGGCACATATATAAAACCCGGATATGTCGGACCGGCTTTATAGGTTTTTACATTTTTACCGTCTATTTTGACTTCCCAATTATTAAATATTTGAGTTTTATATAACACGCCTTTTACCTGCTCATTTATGGAAATTCTTGCCTCTTGCGGACTTATAAACTCTGAACTCCCAAGATTAGTCTGATATTTATCATCCAATGAAATTAATGAAGATAATAAGTTAAGATATAAA
>Ga0209210_1001540_pt1 | contig 19036 bp, 34 predicted proteins | sample RifGroA1_FD_183991 | JGI IMG/M metagenome (GOLD analysis project Ga0209210, IMG submission 183991) | Contaminated groundwater microbial communities from Rifle, Colorado, USA - Rifle Groundwater A1 (SPAdes) (version 2) | ecosystem: Environmental > Aquatic > Deep subsurface > Groundwater >...
TGGTTCAACTGAAGATATTGAAACGCTTAAAAAAGCAGGTGTACTTGATATTTGGTTCGACCCAGTTTATGAAGAAGAAAAGATTAATATCAGTGGTTATAACCTAGAAGTAGTTGATAATAAAGTGAAATTTGGTTGTGCCGAATTTGATAAAAAACAATTGAAGGACTTTGTACTTTCATTGCTACGGCACGTAAATCACATTTTGCTTTTTCATATTCTGAATCAAACGGATTTAAACTTAGCCATGGCTCACTCAGTACTGATATAACAACTGATATGTTCAGAAAAATCTTATCTAAATTGTCATGAAATTAAAAGTTTACGAAAATTCCACGAACTATACGGCACAAGTTATTAAGCTGCCTGCACAAGTACCGGTACAAGGACTTGATAATTTAGTCAAAGTCACAGTACAAGGTAATGATTGTCTTATCCAAAAAGGGTCTGATACAAATATCTTGTATTTATTCTTTCCTGCAGAAGCACAAATTTCAAACACATTTCTGAAGGCGAATAATTTATATCGCGAATCTACATATAATTCAGACCCATCTAAAAAAGGGTTCTTTGATGAAAATGGGCGCGTTCGTACAATGAAATTTAAAGGAGTGGTTTCACAAGGATTTATTATTCCCGCGTCGACGCTGCCAATTGGGCTGGATGTTAAATTAGGAGATGAATTTAACGCAATTGATGATATCGAAATATGTAAAAAGTACATTCCAAAAGGTAGAACTAAAGGTTCATCAAATACACCGAAGCAAAACAAACTTATTCACAAAAAAGTTGAAAGTAAATTTGTACCAGAACATACTGATACTGCCCATTTAATGAAAGAGGCACAAAGATTTACCGGTGACGAAATTGTTGCTATCTCGCGAAAAATTCACGGGACGAGCTCTCGTTACTATAATGCCCCAACAAAGCGTCCATTATCAATCACAGAAAAGATTGCAAAGTTTTTCGGTATAAAAGTACATGACGATATTCACGCTTTTGTATGTGCATCACGTCGCTGTATCAAATCAGTTAATGCAAAGGAGTTACCGAACTCAGCTCATTGGTACAAAGAAGATTTATGGACAAAAGTTGGTAAGGAATTACTTGATGGTAAATTGAATCACGGTGAAGCAGTGTATGCCGAAATTATCGGTAAAGATTATTTAGGTGCAGACATTCAACCTGGATATACTTACGGATTTGATAAACCAAAAATGTATATTTACAGAATAACTAATATCAATCCACAAGGAATTGAAGTTGATTTACCATATGAACAAATGAAAGTTCGCGCGACACAATTAGGTATTGAAACTTGTCCTGAATTGTTTTACGGTAAACTATCAGATTTTATGTTTATGCACGACACTACAATACCATCTGAAACCAATACAATGGCAGATCGTTTCAAACGAATCTTCTATGATAATTTACTTGAAAAGCCATCTATACTTGACAAATCAGTAATCGAGGAAGGGTTTGTAATTCGGGTGGACTCATATCCAAAACCATATGCATATAAAATCAAAAGTAAAACATTTGCTTTATATGAAAGTGGTCTAAACGATAAAGGTACTATAAATATCGAAGATGAACGCGATGATGTAACCACTTAATTATCAGTTCAATTCATTTACATTTTGAGTTGACATTTACACTATTTTTCACTACATTTACTTATAAACATTAACAAAATGAGTAAAGCCCAAATTATAATCTTAGTCGGAATACCAACTGCTGGTAAAAGTACTTGGGCATATGAGCGTTATTGGAATATAACTGAATCATGCTACCTTTTATCCAGAGACCGAATTCGCGAACAACTTTTCGGTAAAAAATACCACCAAAACAAACATGACGAAGAAATTGTCACTAAACGATTTTATCAAATTTTAAATATACAATTACAAATTTGTGATACCGTTATACTTGACAATACCCATTGCCACGAAAAATATATCACTGAAATTGTAGATAAATATCCAAACAATCCAATTGAAGTGAAGTTTTTTGACCTTCCATTATATGAAGCATATTTTCGTAATGTAAAACGATATCTGTTAGAAGGAAAATGGATACCATTTAAAGTGATTAAATCGATGCATAAAAACTACTTAAAAATTAATCAAAACAAATATGAATAAAAAATTTAGTGTCGAAGAAATTAAAAAAGGTAAAATACAAGTTATAGTTTCGTCTGCCGAAGAAGCAGATAAATTTGCCAAATTAATTGGATACGGCAGTGCATGGACACCACACAATGCAAACTATCCTATTTTTGCCATGGCAGCTGATAGCACTCCATTGTGGTTGCAAAATAATTATTTTTCGAGAGGGTACGACGTCGAACATACAATTTCTTTTTCGGATATAAATAATTCAGATGCCAAGGCAGAAATTATTGGGTATGAATGTATTAAAGCATATCCAGGAGTAAAACTTGGGTATAAAAATCTAAACAAAACATTTAAACATGAATGGTATGCCACTAATAATGAATTCTGGAGACCAATTTACAAAGAAATACCTAAGGCCGGCGATTGGGTAATTTATAAACATACTCCTCCAACCCAACTATGGAAAGAAGCGTTTATTACTCCTAGGGTCAATAAGGAATATCTTTATTACACTGACAATCATTGTAATGCGTACACTTCAGATTTCCGCCATGCAACGGCCACAGAAATTGAACGGGCAATGGAATTGGCAAAATTAAAAATTGGTATTTATAATGTAACTTTCGAGGGTGATATTGTGAAAGTTGGATGTAAATCAACTCACATAGATGAAATCGTGCAACTACATAGGCTAATGAAATATATTAATATAACGGATATAGTAATTAACAAAGAAATAATTTCATTGGAAAAAATTTCAAAAATAATCGATGTACATGATAAAAGACAAAACTAAAAACCAAGTCAACGTCCTTCATATTTTCAAAGAAAATGGAGTATGGATGTTTAATGACGAAGAAGTTGGGTTATACAAAGAACCATTTGTACCGAGTATCAATCCGATGATAGAAACATACGTTAGAGGCAGAAAAGAATTTACTGCATTCATTTCTAAAGACCCAATGTATGATGTAACACTTACACTCAACCGCGTCGATGACAAGATCGAAGGAGTATATGAGATGGCAGGGTCAGGAATAGTAGGTTGGCTTTGCCCAGCACTTTTAAAGTATTTTGAAGGATACCCAAAAAACATTTACGTAAAAATCGAACTATAATGAAAGCAAGATTAATTAAAGTGGACGGTGAGGTTACCGAGGTTAAACCTAAAAATGGCAAGTATTTTTTACTTACCGAACTACAAAAGTACGTCGGTGGCTATATTCAAATGGTTAGGACTCATGACAATAAAGTAATGGTAGTCAACGAAGAAGGTAAACTAATGGACTTACCATTTAATGTGGTAGCCACCAAAGAATATGTTCATGGATCACATGACCCGATTTGTGGTGATGTATTAATATGTAGCGAAAATCAAATAAAATAAAATATGAAAAAATTTAGAATACTGGAATTTAGAAATACCGATAAATGTGGTAATGTAGGTAAAATTTGGGAACTTAAAAGCAACGGTAATTATGGTTCTTTGTCACATCATTGTGGACTTTTTACTTTGGCAACAATGCTAGATGGCGCTCAATCAGTTGCTGATGGTCAATTGGAAATTTACAAAACCCAGCGACTATCAGATGGGTATGAATTTAAAATAGGTGACAAGATTATCGGAGTAGGAACAATTGCATGTTTTACATACCATGATAATGAAATTAGGTTTCACTATAAAAATGAAACTACCGAGGACTTACAATGCCATGCACGTTCATATGACAAAACACTTGAATCACGACTTACCACATTAGAAGCACGTGTTAAAGAATTAAGCGAAATACCGCATGACATGCAAGGTGGCCATGTGATTTCACATCCAAAATCAGTGGTTATAAAAGCTGCCAGTCCATTAGATAAGTTTAACCTAGGAAATTGGATATATGTAATAGCAGGTGCCGCGGGTTGTACCGGAGCAACTGGTAAGGTTGGATTTGTTACAAACGAAAGGCAATCTTCTGGATTAGGCTCGTTAATTGATGGTATTAACATAGACATTGACGGTACTATTTGGCGAGTAAACGGATCTTTACGGATGGCAACATCATCGGAAGTGCAAGATCATTGTACAATAAAAATTGGCGAATATAAAGTCGAGTATTCCAGTGATAATAATATTAAAATTGGATGTCAAACTTATTCATACGAAGATGTAATGGCAGTAAGACGTTTCCTAGAAATAACAGGGCAAACCACCATTGAAATTCACGGCGAAAAAATAACATTAAATTTAATCAACCGAATCATAGCTAAATTTTTCGACAAATAATCATGAAAAAAATACTCACAACTCTTTTAATCTTTTGCTCGAGTTACCTTTTTGCCGAAACAATATTCATAACGAACAATAAATCGGAAGCCGACTTAATAGTATATGTCACAAATAATCGTTCCGAAGCAACATCATTTGTATTCATCACAAATAACAAGTCCGAGGCAATACGTAAAAGTGGTGCGTGGTTTTACACCACAAATCGATCGGAAGCACAACTAAAAGTTTACTATACCAATAATCGTGGTGAAGCAAATACATTTGTATATTTCACACTAAACCGCGCGGAATCTAATAAATAAAACATATATTTAATGAAAAATTGCCGAATAGTTAAAAGAACCTTTCCAGGAGATCTCGATAAGTTTGTAATACAACAAAAGCATTGGTTATTCTTTTGGAAATGGGTAGATGCATGGCAAAACTCATTGTTCGGAGCATCATGTAAAGATACATTTAGTACACTTGAAGATGCAAAACACAATGTTAGATTCTTCGATGGAACCAAAGTAAAAGACATAGTAATAAGAACATTATAACCTAATATAATCATGGAACTATTTGCAATAATATCATTGGCAATAATCATTATCATAATACAGCACCTACTTAATTGGGCGTCGCGAAAGCTAATTAATGAAGAACACTTATTAGTACTCTTGATGTTTACATACGTACTTGGAGCAGTACTTACCATTATATGCTTTAAATACATTATTATATGGGGTCAACCATTACTTAATAATTAAATTATGAAAAAACCATTAATACGAAAAATCACCAAGCCCAAACAATACAAATGGCTTTTAAATTATATGCCTAAAAAGCTTATGTATGAAACCATCTTAATCGAAGGGGCATATTTAACAATACCAAAATACGGATGGCTAACCTATCCCGGTCTCGATAAACTATGAAATTTAAAAATACAATGAAAGGCAAATACAAAATGTTTGCTTTGATACCAACAATAGTTATTTGCCGAGATACTCAATGTCCCTGGGATTTAGGATGGAGTGCCTGGGAATTTTATTTTGAGTGGCTATGGTTTCAAGTCTCATTTCAAATAGAATCCGATTATGAAAATAACCGTGATGGATTGTAAATTAACAATAAAATCATGAAAACATATAAGAAAATAACGGAAATATCCATTGAAATAACCTATGAAGATGTGGAAAACTACATCAATGCAATGACCACCGGCGAGAAACTACAATTAATAGATAGGACATTCAAAAGCATACCATTAGCAGCATTAAGTGATGTGGAAAAATTCGCAGGCTCACTATATAAAGGCACTGATGTATTTAGTAACATGCTTAACGCATTTTTAAAAAGATAACCAATTGACCAAAATGGCAAATTCCGTCAATTGGGCACCAATACAAACTCATCGTCGCGTAAACCAAAAAATATAATCTCATTATGAAAATAGAAGTAAAAAACAACCAACTCATACTTAAAGAAGTATATAACTCAATAACAATTGAAACAGCCAAAGGTAATCAACTACATATATGCCTAAGGGATAATGGCTTTGAAATGAAACTCAATACACTGGGCCAGTGGCATTTAATATCCGAGGAAAAAGACTGGAAAATAACCGATAAGCCATATCAATATCATATTGCCTATATATGTAAAAATGCAGGAGAATTTAGGGCATTTGCCGAAAAAATGATTTTAAATCATCCAAGTATGAGCCATAGATTTAGTAAGGGCAATGTAACCTATATAAGGATACTGACGCCCGAAGATTTAAGGGGTCATCGATTTGATGCAAGTACACTATCCCAGGGTGGAATTTATAATCTTCAATTCGATGAAATTTGTCGGAGGCTGAAGATGTGTTTAAAATCAATGGATAAAAGATAAATTCAATAGGCGAACATCTTTGTTACGAAACGTAACATTCATTTGTTACGAAACGTAACATTATTCATATAGGATAATTCTGGTATTTAATACACTTATTCATCGTGATATTTTTGGTAAAATTTTCATGGTATTAATCAAGGGTATTAAATTTGTTTAAGGGTGTGGAGAGGATGGGAAGGAAATGGAAAATAATTTTCGGGAAATGGGTTATTTGTCACACTTTTTAACACTATTTCACACAAAATCACACAATTACACACCTTTTCACACCATCCCAGGATCAAACCTGTTCTAGAACATATTCCGACCAACTCTTTAACACCTGAAATTATTTCTGTACCGAAATCCAAGCTTGGTACCTCATTAAGCCTCTGGCACTTACCACCAGGTGATAAAAATTATCATTATAAGTATCAATGAGTTACAAATTTGGTAATGTGAGATATTATATCTATATTTACTTATAACCAAACACAAATAACAACCATATGACATCGAAAAACTATTTTAAACTAAATATATCATGAAAAATTACACAAAAGAACAAAAGCAATACTTGGATAAGATAGACGAACTACTATCAATTAGAGAATCCAAAAAGAGTTCGTTGAAAGATACGGACAGAATGCTAATGCAAGGATTTGCGCTTATAAAATCAATGCCTATTCGTTGGTATGTAAGAAATAACGGACAAAAGGAATTTCAATCCGTTATTAAATACTTGGAGAAAAAATATAAGCGCAAAGACTTAACGATACATCAAGGGTGCGGAAATGGTGAATTTCACGGAGAAGTTGCTTTTATTCCCGGGGATTGCCAATATACATGGGAAATTACGCAAGAAGAATTTAATTACTTACAGATACCGTTGGCAAAAGTTTAAAATATTGAAGCTAACGGCTGATGGCGGGCTGTTTGTTGTTTAATTTGTAATTTTGTATAAACTATAAAACTAAAAAAAATGAACTTATTATACCACCTAATTTAATTAACTAATAATCAAGTAGTTACATATGAAAATTCTTAAAATTTTCGAAGAAAAATTAAGATGTAGAAACACAAATTATGACGTAATATGTAATATTATACCTTTACAAATTCTATAAAAAAGTAAGCCTATACCTTTACGACCTAACTCCTTACTAATCAACAAACTTAACTCCTTGATAATCACTACCCATTATTTTTCATATTTCGATCAGAATTCTGCTCAAATATTTGGTAATGTCATTTATATTCACTACATTTACAATAGTTAGTTAGATAGAAGATATGACACATAAAGCAAATAGTAACCAAGTTATTTACAAATTAACCAACAGAGTTACCGGTGAATTTTATGTCGGTCTTACAGTAGCCGCTTTTGGTAAAGACTTTTTAAGGGCTGCGCGTGCACGCTTTAATCGCCATGTATGTCGCGCCAGGAGAGAAAATAAACAATGGGCACTGTGCCTGTCTATTAGAAAATATGGCCGGCCATCCTTTGAAGTAAGTGTTATCGATGTTATCCGTACAAAACAAGTTGCTCACCAAGTTGAGATTGCCTATATTAACAGCTTACAACCACAATTAAATTCCACAAATAATTAAAATATATGAATACAAAAGGTTACATACCACAGTCAACTACGATTAAATCGTTACTGACTAAAGAACAGCAAGAAATACTTACTGCCATTATAAACGAAGATGCTACGTTTTTCGATAACGAGATTACCGAAGACATTTACAATATCCTGTTTGAATACTACATGGACGAAATGCCGTACGGTATAATGAAAGCACGAACAGGTGATCCAGATAAATGGATACTTAATCAATTACAATTTGAATTTAATAAATAAACATCATGAAAAAGTATATACTTACAGAAAACACTAAAACCGTTAACGGTCACAAACTTTATCAAATTAAAGCTCTTAGATCATTTGGTACTATTACTGCCGGTGATTTAGGTGGATTCATCGAAAAAGAATCAAATCTTTCACATTATGGTAATGCATGGGTTTATGTTAATGCACGGGTTTTTGGTGATGCATGGGTTTCTGGCAATGCACGGGTTTTTGGTGATGCATGGGTTTCTGGCAATGCACGGGTTTTTGGTGATGCATGGGTTTCTGGCAATGCACAGGTTTATGGTGATGCAAGGGTTTATGATGATGCACAGGTTTTCGGTGATGCATGGGTTTCTGGCAATGCACAGGTTTATGGTGATGCATGGGTTTATGATGATGCAAGGGTTTATGATGATGCAAGGGTTTATGGCAATGCACAGGTTTTCGGTGATGCATGGGTTTCTGGCAATGCACAGGTTTATGGTAATGCACTACCAAAAAAATTAAATTTAATTCACTTTAAATGCATTAAAGCTTATCCAGGAGCCTCTATAAACGATACATCAATTGACACTAAGTACGAAAAATTCCCGGAATTCTGGCAACCGGCGTATGAACAAGCAATTAAATTTGCAGGATATGAATTAGAGCTTGGCGAAAATAACACTGCAAAATTTGGGTGTAAACTTATAAATAAATCACAATTACAAGCAATAATTAACGTATTAGATTTACATGACACTCTAAAAGAAAACTTCAACTTGCTAACCGCAATGCAATCCGGTGACGTAAATATAACTAAAATCAACGACATTTTAAATTTTATTAAATAATCATTATATGTTCGGAAAAAGAGTAATACAGGAGTTCGATCTAATCGACTCATACGAAGAAGAAGTGATAGTAATTCACAATATTGAGCACCCGGGTTGTCCCTTGTTTGTTGGAGCGTACGTTTCAAATAAACTTGACAAGTCCGCGAAGAAACTATCGCTTACAGAGCTTGTTTCATTGGTGGAAAATGGATACTTGAAACTTTCAAAACGATTCGAAATGTATGATGTTTGTTTAAACTAAAGATATCATGGATACCGTATGTGGTGTATGTGGTGGCACACTTAAAATTAAAAACCACCAAAGATGGATTGGGTACTATTGCCCAGGATGTAAGTCAGGAGGATCGATGCCAAAGAAACCAGGTAAATGGGTCGGCAACAACTATCCAAGTGGCAGCTTAACAAAAGTAAAACCACGTGATTATTTACCTCCCCTGACCCAAGACAAAGTTACCGGGCCACTGAGTAGTACAATTGATGTTATTAATTTAACATGGCACAAAGAAACGAATACATTCTCGGCCGAAGCTTCCGATTTAATGGCATGTGGTAATGCCCCGGGTAATATTGCAGGAAAAGAATATTATTCGATTCTAAGGGCAAGTACCAATACCAGACGGAACTTTTTTAAAACAGCCGATGTAAAGGATGCCGAAGGCGAGTTGCAATACATGGAATATACCTGTAATACGGCAGAACCTAACGGAAGTATCCTAAAACTTAAGGTTTTCAACGACTAAAGAAATATGCAAAAAGATTTGGTAATATGAAAAATTATTACTATATTAAGTAAATAACAATCATCAATTAACAATTAAATCAAATTCTATGCCACAAGCAAAAGATACCTATGCAGTCATTAAGAAAGACGCAAACGGAAAGGTGACCGTCACCACACTAACCGGTAAAGATGTAACCAAATTGGTTAAACAAGTATCATTGGACAGAGCAATTGCCGAGAAAGAAGAATATATGTATATCAACCCAACTACCGGTCTTTGGACTCGCGAGAGAGGATTGAACTCCAACCAATGGAAAGATATTGAAGCATACACCAAAACAGGTGCCTCTACAACTGTCAAAACCGTTGCCCCGAAAAAAATAACAGTGAAGCCCGTTGTAAAAACAACAACCAAAGTATCAACTCCTGCGATGTCCGATACATCGGATGCACAAACCGTTGAGTTGATCGGGTAAAGATAATATAAGGGAGAGCCTGAAATACGACTTGATTAAGTTCGAGACAAAAATTTAGGCAACCTTATACTTATTAAAGATACTAATCACATCGGAGGTTGGGACAGCGTAAGCCAAGCCCATTTAGTAAAGATTGCACTGGATGCTGATTAGTGATAATTGTATTTTCGCCTAAACAAATAATAAACCAAATATATTTGGCGCGAAATTTGGTAAATACGACTCGATCGCATTGGCGAGTTATAAACAAGCGATGTAGTCATTACGCAAGACTTAAAAATAGCGGCTCAAAAACTCCTATATATACCGAGCAAAACAAACCTATAGGCCTCTGCCAAGAGTATAAACCATGGCACTCATAAGTTGGTATTGAGTATAACATAATCCAACAAACTCGCGCTCGTAGAGTCTAAATGAGGCACTCATACTCTGGAGTATAACTATAGCGTGTCTGTGGAGCAGACATTAAATAAGAATCTCCTCGAACACCTAAGAGGTTAAATAAGTGGCAACTCACACAAGAGGATAAAATGACTCCACACGAGTATAACTGGGTCCACACAAAGGACGGTAAAAAATGTAACGAGATAGTCCGCCGATAAAGTCAATCTAAGTGCCCCTTAAATGAGCGAGTGAAATTGGGCAAACTATCAATGTTATATGCGTACATAATTGCCCGCTATGGTTGCAACATATGACTAATTAGTCGCATATAACGAACTCCGAGAGTACATAAAGAGTATAAACTATTGCTGCTCCAACAAAGAATGAGTTAAAACTTATGCTTAATGTAACCCGCAGCCCTCGACGGAGTGAGCATGAAGTTACTACGACATATAAGCAAAGTGCATGTACTACCCTATTTATCTACGGATCGATAGGGTTTGTCGTGAATATTCAATCCTTAGGGAAGTTAGGAATCCAAGAATCGCGGAATTATGGCAAGAATTATTTTTCAGATTCAGGCCGGTTTGGCGTAAACCTCTTATAATTATCATCGGAGATGAGGAGACAAAGAGACGACAATATTCTATGACAAGCCTCGTTCCATCTTCGGCTGTCATTAAATCCTCCACCACTTACTCCGGCATACTCGCTCGCATCGCTCCGCTCACTCGCTCGTATGCGATTATCTATTTCACCGGACATTTTTGTTTTTTGATTAAATATTCCGGTAACTTCTTTCATACTAATTATCAGGCAAATATAATGATTTGATACTCAACATTCTATAACCACTTAATTATCAGGCAGTTACAAAAATGCCCACTGTGCTCTATAACATACTGATAATCAGTATAGGTTATTTTACCAGAATTCTGATCAGAAATTTGGTAATGTGAAATATATTCACTACATTTACTTATAAACATTAACAAATACAAATAACACACAATTTTATGGCAAAAGTACAAAGTGCAAACGATGAATGTTTTGGAGCAGCCTCCAATGCTAAAAAGTCAGCAAAAGTGACAAAAGAAGTTTTTGATGCCCTTGTTGAGAAGGCAAACAAAAAGAACCGTTTTATGAAGAATGAAGTGGTACCTTTTAAAAAGATTATATTCCGTAAAATTGACGGAGTCCGGGTGCCATTTATCCTTAAAGATGGTGACTATGTACCGATGAAAATTGTTGATAAAAAGTAGTCAAAATAGTTGGTAATGTGAAATATATTCACTACATTTACTTATAAACAAACACAAACACACAATATGAACAAATCAACACAAAAGGCACTCTATGCCCACTTAGTTGCCACAGTTAAAGGTAACCATTCAATCCCAAATTTCAGAGTAATCGATTTCAACGGCAAAGACGTCACCGGTGAAGTAAAAGAAAAATCATTGGAAAACGCCATCGCTGCCGGTGAAACCTATATGTTCGTTAACGAAGCCACAGGACTTTGGACAAGGGAACGTGGTATGAAAGGTGACCAATTAGCCGAATGTGAAACGCTTGCCAAAGAAAGTAAAAACGAAGTTACCGCGCCAAAGCAAACACAAAAAATGACAAATGTACCACTTGACCCGGTAATGGCATTCCTTACTACATGCTATAAAAAAAAACCCACTGAATTAATAATGGAAGAACTCAAATGGAAATTCCTTGTACGCTCAGTCCTTCGCTCAAAAAATGTATTACTTGTCGGCCCATCTGGTACAGGTAAAACTTTTACAGCCCAATGCATTGCCAAAGGACTGTCTGGAGTCAATAATATCATAACAAAAATAGTTTCAGAAAAAGAGCTTGAAGATTTACAAGCCAATGAAAACATCATGAAGTTGAATATTATTGAAGAGATTACAACTTAATTTTTGTTACTTGCCATCCTTTAAGAGTAGTTCCCATTTTAAATGCATTTGGTGATAACCAATTTACATCTTTAACTGACTTTGCATTATGAACGTGTGTCCATGTATTACAAAATTCTTTAAGGTGGCTATGACGCCCGTAAATTTAAGTACAATTCATAAAAATAGTTATAACACCTTGATAATCAATCCCATTATTTTTCCAGAATTCTGCTCAAATATTTGGTAATGTCAGATATATTCCTTACATTTACTTATAAACATTAACAAATACAAATAACACACAATTTTATGGCAACTAAAAGATTTAAAATAACGTATAGCCAAAAAGAGAGACCTTTTTTTTATTGCAATCTTGGAGCTACACAGGACCCCAGGGGCACGCTTATTGGAAACACTCACTTCAAAAAAGACGAAGGTACATTTTTTAGTACATCACTTTTTGTGAAGGCTATCCAAACTGAAAACGCCATTATATTACTTGACGAATTATCAAGAGCCCATCCAGAATCTTGGAACATTTTGATGACAGTGCTTGATGAATCACAAAGATATTTAAGGCTCGATGAACAGGATGGTAGTCCTACGGTAAAAGTTGCCAAAGGCGTTAGTTTCATTGCCACTGCCAATATTGGTTCGGAATATACTTCCACAAGGATTATGGACCGTGCATTACTTGACCGGTTTCAAATTGTCGAAGTTCAGCCGCTTACCAAAGACGGAGAAGTAAATATGTTGCTTGGTTTGTTTCCAAACTCAGATCCAAAGTTAATCGATAACATCGCCGAAATTTCGGACATGACCCGTAAAGAATTAAAGTGTGAAACGCCTCGTATTGCCACTGCATTAAGCACCCGTTCAACTAAAGAAATGTGCGGATTGATAAATGATGGATTTACACTCAACGAAGCCGCAGAAGTTTCAATTTACCCGTTTTATTCCAACGAAGGTGGAGTCGACAGTGAAAGGAGTTTTATACGTCAGATTGTGAACAAATTTGTTTCCGCCTAATTAGTGTTTAATCAAAGTTCCTTATTACTTATTAGTAACAAAGTATAAGGAACTTATGAAAGATGTGTGTTTGAGTATGGAGCGAATAACGGTGATGCTTGTAAAATAGCCCGATGAAAGCTCCATACTTTTTTACATACTTAAAAATAAAATAACATGAAAAAAGAAGTAACCGTCGGGGAACGTAAAGGATACGTTAAACTGACACAAAAAGACAAAGAGGAAATCTTCGCCACTTTTAAAGAAATTAGCGCTTACTTAAAAAATCTAAACTCAAACTTTGTATGCTACCGGAGATATACCGAACAGCAAAAAACTGGTTACCGGACAAAATTCTGGGGAGTACCTGAGAGTGCGTTAGACGCGGTTCTAAAAAACACTAAACGATATCATCCATTTACCGGTTGTCTTTTATCTGGCAGACGACACTTCAAAATTAAATTTACAAAGCACACCACTACCTGTCTATACCGGACAAATTCACTTGTAGTTAAAATTGTAAAATCATGATACCTCTATTAATTTTCTACATTATATTCAGCTACTTGTTTTGTATGGGTGGGAAAATGATAAATGATGAAATGCCATGGATTGCGGTTGTAATTGCTCCTGCGGCAATGCCAGTATTACTCGGTGCGTATTTTTTAAACGCCAATCAATAACACCTTAATAATCAAGCAAATATATTCCATTGGTAATTAACTTACTTAAACATCTGACTATCATATAGTTATAATACACTAATAATCAGTACCCATTATCTTTCCAGAATTCTGCTTAAAAATTTGGTAATGTGAATTATATTCACTACATTTACTTATAAACATTAACAAATAACACAATACAATATGTCAACTAAAATTAACCAACACAGCTCCTTTTGGATGGACGATGAAGTTGATAATAAATACTTCGATGTCATTACCGGAACGTCAAACGCCCCACAAGGTGCCGACATTTTTGAGTTAGTTGCCTATCAAAGGGCAATTGCCAATTTTGTACGTATTGCCTGTGCAAAAAATATTCCTGTTAAATATTCATCAAAAGGTGACTCAATGACGGATGGCAAAACGGTTATTTTATCTAAAAAAATTGACACCGGAAATTTTGACACTGCAGTTGGACTTGCCTTACATGAAGGTAGTCATATACTATTAACCGATTTTGAATTACTGAGATCGATGCAAGTACAAAACGCCATGTCTGCTCTTAATAACAAAACGAAGTTACCGAAATTACTAAAAAAAGTTTACAGTCGGCTCGATGCTACTTTAATTGTAAATCACTTAAAAACTCTTTTAAACATCATCGAAGACCGTAGAATTGATGCTTTCATGAAAGCAACTTGTCCTGGGTATGTTGGATATTATGAGGCACTTTATAATGAGTATTTTAATAACAAACAAATTAACAAAATTTTAAAAAACCGTACGGTTAATGGTAAAGACTTTGCCTCATATATTTTTCATATCCTGAACATGATGAACCCAAATTGTACACCCAACATTTTACCAGAACTTGATAAAATTTATGCAAAAATTGATTTGGCTAATATTTCCAGGTTAAAAAGTACAATTGATTCTTTTGATTTAAGTATGGAAGTACTTGACATTATTTTAAACAATGTTGAAAAAGTTACCGATAAAGCACCGGACAGTAACGACACCACTTCGGGTAATAGTTCATCAGATGATAACGATAGTGATGATAACGAAAGTGATGAAAATGATAGTGATGATAACGAAAGTGATGAAAATGATAGCAATGATAACGAAAGTGATGAAAATGAAAGCAATGATAACGAAAGTGATGAAAATGAAAGCAATGATAACGAAAGTGATGAAAATGATAGTGATAGTGATGATAACGAAAGTGATGAAAATGAAAATGATGAAAATGATGAAAATGAAAGTGATAGTGATGATAACGATAGTGATGAAAATGATAGTGAAAATGATTCAACCGGCGCACGTACCGATTTTGGAAATTTACCGGATACAGTAAAAAAAGCAATTGCCAAACAGCAACAATTTGTCGATGGGAAAGTGAAAAAAACTTCACTCAGTAAGCCCGAAGCTAAAAAACTTGAAGCTGCTATTGAATCGGGCGCAACGACAACAAATATTAATTTTCCGAGTACCGGTGGTAAAATTGCTGTTACCGTCATTAAAAAATTTAATCAAAAAACAATTGATAGTCATTTAACCGGAATGACATCCGGTTACTATAACGTCAGGAATGAAACTGTAAAAGCCGGCATGCGTCTGGGCGCAATGTTAGCTTCAAAATTAAAAATTCGTAACGAAGAATTTACCACAAGATATACCCGTCAAGAAACAGGTAAAGTCGATAAAAGACTTTTAGCCGAACTTGGTTGTGGCTTAACAAATGTATTTGACCGAGTTACCAAAAGCAATTCAAAAGAGGTGACGATTTATATTTCAATCGATGCTTCGGGCTCAATGGGGGGTGCCAAAATACGAAATGCAGTTAAAATGGCAATTGCAATTGCACGCGCCGCAGAAATAGTCGGAAAGATTCGTGTAGTTATTGACCTAAGAGCGTCGGAAGGTACTGTACGCTCAGCCGGTAAGACTATAGGTGGAGCAAACGTACTTGTTGCTTATGATAGTAAATTTGACACTACCAAGAAAATAGTACGTTTATTCGGCCGATTATCTACCGTAGGTGGCACACCGGAAGGAGCATGCTTTGCCGCAATTCAAAATAACATAGAAGAAAAAACCAGTAACAAAGATTCATACTTCATTAATTTGTCAGATGGGGAACCAGGCTGCTTCGGGGTCAGGGCAGAAGAATTGGTTGAATTGACAAGAAAAGAAGTCATTAAAATGAAACAAAAAGGTGTTGAAGTAATGTCATATTTTATCGGGGATTATGGTATGCCACTTAAATTTACCAGAATGTATGGCAAGGACGCGCGCCTTATCAATACCGAAAATATCATTGAAATTTCAAAAACACTTAATGAACTTCTTAGCAGAAGAACAAATATAACAACCACTTAATAAAAACAAGTTACCGTATGATAACGAAAAAACCAAAACACACCAAAATCACAATCGATTTAACCGGACCAGAAGGCAATGCATTTGTACTATTAGGCAAAGCCGGGTCATTTGCAAAGCAATTAGGATGGAATAAAGATCAAATCAAAGATCTCCACAAAAGAATGACTTCGGGCGACTATGAAAATTTAGTATCCGAATTCGATAAAGCTTTTGGAACAATAGTAACACTATATCGATGAAAATACAATACACCAACGTACTGCCGCCACACATATTCCGCTGCTCTGATAATAAATACTATTTAGTTCCAGGTTGGAAAGAGTTACCGGAAGGTACTACAATAGAAGACATTAATTGGACAAATCCATATACCTCTAAAAACACAATACTTGGGACAGTAACAGGATCATCTGGAGATACCTATACCATAACCGAACTCTCCAATGGAAAAATAACTTGCTCATGTCCGGGTAATACATATAAAGGTAAATGTAAACATACACTACCCTATATAAATAATACAAAAATCACAAGGCAATGAAAACTAAATTAAAGAGTAGAACTTATATACTATATAGCATTGATTTGGGTGGCTATATAAAAGAACCTGAGTTACACCTCGAGGGGGAGTACCCGAATTGAATGTAGTTAGTAGATGAGGTGGTGGATGTGGACTTGATAGTATGTGTTCACTTTGCGCTACCCAAAATTCACCCGGTGACCATCACTTTATCCCATATTTTAATAAAAAACCAATTTGTTTCACGTATATACCTTTAATCATTACTTTATTCTTAAAAACCATAAATAATCATCATCATAATCAATTAATCTTAACCAAACAATCATGAAAACTCCATTTCAAAAATATCAATTGATGACGTCAAAATCAATGAATCCTACCTTGTAAAACATATTCCTTCTGAAGGAAAATGGTACCAAGTCAAAATAACTCGCTTCACCGATAATGGCCATCCATGGCAAGAAAGCGATCATTCAAATGGAATATTAACCGATGATTATGAAATTCGTACAATACCCTTAAAGCCAAAAACTTATCAGAGATCCGAGGTTATTGACCTTTGTTATAAATCAAGGTTTGATTATAAGGCACTTACTTTTAATGAATGGATTGATCAAAACTTATAACCACTTAATTATCAACTTCAATCATTTACATTTTGAGTTGATTATGTTATAGATTTTCATTACATTTACTTATAACAACTAATAATCATGAAAAAACTATTTTTTCTCTGGCTTGTAATAATACTATTAGGTCTTTTCGGTGAATGCCGCTGTATCTATAAAATGGTCACTTGTAATTGGGAACCAATTGGTAAAGCAGAAGTAATTTACACCGTCGCAACTCTCACAGGATTTGGTTGTATAGTCGGATACTTTAATATTAAAGACAAATAAAATTAACTCATTATATATCTTACTCAAATAATTGACAAACTAACATAAAATGAAACATAAATTAATTAAGACCACAGATTATTTTCTGGTAGTAGATGATTCAGAGATTAAAAAAGATAATTGGTATTATAATGTTAACGGTATTTTTAGATGTGATAATCAAAAAACTGGTCAAGATGAGTTATCATTAAGTTTATTAACAAAATGGAATAAAAAAATCATTGCTCACCTATCACTTAATAATTCACCTATATTAGAAGGAGTGGATTTATTACCACCACTTGAAGATGATGTAGAGAAGTTAGCCAAACAGTTTGCTAATGATAAAATGAAAGAATATGTTGGCTCATGCTATGCAGACAGAGAATATTTAAGGCAAGGTTACATTACAGGTTACAATAAAGCCAAAGAAACCTATAAATATACAGAAGAGGATTTGAGGAAAGCATACAATAAAGGCACTAATCAAGGTGCATTTCATGAAATGTTAGTAAGAGATGAAGATTGGAAGGCTGTTGATGGCTTTATAAAAAATGATAATTCTAAAGTAGATAAGTTTATCCAATCTCTTCAACAACCAAAACTACCTGTTGAGTTTGAATGTGAAATGAAAAAAAATCTTCAGGAATTAAGTGAATTTAGTCCTATTCCATCAATAGAAGTTCTTATAATCAAAACAACAACCAATTCACAAGGTCAAAAAGTGTGGATAGGTAAATATCATTATTAAAATAAATAACCAATGGAAACATTTAAAAAAATAACTTACCTGGTATTGTTGATTTGTATAATCGTTTATTCTATGATATTCATTTTAAATACATTACATATTGCGAATATAACATTTACCAATGAGATGACATACTCGCTTATTTTATGCGTTTATACTTTACTTTCAATTCAAATTTCAAATATTTCAAAATAATAAATTATGGAAACATTTAAAGAACATGACATTTTAATATGTATGCCCGGGTTCAAGGCCAAAACAGATCATGGAAATTCCCCAACTGCAGGGGGCGTAGGGTATAAGCTCAACAAGTTACTTGAAGTGCGCCGCATTGTCTATAATAGCGGTGCCAATGATGTTATTTGGCCGTACAACGAACCCG
>Ga0209210_1001549_pt1 | contig 18912 bp, 18 predicted proteins | sample RifGroA1_FD_183991 | JGI IMG/M metagenome (GOLD analysis project Ga0209210, IMG submission 183991) | Contaminated groundwater microbial communities from Rifle, Colorado, USA - Rifle Groundwater A1 (SPAdes) (version 2) | ecosystem: Environmental > Aquatic > Deep subsurface > Groundwater >...
TAATTCTTGGTTTTCCTATGCTTGCCTATGGAATAGTCCATAAAACAAAGCCTTTCACTATTATGTATGCGCTTTGGACTATTATTGAAATCGGGGTAATTTTAAGCGCATTAAAATTCAGCTAGCCTTCTTGCTCCATGCTAAAATAGCTTCCGAATGTCGGATATTTTGAAAGATCTCAATCAGGAACAGCGTCAAGCGGTTACAATCACCGAAGGGCCGCTTTTGATTATCGCCGGTGCCGGAACCGGCAAGACTACGGTAATTGCAAGACGCATTGCCTACATTATTGAAAAAAAACTGGCCAAACCGAAGGATATCTTAGCCTTAACATTTACCGACAAAGCCGCGCAGGAAATGGAGGAGCGTGTAGACATTCTGGTTCCATATGGTTTTATTGACACGCACATTTCCACCTTCCACGCCTTTGGAGATCAGGGACTTCGCGATCATGCCCTGGAAATCGGTCTTTCGCCGGATTTTCGAATTCTCACCCGCCCCGAGCAAATACTCTTTTTTCAGCAAAACCTATTTGCCTTTGACCTTAAATATTTCCGGCCCCTTTCCAACCCTTACAAATTCATAGACGTCATCCTTACCCTCATTTCCCGCGCCAAAGACGAAGACGTGACGCCAGATGAATTCCTGCAATACGCAAAACGGCTAACGACTAAAGCCAAAGATAAAGAGGAAAAAACTGAGGCTGGAAAATATCTTGAGCTTGCCCAGGCCTTTGCAAAATACGAAGATCTCAAAACGCAGGCAGGACTCTTGGATTTTGGGGATCAGGTTGTGAAAACCCTCGATCTTTTAAGGAATCGCCCTAAGATTCTTTCCGGCTACCAAGACAAGTTCAAATATATCCTGGTTGACGAGTATCAGGACACAAATTATGCCCAAAACGAACTGGTCAAACTGTTGGCCAAGAAACACAAAAACATATGCGTTGTCGGCGATGATGACCAGGCCATTTATAAATTCCGCGGTGCCGCCATTTCCAACATTTTGGAGTTCAAGAAAACTTACCCTAGGGCCAAACAAGTGGTTCTGACCCAAAACTTCCGTTCGACCCAGGCGATTTTGGACAGCGCCTATAAATTAATTTCCCACAATAATCCGGATCGACTGGAAATTAGAAACAAAATCACCAAGAAACTCAAAAGCGTAAAAGACAAAAGAGGTTTGCTCCCGAAGCTTTTATTTGGTGCAACTTTATCCGAAGAGACCGATTTGGTTGCCGCGGAAATCGAAAGCCTTCATAAGGATGCCGGCTTGAAATTTTCGGATATAGCAATTTTGGTTAGGGCTAACAGTTCTGCCGAGCCGTTTATCCAGTCCCTGCACGCAAGGGGTATACCTTTCCAGTTTATCGGCGCATTCGGTCTTTATGACCGTCCGGAGGTCAAAATGCTAATTAGTTTTCTAAAAGCTCTTTCCACATACGCAGACGACCTTAATCTTTACTATCTGGCAACTTCCGAGTTTTACCATGTCTTGCCCGAGGAGATGATTAAACTTAACGATTTTGGAAAGAAGCGCACCAAAACTCTTTATGAAATTATCAAAAACAGTCTTGATGAAGTTCAAATCACCGAAAAAACCAAAACGGCGCTTGAGAAAATGCTTGCGGATATTGGCCGCTTTATAAACTTTTCCAGAAAAGAAGATGTCGGTAAAGTCCTCTATCAATACTTGCAGGATAATGGCTATCTCAAAAAGCTGGTTTCCGAAAACTCAATCGAAGCGCAGGAGGAAGTTGCCAATATCGCTAGGTTTTTTGAAAGAATTGCCGATTTTGGCAGGATTGCCAAGCTTGAATCTGTCCAGAATTTCTCAAATTTTTTGGAAGTCATGCGTCAGTCCGGCGAAAATCCGGCAACGGCCCAGATCGATCCGGATTTGGACGCCGTCAACGTCTTAACCGTCCACTCGGCCAAAGGTTTGGAATTTAAGGCTGTTTTTTTGGTCAACTTGGTTTCCGACCGTTTTCCGGTGCGCGACCGCTCCGAACCAATTCCTCTGCCTGATAAATTGATAAAAGAAACTCTGCCTCTTGGTGATTTTCATCTTCAGGAAGAAAGGCGGCTTTTTTATGTAGGTTTGACGCGCGCCAAAGAATACCTTTATTTAACTTATGCCCGCGACTACGGAGGCAAACGGACCAGAAAAGTCTCACCGTTTGTTTTGGAAACTCTGGATATTGCCCAAGTGGAAGGCATGCCTGTCAAATCATCAAGTTTGGAAAAAATAGAGAGGTTCAAGCCAGCTCAAAAAGGCCAGCTGATTTTTGATTTCGGAAAACAGAAGGTTATCACGGAAGACAGAATTCTGGATCTTTCCCGGGTCCAGATCGAAAGTTATCTTTCCTGCGCTTTGCAGTATTGGTACAGCCACATTTCCAAACTGCAGGTGCCCAGAGGCTACAGCCTGGTTTACGGCATCGCTCTGCATAAGGCGGTTGAGGAATTTTACAAATATAAAATCCGCGGCGAGATGCCGCAACTTGACCAGATCATCCAGGTTTTGGAAAACTCCTGGGTTGCCGAAGGTTTTTTAACAGCCGAGCACGAAAGGCAGCTTCTTTTAAATGCCAGGCGGATAATTGCCGAGTTTTATAAAAGGGAAAAGGGTAAAAAACTTAAAGGAGTCGAAGTAGAAAAAACTTTCCGTTTTGTCGAAGAAGATAGAGTAATTATTAGGGGGCGCATCGATTATCTTGAAGATAACGGCAAGGTGACGATTTTGGATTTCAAATCAACCCAGGACATTGACGAAGAAAAGGGGATTGAACGGGTAAAACAGTCAATTCAGCTTAAAATTTACGCTTTGGCTTACCAAAAAATGACAGGCAAACTGCCGGATTTAGTCGGTCTTTATTTTCTGGACAACGCTCTTATTTCAACAATCAAACCGAACCAGAAATTTGTCGATGATGCCCTAAATGCCATTAAGGTAACTGCGGCAGGCATCCGCGCGGCCAACTTCAAAGCAAATCCCAAAGAAGGCGCTTTCACCTGCAAATACTGTTCATACAACCGCATTTGCCCGCACTCTCTCGTTTGAAAAAATCAACCCTTGCCAAATCTTTTTGACTGATCCATAATCAATTTATGTCAGGAGAAGTTCAAGAAGGTCCTCCAGTATCAAAGAAAGGTTTACTTGCAAAGATTGGGTCAATATTTAGAAAAAAAGACGAACTTAGTCTCCCGTCAGCGGATCAGAAAATAATAACCTCACAACCCCCGAGAAATTTAGAAGAAGTATCACCTGGTGCGGGATCATTCAGCCCTCAAAGGCTTAATCCATTCAGTACTGAATCTCCTCAATCTCAGCCATCAAAACCCCCTTCCAACGAACCCAGCCAGTCCTAAATGCTGGTTTTTTTGTCGATAATTCTCCTTACTTTAGTTTTTGCCGGACTGCTTTTTGTAATGATCCTTTTTATGTTTCTTCTTTTTGATGCTTTTTTGGATCTGCCGTATGTGGCAACCCAAAGACGCATAATAGAGACGATTATGAAATTTGCGCAGGTTAAAAAGGGCCGCCGGCCCGGAGGGCGCTCTGGCCTGGAGGGCGAAACAATCGTAGATTTGGGTTCCGGTGACGGACGCCTGCTTTTTGCCAGTGCCAAAAAGGGAGCAAGGGCAATCGGCTATGAAATCAATCCTCTTCTTATTTTTCTAACCTTACTCCATGCAAAGTTAAAAGGGCTTTCGGACAACATTGTGGTTATCCGCAGAAATTTATGGAAGGCAGATCTTAAAGTCGCCGATGTTATTTTTGTTTATGCCAAAAGAAAAACCATGCAAAAATTCGAGGATTTTGTGTACAAAAACGCCAAATCCGGCACACGCATCGTCGTCAACACAAACCCATTTCCCAGCAAGAAACCTGTCAAAGAAGAAAACAAGATATTTCTTTATTTGGTTTAAATTAATCAACCTCTTGTTGTCCGAAGTAAGCTCCAGCAGAGTTTTAGGCCCGCAGTTCTGAGTTCATCGAAGGACGAGGACCGCAAGCTCAGTTACCTCTAAGTTTTGATTTTAAATATACCCATCTGAGCTTATCGGCGAGGTTTAAGGCTGTGTAGAGTCTTGACCTCAAAACCAAGTCATAAGTTCCGATATACTCAACATGATTTCCACCATAGCCTTCTTTAAACCGGTGAAATCCGTACCATGGGTTAGTTTTATCAGCATCAGGGGGTAATGCTCCCCACATGTCAAATGTCGTAAAATTTAATCTTTTTCCAAGACGAATCGTCCCCCAGGTAACCAAATTCGAAGCCATCGTCTCTTTGTATTCTGTTGAAGAACCGCCGTATGGGTAGTAGAGCGTGTCTGCAAAATTCAAAAGCAGCCAGGCGACCAGCGGCTTTTTTTGATACTGGCCGATTAACACCCGAGCCATCTTTGCAGGCTTTAAAGTTTCCCAGACTTTTTGGTGATATTGGGGTGAGTGACCGAAATATTTTTGGCGTTTGGTTGTCTCAAAATAGAGTTTTAGGTAGATTTGAAAATCGCGATCAGAAGTCGAATCATAAACTTTTACTCCTTTTTTCTGCGCAAGCTTGATATTGTAACGGGTTTTTGGGTGCATATTGGCTAGCAATTTCTCCTCAGACTGAGTCAAATCGACAATAAAGTTATATTTGGTAAACAACGATTTTTTAGATTTTATTAATCCTAATTGCGTTAGTCGTTGGTCGTTAGTCGCTTTGCGATCAAGGATTATATCGGGTTCTATCTTTATAAACGCTGCATTCTTCTTTTTTCCGATTAACGATAAACTATTCACCATTGACTTATTGGGCATCGGCCCTTTTGGCAAATAGCCGATTGTGATGTTTTTGAAAAAGGGGACAGGGTGAAATGTCAGCTGGTATGCAGATGTCAGTTTATTGCCGGAATATTCTCCCAGCCGGACCAAGTCAATCCCCATTTTTTTTCGAAACTCGCCCCATTCCCATGATTGGATAACGTGGGTAACCAGTTTGTCATAGGCCGATTTATCTGTTGGGCTAATTTCGCGAATTGTCATACTGTTTGTTGTTTTTTCTTAAGGTAATTGTAGATTAAAGAAGCAAGTTCTAGAATTGCAAATGTAAAAATGAATAAACTCCAAATACTGATTCTCTGCAAGCCCGTGTGTAAAACCAAAAGCCATAAGATCAAGTAAACAACACGATGCAGTCTTTTCCAATTTTTGCCGAGCTTTTTCTGGGAAAAATTGTTTGATGTTAAAAACATAAAAAACAACAAAAAAAGCGCCGAAGTCCCCATAATTTCAAAAATAGGCCGAGGAAAAAGAGGAATTTGGCCGGTATAGATTGAAATCCCCCTTACCAATTGATAGTGGGAAAATGCCAGAACAAATACCAAAATCCCCAGCTGTCTTCTGAAAAGCGTGATGATTCTGGTTAATTTGATCTCTAATCCTAAACGTCCTAAGATTCCAGGCAAAACTACGATGCCAAGTAAAGTCAGTGCTGTCCGGCCAAAATAAACCCCGCTTGTGTAAAAAAACTGGTCAATCTGGCCTTTTTGGATGTAAGAGTTTGCCCCAAAAATCAGAAAAATAATAATCGCAAAATATAGATATTTAAAAAGGGGAATAATCTGCGGGCTTTTTCTGGCAACTTTTTCGTATAAGTCTGTCTGCCAATCTTTCTCGTTTGTCACTTACTTATTCTACCAAAGAGAGTCAGCTGTTTTTGTGAAATATGAGATTAAATAGAAGTAATTAATTCTTCTGGTATATCAGTTATAAAGCGCGAGACTGAATTCAGGTTTGGGGGTCTAGCCGTTTCAATCCTTTAACCTTATCGAAATCCCGATCATACGAGTATAAAACCTTACTTTTCTTCGTCTGCCCAAAAGCAGCCAAATAACAGTCAACGAAATTCAAAGAATTAAAGTTGCGGTAATTTTCCAGTGCTTGCGAAAGCAAAACCCGATTGCAATTGATTTTTCGAAAAGCAAGTAAACTTTTTATTTTTTCATAAATTTCTTCCCGCCCAAACTCATAATAAGAAGATAAAACCCAGATAATTTCTGCAAATGCCATATCCGGCAGGAAAAATACTTTGTCGGAAGAAAACAGGTCTTTAACAGCCTGTGCTTTTTGAGGATCATCCGCAGTCAGAAACCGGATGATTAGATTTGTATCTAGAAGATTAACTCTGTTCACGAATTAACTTTTCGCCGTAACGCTTTGCTAAGTATTTTCCAACCGCCAGGTTTGCTTTTCGTTTATTATATTTTTTGTTTGTTTTAAGAGAACCCATCAAAGTTAAAAAATCCGGAACAGCTTTGACGATTATCTCATCTCCACGCTCCTCAAAAATTACCTTTTGGCCGGTTTTTATACTTAATTTCTTTCTGATATGGGCAGGGATAGTAACCTGCCCTTTTTGGGTAAGAGTAGTTGCAATCATCAATACTATTATAACAAAGTATTACTTTCTGTCAAATCGCTGTCACCAACTCTTCCGGAATATCAGTGACAAAGCGCGAGACGAGATTGGTGCTGGTTATTCCAAAGTAAAGTCGTTGCGTTGCGAATGTAAGATAAATTTTTTTCTGAGCGCGAGTTAAGGCAACATAAGCAAGCCTGCGCTCTTCCTCAAGCTGAGCCATCTCGAGCATGCTTCTGGAATGGGGGAACAGTCCTTCCTCGAGTCCGATCACAAATACCGTATCAAATTCCAGACCTTTGGCCGCATGCGCAGTCATCAAAGTTACTACATCTTTGGAGTCTTTATTCTCGTAGGATTTTTCGGGTGTAACTTTCCCTTCCATTAAAGCGATGTTTTCCAAAAGCGTCCCCAAGTTTTCAAAATCAGAAGCAACAGATTTTAACTCCTTAACGTTTTCAACGCGCATTAAGCCCTGTTCGGTCCCGTCATCAATCAGAGCCAAATAGTCGGTCGCCTCCAGAACCTTATCGATAAGTTCAATCGGCTTATAAACCTTTCTTGCCTTCTCGATCTTTTTTACCATCTCCAGAAATTTTTCAAATCGCCTCTTGCCCAATTTCTCAACCCGATTCTTAGCAACATTGTCTTTCGGGTTAAAAATCAGCCGAAGGTAGGCAAGCACATCTTTGATTTCTTTGCGCTCATAAAATCTAATCCCGCCGTAAAGCCTATATGGGATATTGGAATGCAGGAATGCTTCCTCAACGGTTCTTGACTGGGCATTGGTTCGGTAAAGAACAGCAAAAGAGGAAAAAGGGGATTTTAAGGAGACGATCCGGTCGACCACAAAATTTGCTTCATCTACCTCGTTTTGGGCATTGTATATTGTTAACTTTTCGCCAATTGGGTTTTTGGTCCAAAGTTTTAAAACGGGATGGGAGGTGTTGCGGGTAATAATTGCATTGGCGGCAGAAAGCACATTTCCCGTCGAGCGGTAGTTTTGTTCTAAATTAAAAACTGCGGCTTTTGGGAAATCCCGCTCAAAATTTAAGATATTTCTGAAATCGGCACCCCTAAATGAATAGATCGCTTGCGAAGCGTCACCAACAACCGTTAAATTGCCGTAAGTTGAAGCCAATAGTTTAGTCAACTCATACTGGACAGTATTAACGTCCTGATATTCGTCAACCAAAACATATTTGTATTTGCCGCTGTATTTTTCAAGGACCGGCGGATTGGTTTTGAATAATTTAACGGTTTGGGCGAGTAAATCGTCAAAGTCACAGGCGTTGATATTTTTAAGCTCTTTTTGATAAATTCCGTAGACTTTTAAGACAGCTTCAGCAAAAAATCCGCGGGCAAATTGGGCATAGTCATTCTCATCAACGAGTTCTCCTTTGGCTGATGAAATTGCAGAAAGAATTGAGCTTGGCCTGAAATTTTTGGTAGAAATCGCATTATCCTTCATTATTTTTTTGACCAGCGAAAGGCTATCGTCATCATCATAAATAAGGTAGCCTGCGGGGATCCCAATGTATTTGCCGTCGATCCTAAGTAGCTTTGCGCAAAATGCGTGGAAAGTGCCGATAAAAGGCAAGTGGGCTGTTGGGCTGTTAGGTTTTTGGGCTGTTAGGTTTTTGGTTTTCCCTCCCAATTGCCCAATGGCCCCAGATCCCAATAACCTAAAAATTCTTTCTTTCATCTCATTTGCCGCTTTGTTGGTAAAGGTCACGGCCAAGATTGAATTAGGATCGGCGCCTTTGGAGATTAAATAGGCGACTTTGTAAGTCAAAACTCGCGTCTTGCCGCTGCCTGCGCCGGCCAAAATTAAAACCGGCCCTTCGGTTTGTTTAACTGCCTCAACTTGAGTCGGATCAAGATCCCGAAGTAAATCCATAACATCTGATTATATCAGGGGTTTCTAGGTTTAGATTAAGATGCTATATCAGCAGGTCGCCCTTCGACAGGCTCAGGGCGCTCCTCTGCTTTTCTAAAAGAAAATATCAGACGCAGTGCTGATATATATCCAAGACCTAGTCGAAGCGACTAGGCTAAGATATAATATTAAAACTCATGGTTAAGGTTTTGGATTTTTGGGCAGATTGGTGCGGACCCTGCAAGTTTATGGAGCCGATCATAGATGAGCTTGAGAAAGAGCTTAAAGGCAAAGTCGAATTTGAAAAAATTAATGTCGATGAAAATCAAGATAAAGCTGCCCAGCACCAAGTTTTATCAATCCCGACTTACATTGTGGTCAAGGACGAGAAGGAAGTAGAAAGGGTTATCGGTGCCACCCAAAAGGAAAATTTCCTGAAAGTTCTCCAAAAGCATGAATGAACCCCGCCCCATCGTTGTTGCCAATTTCAAGGCGCACAAAAACTGGTTTGAAATGGAATCATGGATCGATGAGGTTGCGTCAAAATGCGCTGAATTTAAAGGAACAATTATCTTTTGTCCTTCCAGCCCTTTTCTTGCATCCGCCCACTTATCACTTGCGACTCATCACTCATCATTAAAACTTGGTGCTCAGGATATTTCCAAGTTCGAACAAGGGTCCTACACTGGAGAAATTTCGGCATCACAAGTTGCAAAAATATGCCAATATGCAATTGTTGGCCATTCGGAAAGAAGAAAGTATTTTGGGGAAACTGATTCCGACGTTATCCAAAAAGTCGGGTTTTTAATAAATAACTCAATTACCCCGATTTTGTGCGTTTCCGATTTAAAGCAGCTTGACTCGTATGTAAAAGAAGGCAAAACAATTGTAGAAAATGCCCCCAAAATAATTTTCGTTTATGAGCCGCCGTCTGCAATTTCAGCGGATGGCGCTTATCGGCCGGAAGATCCGCAAGTTGCCGATCAAAACGCAGGCGAAATCGGTAAAATCCTGAACAAAAAAGTAGTCACCCTTTACGGAGGCAGCATCAATCCCCAAAACGTCCAGCCATTTTTTTCCAAAGAAAATATTGCAGGCGGCTTAATTAGCCAGGCATGTCTTGATGCTGAAACTTTTCTTCAGTTGATTTCAAAATCTGCCTGATTTTTTCAATATGCGCGAAATCGGTAAATCCTACAAAAAAAGCTTTTCGTTTCTTAGGATTTTTGTCCTCACCATTCTTTTTTTAATAATCACCATAGGGCTTGTTAAGCTTCTAAATCTGGAAAAATATTTAATCGGCGGTCCTAAAACTGTCGTCGGGTTAATTACAGATTCTGGTCTTGAAAGTGATAACGACAGGACCAACGTGCTTCTTTTGGGAATAGGCGGCAGGGGGCATGAGGGTCCGGACCTTACAGATACAATTATTCTTGCTTCGGTAGATAAAGACGCCAAAGACGTAGTTTTGATATCGATCCCAAGGGATCTTTGGGTTTCTAACCTTAGCGCAAAGATAAACTCTGCCTATGCATACGGCGAGGAGAAACAAAACGGCCAGGGTCTGGATTTGGCAAAAAAAACTGTTTCTATCCTTTTGGGGATACCTGTCCATTATGCATTCAGGATAGATTTCAACGGTTTTATTAAGGGGGTCGATTTAGTTGGGGGTTTGGATATTGAGGTTGAAAATTCTTTTGTCGATCCAAAATACCCTATTTCCGGCAAAGAAGACGACCTTTGCGGTCTGACCATAGAAACACAAGAAAAGGACGGTGTTTCAGAGCAGGTTGTTAAGGACGCGACCGGATCCGCAATACCGCTTTCTGCGATTAACGATGAGAATGACCCATTTACCTGCCGCTATGAAGAACTCAGGTTTACAAAAGGCTTGACGCATATGGACGGATCAACTGCCCTGAAATTCGTAAGGTCCCGCCATGGTACAAACGGAGAAGGGTCGGATTTCGCAAGATCCACCCGTCAGCAAAAGGTAATTTTGGCATTTCGCCAGAAAGTCTTGTCATCGGAAACTCTCACTAGTCCCCAAAAAATACTTGAACTTTCAAAAACCTTCGGAGATACGATCGACACCGACATAAAAGACGAAGATGTTACGCTTTTTGCAAAACTGGCCCTTAAAATCGACCCATCCACAATAAGAAGGGTGATTCTTGACGCAAACGAAAGCAACGGCAGATTGGAGTTTGGTCGGCCCGAGGATCATGGCGGCCAGTCAGTTTTGGTTCCCAGAGGGGGCAACTGGACAGATTTGGCAGAATATATCCAGGGTGAAGTTTTTAAGCTGGAAGAAAAATAGAGTTACTTTTTGCTATAGCTTGCAATTAACCTGACTGCTCCGAATATCAAAAGTGCGATTCCGCCAAGAAACAAGAGATAAGTTAATTCTGTCGAACCTGCATCAGGCAATCCTGATTCGGTCCCTCCTTTCGGTGCCGCCGAAGGGGAAGATGTAGAAGTTTGTGCAAGTGCTGCGCTTTGGGCAAGTGCAAGCCATATTGTAGCAGACGAATAACCAATCACTCGGGCAGCGATTTTTTTCATGGTCTTATTCAAGCGTAATCAGTGTGCCTGAGGTTTGTCAAGTGTCAAGTGAAAATTATCTGCTGGCGGTTGCTTTCTTGGAAGTTTTTGGGGGCTTAACCGAGATTAACGCACTTAATCTGGATTTTAATCGGGAAGCCTTTAGCCAGTTGTGAAACTAGCGCAAAGCTACTTTGACATTGCCCTTTTAACAGTTTTTGAAGACTGAATAGAGATTAGTTTGTTTAACCTAGACTTTAGGCGCGCCGCTTTATTCTTATGAATAAGGTTGGTTTTGGCGGCTCTATCTAGTTTTGAAAAAACTTCACTTATGCTTTTTACTGTAGGGTTTTTACGAAAGGCAGCGACCGCCTGCTTATAGGCTTTTTTAGTGCGTATGTTGTAGATAGTCTTGCGTTTGTCTTGCCTGACTTTTTTGATTGCTTGTTTTGTAAGCGGCATATCTTTAAAATTTCTAAGTACTAATTTCTAATTCACTAAACTTTCAGTGATCCGGTAATTTTAGGTCAAATAGGTCAAATAGGTCAAATAGTTAATTAATTCATGCTGTATTTTCTCAAAAACGGCGCCAGTTTTTTCCAAAAAAGGCAGGAGAATGTACTTTCCGCCGCATTTGTGATTGCGGTTGCGGTTGCACTTTCTAGGATTCTTGGTCTAGTCCGTTACAGGCTGCTTGCTTCGCATTTTGGTGAAGACATCCAACTTCTGGACAGCTTTATTGCCGCTTCCATTTTGCCGGAAGCAATATTTGAGGTTTTGATTTTCGGCTCGATTGCCCTTGCCTTTATTCCCGTTTTTTCACAATATGTTTCCCAGCAAAAATTGAAAAAGGCCTGGCAATATTCTTCCGAGATGATCACCCTTGGCTTCGTTGTTTTTCTCGTATTTATGTTGGTAATTATTTTACTTGCGGATTACATTGCACCCTTGATTGCTCCCGGTTTGGTTAGCCAGGATCCAAACACCAGAATTATCATTGCAAGGTTATTGCGAATCATGATTTTTGCCCAGGCCTTTTTTGTATTGTCCATTTTTGTAACAGGGATCTTGCAGTCTTTCCAAAGATTTCTGGTTCCTGCGCTGGCTTCCGTTTTCTACAACGTCGGGATTATCCTGGCCATTATTTTTCTGGTTCCGCCTTTTGGGATTTATGCACCGGCCTTCGGAATGATTTTGGGGGCACTTTTGCATTTAGTTATCCAGCTACCGCTTGCTCTTTCTTTGGGCTTTCGTTTTAGGTTCAGATTCAGTCTTAAAAGCAGAGAAGTTTTGGAGACTATTTCTTTAATGTGGCCGCGGTCGCTGGCTTTGGGATTGATTCGAATTTCCGATCTTATCAATGTTGCGTTGGCTTCAATTGCCGCTTTTGGATCGATCGTCGCTTTTAATTTTGCCCAGGTTCTCCAACTGGTCCCGATTTCCCTTTTTGCCGGATCAATCGCCCAGGCCGTTTTACCTACACTTGCAATAGAATTTAATGCCAAAAGACATGAACAATTCAAAAAAATTTTTGTCGATTCACTACACCAAATACTCTTTCTGATTTTGCCGGCAGCCGCGATTTTGGCGATTTTAAGAGTTCCTGTTGTCAGGCTGGTATTTGGTGCCAAAGAGTTTCCTTGGGAAGTGACCCTTCTTTCTGGAAGGGTTTTGATCGCTTTTTCATTTGGGATTGCGGCCCAGGCCATTAGCCTTCTTTTGATAAGAGGTTTTTATGCACTTCGTGACAGCACAACTCCGGTCAAAGTCAATCTTTTGACAATCACAATCAATATCGCACTAAGCTTAACTTTTATTCTTGTTTTAAAATCTTCCATCGTTTATTTGGCAGTTTCTTATTCTTTTGCCAATATCCTAAACGCCCTGCTTTTGCTATGGCTTCTGGACAGAAAAGTAACTTTCGAAAAAAAGCAGATAATAGTACCTGCCGCCAAGATGATTTTTATCGCTATTCTCACCGCAGTTGCCCTTTATGTGCCCATGAAGCTTCTGGACCAGCTTGTTTTTGATACGACACGGACAATCGGGCTTTTGCTTTTGACAGGCATTGCAACTTTGGTTGGTGTTGGTGTTTACCTTTTTCTTTCTTATCTTTTAAAAGTTGAGCAGATTTTCATCTTTTACAGTTTTGGCAAAAGAATAATGTCTTTTCCTTCAAGACTTGTTAATCCGCCGCCAACATCAATTGACGCCCAACAGCCAAATCCGTAATGGAAATCCGCAATTTTGCGATAGTTGCCCACATTGATCATGGAAAATCGACATTGGCCGACCGCATCATGGAAATTTGCGGGGCTGTTGCAAAAGGTCATCAAGAACAGCTTTTGGATTCGCTTGAGTTGGAACGTGAGCACGGCATCACCATTAAATTAAAGGCGATTAGATTAGTCTACAGTCTACGGTCTACAGTCTACGGCGAGGGATCAAAAGCAGTAGTCAGTAGTCAGAAAGCTGTAGACGGTTCAGAATATATTCTGAACCTTATTGATACCCCCGGCCACGTAGATTTTTCCTATGAAGTTTCAAGATCATTGGCATCGGTCGAAGGTGCAGTTCTTTTAGTTGATGCGACCCAAGGTGTGCAGGCACAAACTTTGGCCAACTTCAATTTATCACTCGAAGCAGGATTGACTATCATACCCGTGGTCAACAAAATCGACAGCCCGGCCGCAAACGTTGAGGAAACAATTAAAGAACTGGAGTCGCTTGGTTTTAAAAAAGAGGAAATTCTCAAAATCAGCGCCAAAACCGGTGAAGGTGTTGAAGGCCTAACTAAAGAGATCATCAATCGTATTCCTCCTCCAAAACGATTGACGATTAACGATCAACTATCTGCGTTAATATTCGATTCATCCCTCGATCCATACAAAGGTGTAGTTGCCACAATTAGGATGTTTGGTGGGCAGATTAAGGTTGGTGACCAAATTAAATTTTTAGCAACCGGTGTTCATACAGAGATTCTTCAAATCGGTTATTTAACTCCCTCTCCAAAATTTGTTGAAGAGTTGGAAAATGGCGAAGTTGGCTTTGTTGTTACGAATTTAAAGGATCTTTCAAAAGTTAAAGTCGGGGATACAATCACCAGTCTTCAAGACTCATCAACGGCCCTTCCCGGCTACCAAGAAGCAAAGCCTGTTGTCTTTTTATCGTTTTACCCAACCGACCCGCACCAACTTTCCAAATTGAAGGATGGTTTAGACAAATTAAGACTGAACGACTCATCACTTACTTATTCTGCGGAAGCGTCACTTTCCTTGGGGCAGGGATTTCGCCTCGGTTTTTTGGGTTTATTACATGCTCAAATTACCCAGGAACGGCTGGAGCGTGAATACGATTTGGATATTATCGTTGCTTCTCCATCGGTTAATTTCGAAATCGACGGCAAAATCATCAATAAACCTTCGGAATTTGATCCGACCGCAAAATCGGTACGTGAGCCGTATGCAAAGGTGACCATTTTTGCTCCCAGTAAATATTATGGTGTTATTTCACAGCTAATATACGATAGGAGAGGTGAGCAAACGGATTCGGAAATTTTAGGACATTCCCAAAAAATTACGGCTAAAATTCCGCTTCTTGAAATTTTAATCGGCTTTTACGACCAATTAAAAACACAAACTTCCGGCTTTGCCTCGTTTGATTTTGAAATTGACGAGTACCGAGCTGCAAATTTGGCAAAGCTCGATGTCTTAGTCAATCACGAACCGGTTGAAGGTTTGGCGCAAATTGTGCCCAAAGAAAAAGCAGAGGAAATTGGCAGACGCTTGGCTGAAAAATTAAAAGAAGCAATTCCCCGCCAGCAAATTGCCGTTCCGATTCAGGCGGCAATAGGCGGCAAAATCATCGCCCGCGAAACAGTAGCATCTTACAGAAAAGACGTCACCCAAAAACTTTACGGAGGTGATGTCACCCGCAAGATGAAGCTTTTAGAGAAGCAAAAAAAAGGCAAAAAGCGCATGCGCAGATTCGGAAATGTAGACATACCACAGGAGGCGTTTCTCGCAGTTTTGAAGATATGATGATTTTAGATTGAATTTAGATAAATGTGAACTTATAATTTAAGTAGTGTCTTTAACGATTACTAACAGTAAAATCGATAAAAAAACTTTTATAATACGTTTTATCCAAACAATCATTCTTAGTCTTGCTTCTGTTATGTCGTTATTTATATTTGGTACAAGTTCACTCCTTGTACTGGTGCGTTTCATTAAACAATCGAACGAATTTACTGTAGACAGCAGCTTCATTTACGTTTTCCTTATAGGAATTGCGATCAACAGTTTATTATGGATCCTGTTTTTGTTTCTTTTTAAATTATTAAAACCCTCCAAAAGTTTCCTTGACCCTTTTGACAACATAAAACCCTTCGGATTTTTTTTGATTTGCATAACCTCGATATGGCTATTATTTCGTATTTCGGCATTTCGGATTGTGGGAGGAGATTCCTTAATCAGCTTATGGGGCATTCTATCTTCGATTTTAATGATTATTGCAGGCTTTTTATTGATCAATAAAAAGCTGTTAGGCCTACATATGTTTATTACATTAAGTGGAGTATATTTTCTGTTGACAATTGTGCGTCTTACGAGTAAAGATTTTCTTGCGTTGGCATCCTTACCATTTAGTCTTGCTTTACTGGCATTTTCCTTTTGGTTTTGGAGTGCGAGGGTTAAATTCGACAAATAATAATTTGTAGCCTTAAAAGCAACGCGTCTAAAATTCTTCCTGGAGATGAGTTGCACTCGTCCGCTTCATCCGCCCCGAACTTTTTGAAAAATAAATTCTTCTTATTTGCTAAACTTAAATTATGCGGCGGGGATTTTTGTCACTCATTGCAATTGTAATTTCGCTTCTTATTTTCACCATACTTTTTATTGTTGTTTTCAATAAATTGAAGCTTGTTCCGACTACTCAATCAGGGAGTGATCCAAGAGTAGAAACTCAAGAAATAGTAGACAAGATCATAGAACAGCAAAAGCAGGATAAGGCTCAGTATGAGCAAACTGATCAAGTATCCCCTTGACCCTACCAATCTTAGCCTTCGTCTTTACAGTACTTAGGCCCGCAGCGAAGTGAGGACCGCAAGAATATGGAAGATTCTTATTCGCAGACGGCTCAAAGAGCAATTTGGAGGGGTCTTCGTCGTAGCTTGTAGCTACTCCTTGACATTAATTAGCACTCGTGGTAGATTGTCTGCTAATTCCCTCTTCTGCATTGCAGAATCGGGATAAACTATTAGAATCTTTTTCTGTCCAATAATGTTGGTAGAACAGATTAAGATTTTAATAACTTGTTTCGAGAAAGGAACTTTCGAGAAATGGATTTAACTGAAAGGCAAAAACAGCTCCTTCGGGAAATTATCGAAAGTTATATCGAGTCCGGAATTCCGGTCGGCTCGGAAACAATCGAAAAAGAATCAAATATGGGGGTTTCACCGGCAACCATCAGAAACGATATGGTCAGGCTAACCGCTTTAGGTTATCTGCGCCAGCCTCACACCTCTGCAGGCAGAATTCCAACTTCCATGGGCATGAAATTTTATGTTGATCAGTTGATGGAAGAAAGGTCACTTTCTTTAAAAGACGAGGTTTCCATTAAGGAAGAATTGAAAGAGCCGACAGACAGGTTTGACAGACTCCTAAAGCACGTAACCAGGTCTTTGGCTTCCCAAACACACGCACTGGCTTTGGCAACCGACGAAGATGGGGAAATTTATGCATCCGGAATGGCCAACATTTTGGATATACCCGAATTTTACGATATCGATATTACAAGAACTGTCCTTGCAATGCTTGATAAAACCGAGATAATCCAGCAGATATTTGGTATGCTGACTTTGGAAGACCAGATCAAAATTCTTTTTGGCGAGGAACTTAACATGCCGTATCTTGAAGGCTGCGGTTTTGTCGTTGCCAAGTACCAATCGCAGACGCATACGGGAATGCTTGGCGTAATCGGGCCGTCGCGTCTTAATTACCCGGTTGTTATTCCGACAATGCGCTATTTTTCCCAGTTGCTTTCAGAAATTGCCAAAATTTAAATAAAAAATTATGAACAAATCCCAAAAAACTGCCGGCGATAATTTAGACAAGAGAAGTAAAAAAGCCCAGGATCCCAAAGGTGATCTTGAGAATCAGCTGAAAAGGGCCCTTGCCGATTACCAAAATCTGGAAAGAAGGATTGACGAAGAAAGAATGTTGTTGTCTGCCCTTTCGGCAGCTTTGGTAATTGAAAAACTTTTGCCCATTTTGGATAATCTGGAAAATGCCCAGAAGCATTTGAAAGATGAAGGGCTGGAGATGGTTGTCAAACAATTTGGAGATGTTTTAACATCAGAGGGTGTCGAGAAAATTCCGGCAGAAGGCAGCCCTTTTGACCCGAATCTTCATGAGGCTACAGAAATTTTAGAAAGCGACAAAGACGGGATTGTCTTGAAAGTTTTACGAAAAGGCTACAAAATAAATGATAAAGTTCTAAGGCCGGCACAAGTTGCGGTCGGACGAGGAAAAGTCGATCAAAAAGTCGGAGAAGTCAATGATTCGCTTAAAATAAATTATAAGGAGGCTTAGGAATGTCGAAGGTAATTGGTATTGATTTAGGAACTACGAACTCTGCCGTTGCTGTGGTTGAGGCAGGCAAGCCTAAGGTTATCCACTCGGCAGAAGGAAGAAACATCATTCCTTCGGTTGTTGACCCGCAAAAGCACATTGTCGGCGACGTTGCCAAAAGGCAGATGATCGTCAATCCAAAAACTACCATCTTTTCGGTTAAGCGCCTAATGGGCAGGAAGTTCAAAGATGCCGAAGTCCAGCGCGACATCAAGTGGCTGCCTTATGAAATAAAGGAAGGCCGCGACGGCATGGCGGTCGTATCTTTGGAAGGCAAAGATTACACTCCCCAGGAAATTTCGGCGATGATTCTTTCGAAAATTAAAGCCGATGCCGAAGCCTACCTTGGTGGGAAAGTCGACCAGGCCGTAATTACGGTGCCTGCCTATTTTGACGATTCCCAACGGCAGGCCACCAAACAGGCAGGGGAAATTGCAGGGCTTAAAGTTGAGCGGATCATCAATGAACCTACGGCTGCGGCTTTGGCCTACGGCCTTGATAAATCGCACGCGCACACGATTGCCGTTTATGATTTGGGCGGCGGCACGTTTGATATTTCGATTCTGGAACTTGGTGAGGGGGTTTTTGAGGTTAAGGCAACCAACGGCAACACGCACCTTGGAGGCGACGATTTCGATTCAAAGCTAGTCGAATACATAATCGGCGAATTCAAAAAAGAGTCGGGCGTCGATGTTGAAAAAGACAAACAGGCCCTTCAGCGAGTACGTGATGCTGCCGAAAAAGCCAAGATTGAACTTTCGTCAACTGCAGAGACCGAAATTTCAATTCCCTATGTGACGGCAGATCAAACCGGCCCCAAGCACCTGCAGCTTAAACTATCGCGTGCAAAACTTGAGTCGATTGTCGGCGAACTGGTCGAAAAAACCTTTGAGCCTGTTTCAAAATGTCTCAAAGATGCAAAAATCGATGTCAAGAAAGTAGACGAGGTTATTTTGGTTGGCGGCATGACTAGAATGCCCCTTGTTGTTTCCAAAGTCAAAGAATTCTTCGGCAAAGAACCCCACAAGGGTTTGAATCCGGACGAGGTCGTGGCAATCGGTGCGGCAGTTCAGGGTGCGGTTTTGACAGGCGAAATGAAGGAAATGGTTCTTCTGGATGTGACCCCCTTAACTTTGGGAATTGAAACTTTGGGCGGGGTGGCAACAGCCTTAATTCCCAGAAACACTACCGTGCCCACATCAAAAAACGAAGTCTTTTCAACTGCTGCCGACAACCAGACATCCGTTGAAATTAACGTGGTTCAGGGTGAAAGGCCAATGGCACAGGACAACAAATCTTTAGGGCGGTTTATTTTAGACGGCATTCCGCCAGCCCCGCGCGGTCTTCCTCAGGTTGAGGTTACTTTTGATATTGACGCAAACGGCATCTTGAACGTCAAGGCCAAAGACAAGGCAACTTCAAAAGAACAATCCATAAAAATCACC
>Ga0209210_1001553_pt1 | contig 18893 bp, 20 predicted proteins | sample RifGroA1_FD_183991 | JGI IMG/M metagenome (GOLD analysis project Ga0209210, IMG submission 183991) | Contaminated groundwater microbial communities from Rifle, Colorado, USA - Rifle Groundwater A1 (SPAdes) (version 2) | ecosystem: Environmental > Aquatic > Deep subsurface > Groundwater >...
GAAATCATAGCAATAGTGAACATTGCTTTTTCTAAGGGATATTCAACCCGATTGAGATTGGCAATAAATTTATCCATGGCCTCCCGGATTTGCCACTGATTATCTAACGGCCGATAAGTTGTCCCGGTAATACCAACTGATTGATTTCTGATTCCGGTTGTCACATTCAGATCCTTGATTAATAGGTTGTGGAGTTGGGTGATTTGCGAAAAAGATATATTTCTATATTCTTTCCGGTTTGCCAGAATAGTTTCGAAGGCGTTTTTGTGATTCAAAATCATGATGGCTTCATCTTTAGGGTGACCTTTGGCCTCTATTTTTTGTTTAATTAGGGTTTCCGTGTCCAGAAGGGAATATGTATTACCTTCAATTTTCGATGATTTCCAGGACAATTCTATTACAAACCTTTCCACCTCACGAAGATAGATGTCTTGATTTGCTGTTTTAGACTCCGTGTCAAAGTTTTTGTAAATCCGGTATAGCTCCAACTGCTCAGATGGGATAAATAGCCCGTCAAGGTGATCGCAAATAGTAGAGTTATACGACTTTCTAAGATCGGTCCTTTGATCGGGATCAAGAGAAAAATATTGGTCGATGTCAAAATACTTAAGGAGAGGAGAAGGGTTGGTTCTCGAATAGTTGGTGGTTCTACCCCCACCGTGGACCGTAACTAACTTGTTTTTTAGTAAATAGGCTAAATCACGAGCGATTGTGGGTATGGAAGCTTGAAACTGTCTTCCAAGTTTCTCTTTGATCTCCAGCCGAGAGAGGTTGTCAGACTTGTTTATCAGTTCAAGGATCTGTTTTTGGCGAGGATTGAGTTTCGTATCAATTATATGGGTTAATCGTATCAAAATGATACGATTAAGTCAAGACTTGGCTAAGCGCTGAAGCTAGAGTGGCTGTCCAGGCCTCACCGTAGGAGCGCAAAGGGAGGCGAAACCCCAAGCTCTGCGGCAGGATATAATCATGACTGATGAGCAGATACCAGGAAAATATTATTAATTCATAGAATAAAAGAAGGTTATGAATACTATGTTTTTCCGGGAGGCCATAGGAGGATAGATGAAACCGGCAGTCAAACAGTGATCAGGGAAGCGGCAGAAGAAACAGGCATTAAGGTAAATGATCCCGAATTGGCTTTTGAGTTTAAAGACTACCGGACAAGAAATACTGATTACTATTACTTTTGCGAAGGCAATCAGGGGGACCAGCCGCATTTAAGCGGAGAGGAGAAAGATGCCGATCCCAAAGTCGACTATTATGATCCCTTATGGATAAATTTGGAAAAAATAGAAGAGCTCAACATTCTTCCGAAATATGCAAAATGGTGGTTAATTGAGTTCCTGAAAAATAAATAAGAATATGAAGTTCTTCGTAGGTACCAAAAACGGAAAAAAAATAGATGTATTTACAAAAATCATCACTGCACGTTTTCCTGAAAAAGTTGACGTTGTTGAGTATCCCGCAAAATCAGAAGTTACGGATACGCCCTGGGACGAAGATACATTTAAAGGTGCAAAAAATCGGGCAAACAATTCACTTAAAAGTAGTCCGGATTGTGATTATGGAGTTGGAATTGAAACAGGATTATTAGACCGGTACGGACAGTTAATTGAAGAAACCTGGTGCTGTATAACCGGCAAGGAAGGGAAAGTATACCTGGGTTATGCCAGTGGGAATGTTATAGACAATGAAATTAGTAAAAGGATAATCAAAAACAACGGTTCAAAAATTCTTGAAGTGCTGGATTCGGTATCAAGTTCGTGGAATCCTTGGTCAGGAAACCCGATGATCAGGCAAGAAAGTTTAACCTGCGCAATAAAAATTGCAGTTAGTCAGTTGCCGGATTCCGGGAAAATTTCTTAATGTGGTATGTATACATCCTGCTTTGCAGGGGTAATAGTTACTATATCGGCATCACCAACGATCTGGAGCGCCGTTTCAAAGATCATCAAGAAGGCAAAGGCGGGGCATATACCAAAAGCCACAAGCCTATTAGATTGGTTTATTCGGAACCCCACCCGGACAGGTCTTCCGCCCTCAAGCGTGAAATTCAATTAAAGAAGTTGTCTCGGATAAAAAAAGAAAAATTGGTTGCTGAAATTAAGATAACCCTATAGTTGTTTGCGCCTTGAATTTCTGATAAAATATACTGGTTATGTGTAGCACCTGCAGGAGACTCTTATGTACTGGTTACGTAGGAGACTTTATTCCCAGAATTTCTTCACCAATCGGGAGCTGATCCGAAAGCTCATCCGAAGTTCTTCCATTTCCTCAAAAGACACAGTCCTCGATATAGGCGCCGGAAGCGGTTTTATCACCCGGGAATTGGCCAAAGTCGCCGCCAAAGTTATTGCCTTGGAAATAGATCCCGGGCTTGCCTCCCGTCTCCCGAAATTAAAAAATGTTACACCGGTCTGTCAAAGCATTACTGATTTCCCCCTGCCGGACACTCCTTACAAAGTCTTCTCAAATATTCCGTTTTCCAAAACAGCAGATATTATCCGCAAACTACTGCATTCTCCGAGTTCTCCTGAAGATTCTTACTTAATTGTTCAGGCAGAAGCCGCGGATAAATTTACTCTCGGTCAGGTTTCAAACACCATGTCTGCCCTGCTTTATTATCCCTGGTGGGAAATAAATATTACCTACCGGTTCGATCGCCGAGACTTCCACCCGATTCCAAAAGTAGATTCCGTGCTTCTGCGTATTTGCCACCGGCAGAAACCTTTGGTGTCCAATACACAACAAATAAGATACTACGACTTTATCGCCCATAATTTCGTATACAGTAGTCAATCTAAATTTGTCCCGCCCGTTGAATGGTTAATTCGTTTTAATAAAATCAAAAATCAGACTTATTCAGGGGCTTATGCAAAATTGTTAAAATATCAGCAGAAGCTGAAAAAAATTCATCGTTCAAGGTCAGAGAAAAACTGGAAAATGTTCAAAAACAATATTTAGTCAGTTTCCCATGGGGTCGGAAAAACTGATTTCGTACATGCCTGATGTTAAAATAATCCCTGTAGAAATAATTATTTTAGTAAAATCTTAAATATTAATGCCGTTTAACGAGAGAGAAATACAGGAATGGGGTATACTTCCCCGGATTTACCAAAGGTATTTGAAAAGCCTATCACAAGGCCCGGGTTATATGGAAACGAAGACTGTGACAAGGCATGTGGAATTATTGCTTTTGCCGGCGGCGGCCCGTTTGGGATTGATCAATGATTTATCCGCCAGGTTGAAAACCTTCGAAATCGATCATCGCCGGACCAAAGAGCCGAGAGTGAAAACTGCATGGAATGCTCTGGAAGGATTTATCGACTTTAATCGGGGCATATTGGAAAAACATGATGTTACTCTTTTTGTTTATGGATCTATGCAGTATGGCGATCCTGTAAATATGGATTTCGATGGACTTTTTATTACCCAAAAAAGAAACAAGAAGTTCCGTTATCTATATAAAAATAATCTTTCTCCCGAACTTGAATATTTATTTACCCGGGTCGTTCCCGGAAGGGGAGACGGATCCTCATATTTTTCTCTGGAAGATCTTGCCGCCCGTCAGCAACAAATTAACCGGGGTAATGAAAAATATGTCGTTAAATACAGGGAATTCATCGAGGCTGAATTTACAGAGGCCTCCGTGTTATTAACCGGTTTCCCCGTATATTCTCCGGGAAATCGGGCAGTTCTTTTTAAAAACCGTGTATGGGATATGTTGGGCGAAAGTCCACTTTTGGCCGCTGAAGTGATTATTGGTTTGGAGGAAACGGTTCAGAATAGGGAAAAAAGAAGATCCCGTTGAATTTCTTATTCCCCGAAATCAAACACCTCTTCAATTTTTGCACCCAGGGCTTTAGCCACTTCATGTGTCAGTTTCAGGGAAGGGTTGTATTTCCCCATTTCCAGAAAGAAGATGGTCTCCCGCCGCACCCCCACCAGATCCGCCAGTTGTTCTTGTGTCAGGTTTTTTTCGCCCCCTGCTGCACCGCCGTATTAAGAAGCATCAGAAGTTCCAGAAAGTTGTCTGCCGGCGGCTGTGTCGAACCGATTACAATTACTTCGCTGTCAGACACGTCTGTTTTTAGTTGTAAAGATATTTCGCCGTCCGCCAGTCTCTTAATTTCAGAATTAACTTTTCCGGGTCCCAGGTGGCTCGCGCTGCCTGCCGCCAAAACAACATTTCCCTTCCTGTCATTCATGTATTTTTCTTATAACAGATTAATCGCTTATTTTCCAAAATGTTAGGTCTATAATGTGTCTATGGTCAAAGAGATTTGTTTTGTTACCGGAAATCCTTTCAAAGTCTTGCATGCCCGGGTAGCGCTCAGGGATTTTGGAGTCAGCGTAGTCTCAAAACAGGTTGAAATGATCGAACCCAGGGAAGAAGAACCGGAAATGGTCGCCCGTCAAAAGGCACTTCAGGCTTTTAAAGTGTTAAACCAGCCACTCATGGTTGAAGATTCTGGCCTGTTTATTCTGGGTTTAAACGGTTTTCCCAAAACTTTTATCCACTTCGTGGAAAGAACTATTGGGGTAGCAAATATAATAAAAATGATGGCCGGGGTGGATAATCGGGAGGTGGAGTTTCACCAATCCCTGGCATATATTGAGCCGGGATTGTCCTGGCCGGAAATCTTTAGCTATGTGGATGGGGGATACACGTTAGCCGATCGTGTTTGGGAAACGCCATCGGGGGAGGGCTGGGGGGAATTTGACCGCATCCTGATACCTCCGGGAGAAACAAAAGCGTTGTGTACCTTTTCTCCAGAATGGCGCGCCCGGCAGGATGCTGATAAAAACAAAGACACAATCCATTATCATCAATTAGCAAAGTGGCTTGCAGGACGGTAAGTACATAGGTTTATTAGATGTAAAAAAACTTGTGATTTTGATCAAATTACCAGGGCATTTTGGAAAACTGGATTATTCCCCAAAATATCCCTGATTGAATCTTCGCTTTCATGATTTATTCCTTTTACAATTATTCTCACTTCAAATCCGTTCTCCGTTTGCGTATGGACTGCTTTGATATTCCCACCGTATTCTGCGATAGTGCCGGTAAGTATGTCCAATATTCCCGGCTTATCTTCATTTCCGGTCACGAGTATGGTAGATAGCCCCAGTTCCGATTTTGTTACCCCGAACTCATCCAGTACAGTAGACACTCTCGCCGTTTCCAGGAATCCTCCACCGATCAGGTGATAAAGCTGTTCTTGGCTTTTGACTCTGTTTTCCATCCTGTCCACTCCCCGTACAATTCTGGCTACCATATGTTTCCCCAGGTCATCCATCAGCAATACTCCTCTTGGTTTAAGCAGCTCTTCAAGTATTTTTCTTCCCCGCTCTTGCAATTTTTCTTCCTGGGCTGTCAGTTGGATATTTCTCAGCTTCCGTTCGCTTTCTGGTAGACAATACTTAAATAGATGGTCATCTACACTGGTATCATCTTCTGTGGTGGGTATCACTTCCGCTGTGGCTCCCACAGGCAGGACTACGGTCACAGGCATTCGTTGTCCGTCCACGATCAAAACAGGTTTCTTTCTGGCAAGAGACACATCCTGCCGGCACATTAGGTCCACGCCTGTACTTTGCGGCGGCATAAACATTGCCTTTCCGGAGGGGAGAAACACAGGTTTAAGCAAAGCTGGTTTAGCTTCCGGATCCCGGCTCATTTTATACGCTACTCCCAGGTCATTAAAGGCCTTCATCTCCGCAGTCATGATCGCGATCTCTATCGGCCCGTCTGAAGTTTGGATACCCGTCTGTAGTGCCTGATAATTATTGTCTGCAGGGTTGCCGATAAGGTCTTTCGGTTGATCGGCAATTCCTGTTCCGTCCCAATCGTTTTGGATTTTTTCCAGAGCTTTATAACAGTCTTCTCTTGTTTTCACGATCACCCCCAGGCTTACCAGATCGTTGATACCTATCAAGTCGTTCGGACTGCATTCCCCCTGGAATATCTTTTTTTCCCTCTTCAGGTACGTGGAATATCTGCCCTTAAATCTTACGTTCACTTCACACTCCATACCGGACATGGCAAACAAGGCTTCGATCTTGGATTTATAGTGCAGGTAGCAGGCAGGGTCGGTCCTCGGATCACACCGGATTTCTTCATCTATTTGAGTATGCATATCCGGATCCAGATATTTAAAAGCCAGATCGCTCAGCTCCTCTTTCACTATCCACATTCCCAGGCTTTCAGCCAGTTCCGTATACACATCCATCGTCTCCCGGGAGATGGCATTTTGCTTTTTGGGCGGCATGGCAAAAAGCGTTCTCATGTTATGCAGCCGGTCGGCTAATTTCAAAAGGCCTGTAATGGCATCAATAAAAGATCTTGAAGTTACATTTCTCAAAGTTTCCAGCTCAGACCCGAATTTAGATACGTTTTCTACCCATCCGGCAACCTTACTTCCCCATCTGTTTTTAATGTCTTCTAATGAGGTTTCGGTATCTTCCACGGTGTCATGCAGCAGTCCTGCCGCCTGCTCTTCATCCCGGTTCAAACCCCACTCTTTCAAAATTCTCGCCACTTCAATAGGGTGAATTATATATGGTTCTCCCAATTTGCGTTTCTGGTCCCTGTGTGCCGCGATCGCCCACCCCAGCGCCCGGCTGACATACTCATTTTCCGGCTTGAAGCGCATGAAAAACCCCAATTCCTCGCCGGACAGCCCTTCCCTCACAACTTCCCGTACCATTTACAAATTATACACGTTATAGGCTATTTATGAAATCCTCCATAATTTTCCCTAGTCTCACGACGCTTTTCATATCCACCCATTCTTTTTCCGAATGCAGATTTTTACCCGTTGGACCAAAAATTACTGCAGGGATGCGTTTTGCCGTACAATGCCTTGCATCGGAACTGCCGTGATCAAATGAAAATTGGGGGATAACTCCGTTGCTTTTTAATGCCTTCGACAGTTTTTTGTTGAGTGGATGTGCCGGATCTGTATATATATGAGACTCAGTTTTTAAGGCCATTACTTCGCATAACTTAAAATGGCCTTTTATCTCCCGTAGGATGATATTGGGATTATCTTTGGGATTAAAACGTACGTCGATTAACAATTCGCAAGTGGAGGGAACTTGGTTTATAGCGGTTCCGCCGCTGATCATCGAGAAATTAAAAGTAGTAGCTTTTGTTTCCTGTCGGGGTGTTGAATTTCCTTTTAGGAATGAGGTTAGTCCCTCGTTAACTCTTTCGATTGCATTCTTTCCCAACCAGGGGCGGGAGCCATGAGCAGACACTCCGTTTGCGTTTACTTTAACCTGTATGATCCCTTTGGCTTCATTAACGATTCGCATATCTGTCGGTTCCCCGAAAACGGAGAATTTTAACTTGGTAAGATAAGGGAGAAAAGCTTTGGTTGAAGGCCCGCCGATTTCCTCATCGGATACCAGAACAAAAATTATTTTTTTATCCAAAGCCGACTTGATGGTTGTTTCCGGCAAATCCAAATAGGATGCAATGGAGGATTTGGTGTCCAGACTTCCTCGTCCGAAGAGCCGGTCCCCCGTTATTTTGGGAGTAAAAATAGCATCGGATCCCGGCACTACATCAATATGGCTGTTGATCATGATTTCGGCCTTTTCCGGTTTGCATCCCCACCACAACAGCGGTTGATCGTTTATTATCTCCAATTTAGAAAGCACGTTTTTATTATTCAGGTAATTTTGGCACCACATCAAAGCCTCATAATTGGCCTGCTTGTCGGATGTGACCGTTTTCATCGAAATCAAGGTCTGGAGAGTATCTACGGTCGCGCTCATGTTATTTAATTTCCCTGCCTGAAAGCTTTATCGATTCTATTAATAGCTTTCGCTTCTTCCACTGGAACGGCACCGGTATTAAGTTTAATTGGAGCTAGTAAAATATTTCGTTTCAGCCTTCCCAATAAAAGTACCGGATGTCCGTTCTCGCCGAGGTTTCTATCCACGCCGCACGGTACAAAACCAAGATTGAGGCACTCAGTAATTGCACCGACTGCAGCTGGTGTAGCCTCGATCGGTAGAAGGGTGAAAGCGGATTGCGACTCAGTAAAAGCTATAGTTTTTTCCAGGTTTATTCCGGATTTCCTGCAGGGAACAGCTACGGAAAAGGGTGAAGTCATTGCTACATCCCATCCGAGCGGCGCTCTGTGATTGCTGCAAGCTTCAATTCGGATTTTCTTATGGAAACGGTTCTCAGCCAAAGCAATCGCGGTAGATCGGATTAAGTTAGATGAATGGCGGTCTTCTGGTAAGGCAACTGTTTCTGCAACTGTAATGGGTTGCGAACTAGAAAAAAGAAACTGTTCCTGACGGACCGGAGACCCGTGATTAAAAGCGGGGACCAGCGCATGCGGGGTTAAACCCAAATGTTTCAGACAAATAGTTTCAGTTGCTTCTCCAGAGGGTACACCCAAATACTCGTCAGCTACCCTTACTTCGGCCACCAATGGTGAAGCCGACGTGGATAAATGTTCTTTAGCCGCCATCAGCATTAACAGTCCGCCGAGTCCTTTTTCTGTAGACACGGCTCTTCCCACTTCGGCGCTTCCGTCGGATTGGGATACTAGCGCGGCTGAAGCAATCGCTTCCCCATCCTTCCTGGCAAACCAGATCTGACAACGTCGATCACGGATATCCTGAACCAGCTGCTTCCGATTCTTGGTAATACCGTGTTCGGTATACATCCGGCACAGAAGTGAAATTAACCAGTCAGCCTGGAGATGTGCTGGGATCATGTCTTCCGGCGTGACAATAGAAATATTATCAGGCACCCGGGCAATCTTCTGATTAATTTTGTTATCAATAAAAGCCAGTCTATCCATTCTTATTTACCTAAAGAATCAATAACGTGTCGGACATTTTGCACTAGCTCCTCATCTTTACTCCTGTCGTGGGGATTTTCTAATCTCAGGTATGTCATAATCGGTGTTTCAAAAGCAGCTGTAAACTTACGGAAGGATTCTATTGTGATTGCATGACCTTCTTTCTCCCGTCTGGTTGCGATAAGTTGCTCCAATTCGGTATTAGTCAATTTCGTAGATACCAGGACAAAATGCAGCGAATCACCGCACTTATTATTTAAAAAGTCCCGCATCCATTGCCGTGTGAGCGCAACAGAAGTTACCACGCCTATTTTTGAATCGTTAGACAACCTGTTTATGGTTTCACCCAATCTGGTCAGCAATACTTCCCGGTCAGCATCTGTCCAGTTGCCCTGCGAGACCTTTTCCCTTTCGGCAGGAGTCATGCCGTCATCGCCGTCGTAAAACGTGAATCCGAATTTATCCCGGAATACCAGGCCGACAGTAGATTTGCCCACGCCGGGAGGACCGAACAAAATAATGTTGGTTTTGTTGTTAGTTTGCTTCATATTTACAAAAAAACCGCCGGGCAAGCGGAAAAACAAAAAACCCCCTCGGAAGGGGATATTCAATTCGGCTAAACTAGCCTTATCGAATGCTCCGTTGCCGACACATTCTTAAAGCTTTATCGGGCTTCTCCCGTCCCCGTTTTTGGCGGGGCCGCTCCACAGGGTAATTCGATTCTGAAGTTGCGTTCCGCTTTCAGCTCCCGCGGAATCTCTGGTGTCACACTTCAGTTTCTACTTCACTGTCTCACAGCGTTTAAATTTAATGGATTATCGGATATTCTGGCTAATTTGTCAATATTGTTTAGGTTGGGACCATCTCTGATAATACTGTTCAAAGCTCGCCTCAGATTTTTTACAAGTTGCTCGTGCCTGGCTTATTAAGCCCTGTGCATACTTTCGCCACCCTTCAGGCTCCGATTCTATTGTGTTTATGATTTCAACATAACGGTTTGCTGCAGCCTCCACTTCCGCTTCTTTCAGATTGGGATACAGGATCGTCCCCACTTGCCTGAATCCATTAATAGACGGAGGGGGAACCAAAAAAAATCCTGGTGCGCTCGGAATTTCCGGAATACCTCCGATGGCATTGGCGATTACAGGTATTCCATTCAGCATTGCTTCCGTAATAACCGTTGGTTGTCCTTCGTCATGCAGCGAGGGTACTAGTAGGATCTGTGTTCGCTGGTAAAACTTCCTGACATCGGAATAATAATTTTTCAGGAGGACGTTGGCAGGAGGATGATATATCGGCACATCCGGCCAGTTTTTAATTAACAGGAATTTTTTGTTTGGTAATTTTCTGACGATCTTATTGAATATTGATAGACCTTTTACCGGGTGGATATTAACCATCGAAATAAAGTTATGCGAACCGGTTTTACTTATTGTTTCGGGTATGGATATCAAGTTCAGGAATAGGCTTGCCTTCAACCCGGACTCTTTAAACAGGTGCTCGATTATAAAAGGGCTGCAGCTTATGATTTCAGTTTTTTTCATCAGGTTGTAATATCGGTCAACCATGCTTTTAGGATGATTGGCATAGGTGGGAAATAAGTGGTCGACCACAAACATGACCACCTTCGCACCACTGTTTACAGCCTCTTCCAGTAAGACGATATTTATCTCATCCAGGAATACTGCAGTGGAATTCAGGAAAATGATGTCAGGATTATATGTTGTCAATGCCTTTTGGATGCTGTTACGGTATAAGACGATAGATTTCTCGGATGTCTTTTCTTGTAAGTATTCGACTATCGGAACGCCTTTGATGATCTTATGGAAAATTCCGGTTTTTTGATCTTTTGGGTTTTGGACCCGGAGGTAATGTGCGATGGAAATTATCTTTATATCATCGTCTCGCAGCTTAAATCGCAATAGTATCGCCCTGATATATTTAAAAAGTCCACTGGAAAACCGTTCATTAGCAAAATTGTCTACGTCCAGAAAAACTGCCTTCATACCTGTAGCTGGAGTATAATACATTATCGGTTCTCATGCCTGCAACGTTAGAAGATATAGTCGGTAAATATTTCGGGAGTAGATCATTTTCAAGATCGGAAACGGTATTAGGGGGGATTAACAACTCCATTACAGGAGGAGCTGTAAAACGTATTTTTTTCCGGGAAGGTGCAGGCCCAAAATCTGTAATAATAAAAATTACCCCTGCATTTAAAAAAGAAAAAGATGTTCTGGCTGGACAACTTGTCAACAGTGGCCACCCTAAACTGGCTGAAATTTTAAATAATTACGGGGACAACTTCATTGGCCCTAGAGAGGTGGAATGTTACAAGTTTTTAAAATCCCGGCATCCGGCATTGACCCCGTTTATTTACGAGTGCCGAGAAATTTCAGGGGGGGAAACCTTATTAGTAATGGAAGATCTGTCAAACATGAGATCTTTGGGGTCAGGAATCATTGGAGCTGATTTGGAAAAAGCAATTAGAACCGTCTTAAAAGAACTTGCCGGTTTTCACTATGAATATTGGGGACGCCGGGAGGAAGTATTGAGTATCCCTCGAATTGGAAATTGGTGGATGGACCGGGATTCGGATTTTCTCTCAAAAGAAGTGGCAGAGTATTCGTTGCGTGCGGTCGAAAAATTTATTAATGATCCGGGTGTATCGGATTTGTTGAATTTGGTTTTGGAATACAGGGAGTTATTTTGGGACCGGTATAACAAATTCAAGTTCAATACTTTTATTCACTGGGATCTGAATCCTGGAAATGTTTTCGTCAGTAAGGATTTAAAATCCATAAAAATTATTGACTGGCAATTGGCTTCATGGGGAATTCTCCAATGGGACTTGGTCCAATTATTGATACCTCTCTCGGATAAACTCACCTTCAGTAAAACCGGAAAATTGATAGATTATTATCTTGAACAGTTTATGAAATTATTTCCTGCTTCGGAAAGAGGGTTGTTTGATCCGGTGGAGTTCAGAAATTTATTTAATATTGTTGTTGCCGACCACTCATATAGGTCCACGATAGAAGTATTGATTTCTGGTAATTCAATGGGTACGGAGTGGGAGAAATTACTTGGGTGGTTAAGGTATTCAAAAAACGATATTAAAGACAGTTTGTCGAAAATCCTAAATTAACTGATTTTAATTTTAGCAAATCTTCGGGTTCCCACCTTCAGAAGTCCTGGTTCCGTTAAAATAAAATTAAAGTCGTTAACTTTCTTTCCTGAGTATTCCACCCCACCCTGACTGATCAGCCTTCTGGCTTCTGATTTGCTTGACACAAATTTTATCTCAGTCATAACATCTGCAATGTTAATCGACTTCGGTATAAACTCCTCGATATTATCGGGGACCTTCCGCTTTTGGAAAGTTAGTTTAAAAAATTCGGCCGCTTTTTCCGCATCTTTTACTGAATGAAGCTCTCTGACAATAGAAAATGCCAGTTCTTTTTTAATATTTAAAGGATTTTCTCCGCTGTTCAACCGGTTCTCAAATTCTTTGACTTCAGATAAGGGTGATTTTGTTCCCAGTGTAAAATACTGGACGATCAATTCATCTTTTAGACTCATCACTTTGCCGTACATCTCATTTGGAGCGTCAGCGATCCAAATAGCATTTCCCCACGACTTACTCATTTTACGTCCGTCGGTACCTTCAAGAAATTGGAGAGACATTACAAATGACTCCTTTTTTCTGAGATCATGGTTCAATGTCCTGCCTGCTTGCATATTAAATGTTTGATCCGTGCCTCCCACTTGAATATCTGTGTCAAGGTAATAAGAGTCATAAGCCTGCATCACCGGATACAAGACCTCAGGCAGGGAGACCGAGCGGTTTTCGCCCAGTCGCTTTTTTATCAGTTCCCTGGAAATAAAATCGTTCAGGGTAAAATGACGTGTCAGTTTGATAACATCTGTAAAGTTCAGTTTGCTCAACCATTCGGAATTATGAACTACACGGACTTTGGAAAAGTCCACAATTTTGGATGCTTGATCTTTATAGGTTTTAAAGTTGTCCATTATTTGTTCCGTTGTCAAAACAGGTCGTTCAGAATCTTTATCGGAAGTATCGCCAATAAGTGCCGTAAAATCACCGATAAGAAACGTGACATTGTGCCCCAGTTCTACCAGCGCTTGTATTTTTCGTAATGGAACTGCGTGTCCCAGGTGTATTCTCGTAGCTGTCGCATCAATTCCCAGATAAACGTTTAATTTCCGGTTCGAGGAAAGAACTTTTTCCATCTCGGTTCTGCCCGGGATAATATTTGAGACAGATCTGGTTAATATTTCCTCCAGCTTGTTATTCAATTTCTTTTTCATAATACATTATTTTTCAAAATCCAACATGTTATTTTCCTTGTCCAGCACACCCATACCGGAGATTTTCCCCCCAAATCTATCTGTTATTTCCTTTGCCAATATTTTCGTAACCTCCGCCACTCTTTCATTGGTTACATTTCCCAATGCGTCTACAAAAAGGGATATATCGTGTGTATCGGGTGTTACTTTAGTCGTATCCGAAAGCCGCCACGTCCAGTTGCGTGTCATGACTGTCTGGCCGGTCGCGTAAACAAGCGGATCAGTTACCCTTTGAGTTACAGTTTGGTTTAACGGAGTATAAGTGTCACCCTCCTTACCGAATCGGACATCGATGCTTTCTCCGGTAGCAGCCAGATCGTGCACCCCGACAGGAAAACCGGTTTCCAGCGAGTAGATGTTAGCCAGGTCAATTACCGGGTTTATTTTGGGCAGACCGGATTTGGCATGCCTCTTTGCCAGACTTTTGTTGGCTTGTGGAAAATCGGATGTTTTTATTCCGAGTTTTTTAGCAGCCTCATCCCATACTGCAATTTGTTCAGGGGCTTCAGTTGAGATTTCCGGTTTTCTATTTATTTCCCCTGAATTTACGATTCCGAGAATAATAGCCACCCCGATCCGGTAATCCGGGATTTTACTGAATATTTCCGATTCCACTTCAATTTTCATAAGTTCCGCCTTAAGGGATTTTACCATTTCCTATGTTTTTTATAGGCAATAATTATTATTTCATTTGAATCAGCAGAATATAGTTCCTCACCCACAGAACCGTATATATCTTCAATAATAATTTGGTTTTCATTTAGCAGCTTTTTAATTTCCGGTAGATAATAGTGCCGCATATCATGTTCGGATAGGGCCACTTCATTTCCATTATCATCGCTGATTGTTCTGCGGGAGGAATATCTCGAAGTATTATGATCAAACGAAATTGTTTTATGAATAACGCCCTGTCCGTAATCTTCGATAGTGTGATAATAAAGTTTGCCTTGTTCATTTATGCTTCCTTGAACTGCCATATCCAAAACGAACTTGTATGGATTATTTAATTGAAGTATTAACCTGCCGCCCGGAGCAATAATTCTCGAAATTTCATGGAAAACATTATCGTTATCAATTTCAGCTTTAAAATAGCCAATTGAGTTCCACATAGACAATGCGAGGTCAAAGCACTGGGGAGGAAATGGAAGTTGAAGGATGTTCCCCCGGACAAAATGTGTAAGGTTTTCTGCCCGATGACCCAACTTCAGCAGTTCATAGTTGTAGTCCAGCCCCACAACTTTGTATCCATGCTCGGCCAATTTTAAAGCATGTCTTCCGTTCCCGCAGGCAATATCTACTATACGCGAACCTGCAGAGATTTTGCCGTGATCAATTATAAAATCCACTTCTCTTGCTGTTTCTATGAGTCTTTTCTCTACTAAAGCCAAATGTAAAGCAGGGTCGATTTTTTGCCACCATTCTTTATTCATATATTATTCCTTACTTGTTACATTATTAATTAAATTATTTTGCAGTCTCAATTGTTTACAGATTATATTTTGCATACTATTTTTTAAATCGGGACTAATTACAACTGCGCTGGCAGGTATGTTTCCGTTGATGTCCAATAAACGTCCCAAAAAAACTCCGTCCTCAGTTAAAGTTGAGGCGCGTATTGTCCCCGTTTGATCATGGAAATGACGGACAACGTTCAATACTTCATGGGCTGGACCAAAACGTGTCCTGTCGGTTCCGGCCCTGACTGCATTTGAGTATTGTTTCACTTTTTTCTCCGTTTCTTTATCCGCATATGGATACAAAGTGTCACTTTTTCTCTTCACCAGCATCAGGCCGTCCCCGTGCGGTCCAATTACATCTAGATTTTTATCGGGTTTGACTACTTGAAGTCGATTATAATCCAATCCCAAACCCACGCCGTAGATTTGTGAAGACAAAAAGGCATCTTTAGAAGCCCGATATAGTGCATAGGAAAGCAGGTCAACCGGATTCGTTACCATCAATATTATTCCTGAATAGCATGAAATTTTTATGCTCTGAGCAAAATTGCGTATCACGCTGCAATGTGCCGATAACCTTCTCATCCTCTCTTCTACGTTAGGGTCCATATCACCGTCCGCACTTCTGAATGTCAGGCATACCAAATCAGACTGTTTCAGTATTGAATCATAATCATAAAAGGTTTTAATGCTCATTGTTGGATCGGCGCTTTGCAAGTCTAATGCCACCGCCTTCAGTTTGGCGGAATTAGTTGTGAAAAGATTTAGTTGGGTCACCCAGTTCTCTCCTGCAATCAGGCTGGCCGTATCTTGTCCCACTGTCCCCAGACCTATTATCCCGATCCTTGATATTGATTGAGAATGCATTGCATGAGTGAAAGTTTTTACCCATTTTTCTGGAGATATCCGGTTGCCCAGCACAAAATGGTTAGCCAATAGTTGTCTGAATATTTTTCCTGAAGAGTGTTTAGCTGAGGTTGCTTCAGGTTGAGGATACAGGGATTCAGCGTAAAACTTAGCGGCGTTGTGTTTAGGAAAACCATCTTCTCTATTGATACTGCCTTTTTACCTGAATTTACACTTTGGAAGTTAAGATCTCCGCCCCACAACTTCCCTTTCTCTTCCCAAACTACAATAAAGTCTTTTGCAGCCTGGCGGTAGCCTAATGGTTCCAAAGCTGAGGCTAGAGTCGATTTTCCGCAGCCTCCGGGGCCTGACAATACGATGCCAACCCCGTTATTTTCCAGCAGGCAGGCGTGCAGGGGCAGCATCGTCTTGGGCAGAGAGGCACAGATCTCCAAACGTAATTTTTTCTTCTCTTGCGGATCTAGAGTAGACGATACGTACTCTAGGTTATATAATTTTTCTAAACTGGCTATAGTAAATGGATATATCACTAATTGACCTGATATTTTAAATAATTATTATATTATTATAAGTCTAAATCTTGACAATTACTAGTTTCCGATATAATATACTGTCAGTTTTCATATGACTCTCTTACCTGGTTATTGCTATTACATTATAAACACCTCCGTTTAACGCGCCCGAAAGCGCGTTTTTTTATGACTTTCTTAGAAAAAGAAATAATCAAATTCGGGTCGGACGGTACAGGGCCCCTGGAAAAGCAATACTTTATTGATCCAACCAGCCCGGACGGGACAAGACGGTTGGCCCGGTTAAGTAAGGAAGTTGTCGACACTTTGGGCAAAATATATGCATATAAAGGTGATTGGGGTCGGCTATGGGAAGAAGATCGCAAAACTTATAAATGGCTTACCTCTACGATGCAAGGGGAAGGTGAAAAACGGTTGAGGAGTCTAATTGGTGAAATACTGGGAAAGGAATTTAATACTCGCCGTTTTGATGAACAGTTTATGGGGCAGTTGCATCCCCAGGGGAGTGAAGCTGCTTTTTTAGGCGCAATGATAGGTATTTTCATGAATACCAATACGATTGTTAAAGAAGTGTCTATTGCGGAGCACGAATTTGAATGGGAAGTGTTGGATTGGTATGCTCAAATGTTCGGATATGATAAAAATGAATATAGCGCCAATGTAGTTACCGGGGGAACCACGGCTAATCTTACGGCTCTGTGGGTCGCAAGAGATAAGACGATATCGAAATTAAAGAAGGAAGGTAAATATCGGCGGGGGCAGAATATGGTCGTTATCGCCGGTGATATGAAGCATTATTCTATAGATAAATCAGTTCGGATTCTCGGTGATAATATGCTTTTTGATGAGGCGGCAACACGGGGCTTTAAGACCTCACCGGCAGATGTCGAAAGAAGGTTGAAAGTATGCAGAGATAGGGGTATTCCTGTAGCTGCAGTCGTGGGAATTGCCGGTGAGACAGAAACTGGTTTGGTGGATGACTTGCAGGCTCTTGGAATCATAGCACATCGATATGGGGTCCATTTCCATGTAGATGCAGCCTATGGCGGCCCATTTATACTCTCGGAAGCTTCCAAACTATTCAAGGGTATTGAAAACGCCGATTCAATTACTGTAGACCCACACAAATACGGTTATGTTCCCTATCAGTGTGGTATTGTGCTGTTTAGAGATAGAGTGGATCATGCGTTAGTACAAAATGGAGCCAGATATCTGCAGAAGGCGGAAAACAAAGGTATTTTGGGATCAAGGAAAGACAGAAATTTCGGTTTGTCAGCCCGGGTTGAAGGATCTATGGGTTCCGGAGGTGTTATCGCAGCCTGGTTATCCATGAAATTATTCGAGCGGGAGGGGTATGCTCACTTACTGAATCATGGGATAGCCTTGGCAAATCACGCTTATGAAAGTCTTTTACACTCACAAGTACTTCGTCCTTTGCACCAGCCGGAGCTTAATGGTCTACTTGTCGGTATAAACGCGGACGTAAATAGAAAATATCGAACCAAATTAGTTGACCAATGCCGCGAACAACTGTTCAATGAGACAGGAATCTATATTGGGGAGACCGATAATCTCGATTGTGGCGGTGGGTGTTTCCGTACAGTGTTTACTCACCCCTTTACAAATGAACGACATGTGGATAAGATGGTTCAAAACTTGGAAAGGATCGTCAGAACCAATCTAAAAAGATAAATGGATAAGGAAAAAATTCAGGATGATTTAAGGACCGGCCGTTCGGAGCCGGGAACTATTGATACGCTTCTGGAAAGGGGAGTCAAAACCATACTCCCCGAGGATGGAAAAGCCAAAAAGGAATTGAGGTCCGCTATGGAGAACCGGAGATTGAAGGGGTATTTGGGTGTAGACCCGACTGGTCCGGATCTGCATATCGGACACGGTGTACCGTTAAGAAAGTTAAGGTTATGGCAGGAATTGGGGCACGAAACAGTGCTTTTAGGTGGAGGATTCACAGCCACGATTGGCGACCCCAAAACGGGGTCCACGCGGACCAGGCTTCTACCAGGCCAGGTAGCGGAAAATATGAAAGATTACAGCAAGCAGGCAGCCAAAATCTTGGATTTGTCACCCAGAGCCAAAAATCCTGTTGTGATAGTGAATAATTACGATTGGTTGTCCAAAATGGGATTCGGCGACGTAGTACAGTTAGCTTCCAATTTCACTGTCCAGCAGATGTTGGGTCATGGGACTTACGCAGAGAGGATCAATTCCAAAAAGCCTCTATATTTGCACGAGATATTGTATTTTCTTATGCAGGCAGAAGATGCTAAGTATCTGCAAACCCATGTCCAATTCGGTGGTTCCGAACAAACCTTCAACATTGCCTCAGGCATAACTCTTATCAAAAGGGAACTGAATCGCAAGTCATATGGTGTAATCACCGAGTTGATCGCGGATGCCAAAGGTCAGAAAATGGGTAAGACGGAAGGTAATATCGTGGCTATAAATGCCCCTCCGGAAGTTAAATTCGAAGCAGTTATGGATTGGCCGGACGGTGCAATCCCCATCGGTTTTGAATTATTGACCAGTGTCCCAATGGGAAAAGTTGCAGCAGCAACTCTTGCCGTATCCCGTGGAGTACTTCATCCAAACGATCTTAAAAGAGCCCTGGCATTCAGGATCACGGCGGAATTGGATGGGGTAAAAGAAGCTTCCTTCGCGGAGGCGGAATATGACAAAGTCTACGCCAGGGACGAACTTCCATCCAGGATAAAGCATGTAAACGTATCCCGTGATTCCGTCATGGTCCAGATCCTGGTCCAGTCAGGCCTGGCCGGAAATGTAAATGAGGCTTCCAGGCTTATAGCCAACCGTTCCGT
>Ga0209210_1001555_pt1 | contig 18881 bp, 22 predicted proteins | sample RifGroA1_FD_183991 | JGI IMG/M metagenome (GOLD analysis project Ga0209210, IMG submission 183991) | Contaminated groundwater microbial communities from Rifle, Colorado, USA - Rifle Groundwater A1 (SPAdes) (version 2) | ecosystem: Environmental > Aquatic > Deep subsurface > Groundwater >...
AGGAAATCGCTTTTGCGGTGAACGATTTGGCGGCCAAGAGATTTGGCTATAAGGAGTTTTTGAACGGCATCTACGCGCTTTTACCCCCGGCGGCGATTCTTTCCTCGGTGGATTTTGGTGCTCCCGGGGTGATCGTGGCTGGGGTGCGGCTGTCGAATTTAAATGATTACGATCTTTTGGTCAGCAATGTCAAAAATGTCAAGAGTTTGCCTGATTTCTTGTTTAGCGCAATTGCGGAAAAAACACTGACCCGGGGTCTGACCGGCTCGTACCAGGTTACATTAGAACTTAAAATAAAACATGGCGGTTAAAGCGGAGCTTTCCTCCCAGAAGCTATTCGGATTTGTTCTGCCGGTGGGTCTTGACGCCGAGTTGATTAAACAGTCGGTGCTTTCCGGGCTGACGGCGATTTTTTTGCTGGCGATGTTTTTCATTTTTGTTCTGCCGCGCTTTACGGACTTGGCGGCAGCCCAAAAAAAGGTCGCCGATTTGGAAAAAAATGTCAACAGCTTGAATCGGGCCTTGGCGGTGTTGGATGATTTTCGGGACGATGTCTCGATTAACACCAAGGAGAGCGTCTCTCTGGCGATTCCGACCCGGTTTGATCCCGGTTATATCCTGCTGGCTCTGCGCCAGTTGGCCCTGGAAAACAGGGTGAATATTGTCAGCTATAGCTTGGGTGGAGGCGAGGTGGGCAAAGAAGAGGTGACCAAAGGTAACTTGATCAGCCATCAGGTGAGATTGGAAATCTCCGGTGCCCCGGTTAACCTGATCGGTTTTGTCGATAATCTCGACAGCTATTTACCGGTAGCCTCGGTTTCGGAACTGGCGCTGTCTGAAGTGGGCAAGATCTTTACCAGCGGTGGGGGTGACTCGAGGTTGAATTTGACCTTGACCTATTATCACAAGCCATTACCGCCGCCACCAGCCGGATTTTTGCTGACTAATTTTTTGACCCCCGACGAATTTTCCACGATTACGGCACTGACCGCCTTTAAACGTTTGGGGACGGTGACGCCTTCGGAGGGCGTAACGACAACCTTTGGAAAAGACAATCTGTTTGGACTCTAGCTACTCGGTTGGGGTTGAGTCGAATTCGGGGGGCGCAGTTTCTGCGGAGACGTTTCGGTTTTTTTCATCGACGACGTCGATGTTGACGCGCAGGCCCCGCTTGATGGCGATGATCCGGCCGATTTGGCGAATGGCCTTGATGACCTTGCCCGCTTTGCCGATGACGCGGCCCATGTCTTCGGGGTTGACCTTGATGCTTAAATTTTCGACACCGGCGGCTGATTCCTCGGTGATGACGACGTCTTCGGGGTGATTGACGATGTTGGGGATGATGTATTCGAGGAGCTGTTTCATGTTAGTGGTTCGATGGGCTCACCATCTGCGATTTGGCTACCAGCGCTTTGACGGTAGACGTGGGTAGGGCGCCCTTGGCGAGCCATGATTGGTAAAGGTCGCGGTTCAGTTTGACCTGATCAGTGGCGGCGTGGGGGTCGAAGTGGCCCAGGTGCTCGATAATGTTGCCGGTCAATTTTTCGCGGTCATTGGCGACGACAATCCGGTACTGGCGGTGGTTCCTTTTGCCGGTGGGGGTGAGTTTGATCTTGAGCATGGGCGTATTATAACATTTACGGTTTATTGGTAACCCCGAGGGCCATTTGGGCGGCCTGCTGTTCAGCCTCCTGCTTGCTCTTGCCGTGGCCCCGCCCCGTTTCCTGGTTGTCGACGAAGACGGCCACCTCAAAGATCTTGTTGTGATCCGGACCTTCCTGGCTCATGACTTTATAGGCTGGCGAAAGCAGACCCAGGCTTTGGATTTTTTCCTGGTAGAGCGACTTGGCGTCTTTGAGCTCATTTTTGCTGAGAACCCTTTGGGCTTGAGGAACAATGAAGCGGGTAATGAAATCAGAGGCCCGTTCTAGTCCCCCATCCTTAAAAATGGCGCCAATCAGGGCTTCGACCGTGTTTTCCAGAAGGGAAGGATTTTCCCGGCCCCCGCCCATGGCCTCTCCCTTGCTCATCCGCAGGTATGACCCCAGGTTGATGGATCTGGCGATTTCGGCCAGGCTCTCGGTGCGAACAACGGCACTGCGGGCGGCGGTCAGAAAACCCTCGGACTCGTTTGGTCTGACCTGATAGAGGTAGTTGGTGATGATCATTTCCAGAACAGCGTCGCCCAAAAACTCGAGCCGTTCGTTGCTTTCCTTGACTCCCTGTTCATTGAGACTGGAGCGGTGGGTCAGGGCCGTTGCCAGCAAGGTCGGATCCTGGAAGTCATAGCCAAGACTTTTTTGCAAAGGGGCTAAATCAGGGGGATTCATTTTCGGTTTTAGGTTTTAATTTCTACTTTTATTTCTCCGCGGGTGAACTTGAGAGCGGTAGCCAGAGCGCCGTTGACAAAACTGCCGCTCGTCTGACCGCCATAGCGCTTGGCGATTTCGACCGCTTCGTCAATGACGACTTTGGTGGGGACCTCCGATTTGTTCAGCAGTTCGTTGATGGCAACGCGCAGAACCGAGAGGTCGACGCGGTTGATTTGGGACAGGGGCCACTCCGGGGCGCACTTGACGACGATTTCGTCGATGGTGGTGAGGTGGCTTAGGGTTTGGGCGGCCAGTTCGTTATCGAGTTCCTGGGGTAAGAAAGTATAGGCGAAGAGCTGCTTGACAGCCTTGATGCGGTTGAGATGGCGGGGGTCGGCAGCGGTTTTCACTCGAAGAGCTAAGGTGCTTAGTGGTGACAGGCAGGACAGGCGAAATGAGCCAATTTCAATTTACCGCAGTTCTTGCAGACGACGGATTTTTTGGCGGCAACCTTGATCTGGGAACGACGCTTGCCTTGTCTCCTGGTTGATAGTTTTCGTTTTGGTGTAGCGGCCATAACTGACCGTATTTTACCAAGAAGCGAGATTTCTGGCAAGGCGTTGGGCGGAAGCCTCGTTTTTCTCGAGTAAGGCGAGAGCGATTTCCTTGGCCTGTTTGAAAAGGACTTTATTCCAGAAATTCTTGAGGCGGACCGGCAGCCAGCCGTGCTGTTTGTCCCCGAAGAGTTCGCCGGCGCCGCGAAGCCGGAGGTCGAGCCTGGCTAAGGTAAGGCCGGAGTGGTACTTTTCCATCAGCGCCAGGCGGGTGTTGGCTTCTTCCTCATTACTGCCGCTGACGAGTAAGCAATAGCCCTGGCGTTCCCGCCGGCCGACACGGCCACGCAATTGATGGAGGGTGGCCAGGCCGAAATTGTCGGCGCCGTGGATAATGATGACGTCGGCCTGGGGAATATCGACGCCAACTTCGATGATGGTGGTGGCGACGAGAATGCCCCCGGTGGTCTTTTTAAACGCCGCTAATGTCAGGGCGATCGCTTCAGACTTCATTTGGCCGTGAATTAGAAAAACTTCGGTAAAGGAGCTGCAAACGGTTTGATAGCGTTTAAAAATTTTTTCCGCCCCCTCTTTTTCAGCGACCCCGTGGATGGTAGGAGCGACGGCAAAGACCTTGCTCCCCCGCTCGACCTGTTGCTTGAGCCAGGCGGTGCTTTTTTTAAAGCGCTCGGGGTCCAGGACCCAAGTTTTGATCGGCAGTCTGTTTTTGGGTTTAGCGGAGAGACTGCTGATGGCGACCTCGCCAAAAAGACCAAGGGCGAGGGTACGGGGAATTGGCGTGGCGGTCAGGTTGATTAGATGGGGTGTCGGTTTTCGGGTTAATAATTCGGCGCGCTGTTGGACCCCAAATTTGTGCTGTTCGTCGATGGCCAAGGCGGCCAGGGGGAAAGGCAGGCTTAGTGGTAGTTGGGTCAGGAGGGCGTGGGTGCCGATGAAGATGGTTGGTTGTGGCGGGATCTGCCTTAGCGGCCTCTTGGCGCTGACCAGGATAACCTGTTTTTTTGGCAGACCGAACATTAAAAAAGTTTGGTAATGTTGGGCGGCCAGGATTTCGGTGGGAGCGAGAAGACAAAACGACTGCCCGGCGGCGAGGGCTTGGGCGGCCAGAAAGAAGACGATCACGGTTTTGCCCGAGCCGGTTTCACCTTGGATCAGCCGATGGGTAAAAGAAGATCGGGTTAGATCCTGATAAGAACTTTCAATCGCTTTGACTTGACCGGTGGTTAATTTAAAAGGCAGGGACTCAATCAGATGTCGGTGTAAGACTCGATCAACTATCAGACTGGGCGAGGGCGGCAGTTTTCTGATTTCGGCCAGGTTAGTGATATTAAGCAGGAGGTGGTGATTAAAGGCCAGGCGTTTGTCGGCGGCCAGGTGAGCGGCGGTTTCCTTGGGGAAGTGGATGGAGTGCAGACTGTCACGATAACCAAGGAGGCCAAGTTTATTTAGAATTTGATTATTTAAAGTGTCGGTTATGGCTGTTTTATCGAGGGCGAGCTTTATTTTCTGGCGTAAGAAACGACTGCTGACTCCGGCGGTCAGTGGGTAAATGGGCACCAGTCCGTGAGTGTGGAGACTTTGGTCGTTGGCCGGTTCAATGGTGGGGGCAATGAGAGTAATTTTGTCAAAGAAGAAGGCGGCTTTGCCGGCGACCAGATACTTTTCCCCCGGTTTGATGAGGCGGCCGATGTAGGGATTGTTAAACCAAGTCAGGTTTATTTTTCCGGTCTGGTCCTGGGCGCTGACGGTGGTGACCGATTTGCCGCTTTTGGTATTAAACCGTTTGGCTTCGCCTAAGGCGGCCAGGAAACTGACGTCGGTTTTGGGTCGGATCTGTCTGATGGTGGTCTGTTTTCGGTAATCGAGGAAGCGGGAGGGGTAGTGGTGGAGCAGGTCGCGAATCGAAGCGAGTTTGAGGTGGGAAAGTTTGGTCGTGAAAGTCGGGCCGATGCCGGGGAGAGCCGTGATAAGGGCGTTTACTGAGAGGGCTTGGTTAGAAGCCATAGAAAAGAGGCGCCAGTGAGGAAATGACCAAAATCAGCGAGCCGATGACGATCAGGATGGTGAAGAGTCTTCTCTTTCTTTTGGAAAAAAGCATAGCTACTGGATTATATCAAAATAGCCGTTTAAGATAGAGGCTATGGCATTGGGTAGTTATCGGCGGCGTCGTTTTCGTTTGCCATCGTGGCCGGCTTTTATGAAAAAGCCCAATTGGGGCAAGGTCATTTTTTTGGCGGTCATTTTGGGAACGCTTTTTTTTGTCGGTCTGGTGGTTTGGTTTTCGCGCGATCTGCCGGACCCAAACAAGATTGTCAGGCGGACCGGCTTTAGCAGTATTATTTCCGATAGGACCGGGAAAGAAGTGCTCTATGACCTGTATGAAGATCAAAACCGGAAGTTTACGCCCCTGGCCGAGATACCCGATTATTTGAAGAATGCGACGATCGCGATCGAGGATAAGGATTTTTATAAGCACAGCGGTTTTGATCCCCTGGCCTCGGTGCGGATTTTGAAAAACGTCGTTCTTAGCCAGCGACTGATTGGCGGCTCGACGCTGACCCAGCAGCTGGTCAAGATGATCCTGTTGACGAATGAGCGGACGCTAACCCGGAAGATGCGCGAGTTTATCCTGGCCCTGCGGATTGAGAGAAGATTTACCAAGGATGAAATCCTGCAGATGTATTTGAACGAGGCCCCCTACGGCGGGACGGCCCGGGGTGTTTCCTCGGCGGCGGAAATGTATTTTGGCAAAGAAGCCAGCGAGTTAAATCTGGTCGAAAGCGTCATCTTGGCCGGTATTCCTCAATCCCCCAGTCGTTACTCGCCTTTCAGCGGCAAGGACTCGAGGGCGTATGTGACCCGGGCACGGGAAGTGGCCAGACGGATGCGCGAGGACGGCTATATCGATGCTTCGACGGAGAAGCAGGTGGTCGATGCTTTGGAGACGGTGGAGTTTAAAGCGAACAGCACCAGTCTTAAAGCGGGCCATTTTGTGATGTATGTCAAGGAAAAGCTAACCGAGATGTTGGGCCCGGGAATATTGGAAGAGGGTGGTTTGAAAGTGACGACGACCCTGGATCTACCGCTTCAGGAGGCGGCGGAAAAGATTGTGGCCGAGGAAATTGCCAAGGTGGAGAAGACGCTTCTTATCAGCAATGGGGCGAGCATCATTGTTGATCCGAAAAATGGTGAGATTTTGTCAATGGTGGGATCGCGGGGCTACTTTGATACCGACATTGATGGTCAAGTCAACGTCACCACCCGACCCCGCCAGCCCGGTTCCTCGATCAAGCCGGTGGTTTACGCCACCGCTTTTGCCGAGGGCTTCACCCCGGCGACGATGCTGGCCGATGTGGTGACTGAGTTCCCGGGCAAGGATGAAAACACGCCCTATATGCCCAGGGATTATGACGGGAAAGAAAGAGGGCCGGTGAAACTGCGGGAGGCCCTGGGCAGCTCGCTCAACGTGCCGGCGGTGAAATTACTGGCTTTAATCGGAGTACGCGATGTTTTGACCACCGGCTACCGCCTGGGACTGGGCACCTTGGAGCCGACCAAGGAAACGCTCGCTCGTCTGGGCCTGTCGCTGGCTCTGGGCGGCGGTGAGGTGCGCCTACTTGACCTGGCGGCCGCCTATGGCGCTTTTGCTAATGGCGGCCTGAAAGTAACGCCGGTAGCCATTTTGAGGGTGGTAGACAAGAATGGCAAGACGCTGTTTGAACACAAACCGGTGGCCCCGGAAAGGGTGCTGGATGACAAGGTGGCCTTCCTGATTAACTCGATCCTGGCGGATAATAACGCCCGCCTGCTAACCTTTGGGGTCAACTCGTATTTAAACTTGGGCAGTCGGGCGGTAGCGGTCAAAACCGGGACGACCAACGACCTGAAGGATAACTGGACGATTGGTTGGAGCCGGGACGCGGTGGTGGGGGTCTGGGTGGGAAATAACGACAACAAGCAAATGAAGAACGTGGCCAGCGGCGTTTCCGGAGCGGCGCCGATCTGGCGGCGGGAAATGCTGGAGTTTTTGAGTAAGACGCCCGACCGACCATTTGACAGACCGGGCGGTATTGCGGAGATAGAGGTTGACAAAATCAGCGGCTACCCGGCCCATGATGGCTTTGAGAGCTACAAAGAGTGGTTCATTGACGGCACCGTGCCTTCGGGTGATGATCCGGTCCATAAGAGGATCCGGGTCTGCAAGGGTCAAAACGATAAGCTGGCGAACGCGGTCCAGGTGGCCCAGGAGAATTTCGATTGGCGCGAGGTAATTCTGCTCATGGAAAAAGATCCCTTAACCGACCGCGATCTGTGGCAAAAAGCGATCGACGGTTGGATAGCGACGCAGTCGGCCGATCCGCGGGTCAAGTTACCGACCGAGTACTGTGAAAGCGGCAATTCGATAACGGTTAATATCACCAATCCAACCTCAAAGAGCCGGACCGATGGTGAGACAATTGAAATTAGATTTGATGTTTTTAGCGATAAGAGCGTTGACTGGGCCGAGTTGTATTTGGATGGCAATCTGGAGCAGACATTCACCTCGCTCCCCTACCGCAAGTGGTTCACCCTGTCGGCCGGGAACCACACCGTCCGCATCGTTGCGAGAAATGCTGACGGCAATACGGCCGAACAAACAACCGAGTTTGCCAGCAATCAGGATTTTGTTACCCCGACTCCGACGCCAACGCCGACTCCGACGCCGAGCCCTTCCCCCACGCCTTAGGAAAAATCTTTTTTAGAACCGTCTCGAGTTTTTCTCGGGAATCCAAGAGTATTTTTTCTAGTCCGACCGGGTTGATTTTGATGTTTTCCCCACTAATATCGGCAATTCTTTCTTCTTGGAGGTCTTTCCATAGTCCGAGTAAATCGAAATAAATTGCCGAGAATTGGTCTTTAAATTCTCCATAAAAAATGTTTGATTCTCTTAAATGATTTAGACCTGGCGGTTCTTTCGGAAAAAATTGTTGAAATGTGTTTGAAAGTATTTCGACTGCGGATGTGATTTCTTTTTTCTTGATCAAATATAGACTGTCAGTTATTGATTGCCATAGTGTTGAGATGACAAACACAAACTTGGAGTTCGTTAGCGAACAATTCATTTTGTTTTTTGAATCAAAAGCGTTAATTACCATATTAGATATATTTTATAAAGATTGAGACCTCCCGGCAAGAGGAGGTCTCGTTGTTTGAATCTCATCTTTTTCGACGTTCGTAGTCCTTGCCAGCTTCGAATTCGCGTTGTTTGTTAGGGTCATATCCTCTGTGGGCATTCGTATCGGGTCCCTGAACAATCTTTTCGTGAACCCTTCCTTCAACGTCGGTCCATCTTTCGATCCTGTTTCGTGGATCCATCCAAGGATCTCGATTTCTTCCACCCAACTTCTTACACGTTTGGCAATAGCCTGGTTGGTGAGTCCACTCGCAGTGGATGCGAACCTTTTCGGTGCAACCGCTGGTGAGGCACTGTTTTTCGAACCAGCCTTTGCATTGTTGGCAGTAATCCGGAATCTTATCCCAGAAAATTTTGTAGTGAACCGTACCGCCGCAATGCGGGTTGGCGCAAGTTTTGTATTGATCCCGGCGGCAGTTTTGACAGTAGTTGGGAACATTGCTCCGATCGAGTCGGTATTCGATGGTGTTGCTGCAGTTTAGGCAGTATTTTTCCGCCCAACGATTGTCATAGCCGGTACCGTTGCACATGCGACAAGGGCCGCCGCGGTTTTTTCCTGGTCCAAGGTCAAATCTGGATCCCCACCAACCAGAACCTTTGCATTTACCACAAATTCTGGCCATTTGGTCGTCTCCTTGAATTGTTTCCCTGACGTGTTTGTCAAGATTAAATCAATGTGCTTCGTTTGGGATTGTACAGCAGTCCCCTTTAGTCATCAATGCCCTGTCCTGGTCACGGACATTTGAGACAGCTACTTGGTAATCTTTCCATCAATACGGTTAGGTATTGAGATGGCGTTTTGTAGTTGAGGCCCTGGTGCGGTCTCTTGGTATTGTAGAACACCAACCAGTCGGAAAGAAGCTGATTAAAATGACTGGAGTTTACTCCTGCTTCACCGATATGGTAGTTAAGAAACTCATCCTGGATTGTCCAGTTAAATCGTTCGACATAACCGTTGCTTTTGGGTGATCTGGGCCGTGACCAAAGGTGAGCCGCTTCAAGCTCCTCGATGGCTTCCTTAAACGCTCCGGCGAACTCGCTGCCATTGTCAGTCTGAACGGTATGAATCTTGTACTCAACTTGACCCTGAATCCACAGAAGGAACTCGCGGGCTCCTCTGCTCGAAAATGTTTTCACCTTCCTGGCCCACCCCTGTCTGCTGACCAACTCCACCCCGGTAAGGAAGCAGTACAGGCGGCCGTCAAAGTACACTTTCACCCCGTCGACCTGGAGATAGCCAAGAGGCACATCCTCGCTCTTGGGACAGCGGTTTACCCACAATTTCTGCTGTGTCCGGTGTTTTCGACGTACCTGCTTCCGCGTCCCGAAGAAGAACTTGTGACGATTAATTACCTTGCCGATCCAGGAGGCAGAATACTGGGAAAGACCTCTCTCCTCACAAAAAATATCCAACAAGCACTTGAGCTTGTACTTAGACATCCGGGGATACTGAATTCTTACCTCGCGCAGAAATGACAAGATCTGTGCTGGTATGGCCATCTGCCTAACTTTGAGCGGACGGGTGGAGTGCGGCAGAAGAGAGGAGAGCCTTTTTCCTTCTTTGTCGAACTTAGCTTTCCAGCGATATACGCTGGCCCGACCAACCGAAGGATATGCCGTGTGAACAGCAGAAAATCCATGTTTCTCCAGCAGTTCAATACAACTCAACCGGAAACGGGAGACTTCACTCTCGGAGAAGCCAAGAGCGCCACTTAATCTTTTCATCACCACACCATACTCTTTGAGGTTAAAAACTGGAAAGTTAATCCTTGATTTCATCTTTGAGACCTTTCTTAAAAGTCTCAAATGTATCGTGACCTAAACATGCCCAAGAGGGCTAGATGATTTTGAGCAGTTTTTCTTTGATGTGGTTGACCTCCTCCTGGGTTAGGTTTCTCTTTGGATTATTAAAGTGGATGGAGAAGGTGTGTTTGTTTTTCAGGGAATCTATGTAGGTGACTTTGGTTATCAGCTTGCTTTCCGCTTTGATTAATTGAATTAGCTCGCCGATGGTCCGATTCGATTCGATGGTAATATCTTCGATCATATCGGGGTATTCGGAGATGGGGGTGTAGGTATAGGCGATATTGGCCAGGGAGGCAACGGCGCGGAAGTCGAGGTTGGCAAGATAGATATCAGACTTGAGATTGAAGGCGGACTTGACCGCCGGCTTGATGGCACCAAAGACGCCGAGGAAATGTTTGCCGGAATAAACTTCAGCTGTTTGATTTATCTGCCAGGGCCCGCTTTTTTCGTCAAGCGCCGTGAAGGTTAGATTGGGCAGGCGGAATTTGGTCAGGAGGGCTTCGAGATAGCCCTTGGCGGTCCGATAGTCGAGACCTTGGGTGGCGAAAGCCAAGATTGGTAGTTCTTCGGGCAGTTCTTTGGGGTTATGGTCGTCGAGCAGGTAGATGTTGGAGAGCTCAAAGATGCGGATGGGGAGATCAACCTTGCCGGAATTGTTGGCGAGATCCATGAGGAGACTGGGGATGAGCGAACGGCGCAGGTATTCGAATTCTGAAGCGAGTGGGTTGCTAAGGCTGACAGAGTGGTCGATGGCCAGGTGGCTTTTGGCAAAGATCTCGGCGCCGACGAGGGAATAATTGAAGATTTCGCTAAAACCGAGATTGGCGAGGAAACTTTTGGCCTGGTATTCAATTTCAAGCAGAGGATCGGTGGTAGCGGCGAGATAGGCAGAGACGGGTAATTTCCCCTCTAGACGGAAGTAACCATAGATCCGGGCGATTTCTTCGGCCAGGTCCGGCCAAATGGTGACGTCGTGAGTTCTCCAGGAAGGAACGTCCACCCCGAAAGCGGCGGGGGAAAGTTTTTTGACGGTGAAACCCAAAGCGGTGAGAATTGAGGCAATGGTTTTTGGTTCAAACTTGTGGCCGATTAAATCATTGACCAATTTGAGCTCAAACCTGATGGTTCTCTTTTCCGGTTTCAGATAATAAAGGTCGATGGAATCGCCGGCAACCTTGGCCCCGGCGTATTTGACCAGAAGCTTGACGCCGGCGATGAGGGTGGGGATAACCAGGCGGCTATCCGGCTGTTTTTCAAAGATTTGGGCGGCCAGGGTTCGCTCCTGGGTATAGAGCGAGGTTTTTCTGATTCTTTGGGGTTCATAGGTTTGGACAAACAGAACGGCCCGCTTGGTTTGGTCATCAACCTCGCTTAACTTGCCGCCCATGATACCGCAAAGGTCGATGAGGCGACCGGCACCGTCTTCGATGACGATGTCGCCACCGCGCAGGGTGTGGGTCCGGTTGTCGAGGGTCTCTATCTTCTCCCCCGGTTTACTTTCACGGAGAATCATTTTGGCGCCTTTAATCTTGTCGTAATCAAAAATGTGGACCGGTTGGCCGTAGCAGAGGGTCAGATAGTTGGTGATATCGACCAGATTGTTGAGGGCGCGCTCCCCCGCCAGTTCGAGCTCCGCTTTGATTTCCTGGGGCGAATCCTTGACCACCAAACCGTCGAGGACGATGGCGGCAAAGCGTTTGACCAGGGTTTCGTCTCTGATAATAACCTCAAGAGGTAGTTTCGGGCTTTTTCTTTCGGGCAGTTCTCCCGCCTGGATATCGTAGGGATTATTAATTAACTTAGCTTTAAGGCCAAAAAGCGGCAGAATGGCGGCGGCTTCGCGGGCGATGCCGAAGGCCGAAGCCGAGTCGACCCGGTTGGTAATGGCTTCGATATCATAGACGTAATTGCCGGTCGCTTTATGGAGGCGTTCGACTGATGGGCCGCAGAGGGTCAGGGTCTCGGCAATTTTTTCGGCTGGGGCCTTGGTCTGGAGAAACTTTCTTAGGGTGGAGTCAGGGAGTTTAATGTCCATAATCTAGAACTGGTTAAGTATCCGGAGGTCGGTGGTGTAGATGTTTCTAATATCGGGCAGGTCGTACTTCATGGCCAGGACCCGTTCGACACCCCAGCCGAAGGCAAAACCGGAGTATTTGTCGGGATTAATGCCCCCATTTTTCAAAACGGTCGGGTGGACCATACCGGCGCCGCCTAGTTCGAGCCAGCCGGCCTTGCAGAGGCGGCAGCCGACGCCCCGGCAGACGCCACAGGTGATGTCGATTTCGAAACTGGGTTCGGTGAATTGGAAGTGATGGGGCCGAAGACGAATCCGCCGATCAGGGCCGAAGTAGTTTTGGACAAAGTAGTTGCCAACACCGATGAGGTGGGTAATGTTAATACCCTTGTCGATCAGCAGGCCTTCAAACTGGTGAAACATGGGCGTATGGGAGATGTCGATTTGCCGGCGGTAGGTCTTGCCGATATTGATCATTTTGATCGGCGGCCTTTTCATCAGTTCCATCTCGTGCAGTTGGCCGTTGCTGGTATGGGGGGTGAGGACGACGGCGTTGGAAACGTAGAAGGTTTCCTGGTCGTCGCGGGCCGGATGGTCAGGGGGGATATTGAGGCCCTCGGCGGCATACCAGTCGGTATCAACTTCGGGATAGCGGCGGCGGATAAAGCCGATAGGGGTGAAGATGGCGCTGATTTCCCGGATGGCTTGGGTGACGAGGTGAAGGTGGCCAATTGGAGGTTGAATCCCGGGGATGGTGACGTCAAAGCGCTCACTTTCTGTTTTTCTGATCAGTTCATTTTTTCCGGCGGCGATGAGTTTTTCAGTTTTTTGTTTGGCTAGGTTAAACACTTTTCCCTGTTTGGCCTTCTGTTCTTTGGTCAGTTTCTCAAAATACTGGTTGAGGCTGCCTTTTTTGCCCAAGAATTTTGTTTCAGTCCCGGCTAGTTGCTCGATCGTACCGGCAGCACCAATATCGTCTTTGACTTGGTTTAATATTTCTTCCAGGTTCATCTTGTTTATCTTATCAAAATAGATTCCCCCATGAAGGGGACCATGGCCCGCCTTCGCGGGAATGACACATGTTCTTCGCGAGCGGATTATTTGGAGGTGGTAAATTTGAAGACGGCGGAAAAAACTTCGGGGAATTTAATGGCCATTTCGGAGAGGGACTTGCGGTTCAGGGTGACCTTTTTGTCGGACATGACCTTGATGAACTTGGAGTAGGAAAGCGGATTCTCCTGACCTTTGAGGGCGGCGGCAAGACGACTAATCCAAAGGGTGCGGAAGTCACGCTTCCTGAGGCGACGGCCGATGTAGGCGTATTGACCGGCGTGGAGATAGGCTTCTTTGGCGACCTTGTAAAGCTTATGCTTCGCCATGCGATAACCCTTGTTGGCACTAAGGATCTCTTTGTGGCTGGCGCGTCTGACGGTTCCGGTTTTGACTCTAGGCATGGGGGTTTATTGGCTTATTTAAAATGGAGCATTGATCTAATTTTCTTGGCGATCGTTCCGGTGACCTCGACGTATTTTCGATAACGACGAATCTGCTTCATCGACTTTTTGCGGCGCAGATGTCTCATGGTCGGCATCCGGCGCATAACCTTGCCGGTGGCCGTAATTTTAAACCGTTTGTAGACGATTTTTCTGGTTTTGTTCTTAATTTTGGTCACTTTTTCGGTTTGATCCTTCGGCGGCGCTCAGGATTTTATTTTTATTTTTTCGGTTTGAGTTGGGCGATAATGAGCTTGCCTAACATCTTTGGTTCTTGTTCAATCGTGGCGACGCCAGCAAGACTTTCCAAGGCGCGAGCCATGATTTTGTCACCGAATTCCTTCTTGGTAATTTCGCGACCCCTGAATTTTACCACGAGTCGGACTTTGTCGCCATCCAAGAGGATTTTTTTGACCCGGTTGAGTTTGATTTGGAGGTCGTTTACGGCCATAAAGGGTTTAAGGTCAATCTGCTTTGTCTCCTGGGCTCCTGCCTGGCCGGCCCGTTCCTTCTTGCTTTCCTGGTATTTGAACTTAGAGAACTCGATCAGTTTGACGACCGGCGGCTGGGCCGTTTCGGCCACTTCGACGACGTCGACACCTAGATCTTTGGCTTTGGCGAGTGCTTCGGGCAGGCTCATGACACCTAGCTGGGTGCCGTCCGGCCCGATGGCCCTGACCGTTTCGGCCTTGATATATTGATTGATGCGGTGAAATTTACCCATTATTTATGGCTAATTTTAGCAAAAACGAGTTCATAGAACAATCCCCTCCCGCTTTTCCTCGCCTTTGGCGGGTAAAACGTATAGGTCTTGGCCAAAGTCGCTGATGCCGACAAACTCGGCCCGGCCGGAAACAATTTCTTCCAGCGGTTCACAATGGCGGCAGCCGCCGGTTGGACACTTGAAGCGTTCCAGTTTCCTGGCGAGCTTGATCTGTTTGGCCACTTTCAGAATTTTTTGCTGACTTTCGGCCAGGTCGGGTAAGGTTTTTTCAACCGGGGTGTCGCTGCTGTCGAGATACCAGTAGCTGGCCTGGGCGACCTTTCGCTTTTGGCAGTGATGGACCAGGAGGTGGTAGATAGGTAGTTGCATTGACTTGGAGTCTTCCTCTCTTTTGCTGGTCTTGAAGTCGATGATATGGACCGAGTCGGTGTCGGGAAGATATTCGAGCCAGTCGACTTTGCCGCAGAGAATGATGTTGTCATCTTCTGAAAGCCAGAAATACGGTAGCTCCATGTCAATTTTGACGGCCAGATTCAGCAAGGGACCGGGATGATTATCGACCCGTCTGAGCATACCAATCCCCCGTTCTTTGTAGCGATATTCGGTTTCGATGTCGAAGAAACCACCGCGCCGACCGCTGATTTTGCCCCAGGCAGTTTCGAATTTGGCCAGGAGCGGTTCACGAAAGCGGTTTTTGGTGGGGAGGACCGAAAGGGATTCGAGAACTTCGTGGACGGCGCTACCCAGGGAAAGCGGCGGGGAGACGAGCTGGATCTTGTGGTTGGTCTTGGGGTCGCGGTAGACGTTTTTGAAAAAGTAGGCCCGGGGGCAGGTAAGAAAGTCAGACAGGGAGGAGTGGGAAATCCAGGTGGCGGTGTATTTGTCTTTGGCCATAGGGATACTATAGCAAAGATATCCGACACTCTATTTGTGTGGGCCCGATCCGTCACCGTGGAGTATCTGGCTTTGCTGGGACTGCTTCGCAGTTTACGCGCTTCTTAAATGGATCTTCCGGCAGGAAACATTGCCTCGTACTGCTTAATTGTTTCCTCCTGTTTTTTAGCTGCTTCTTTAGCAGCGGCCACTATAATCTTTTTTTTCTCCCTCGCAGGGTAGTCAAAGAAATTCTTTGGCTCCACCACTTGTGGTCGCCCGGCTAGAGCGTAAAAGATGCGGGATAACATTGTTTTCATTATTACAGTATGTTTACTAATTTACAAGGAGTTTTTGTAAGGGGCCCATAGTATAGCTCGCCCCCAGCTTTTTATCAACTGTAGGCACATTAAACAATGTTTTTATAGCCTTGTTGGCCTCGTTTTGAATGATCACATTAAGCTCGATTTGATCTCCAAACTCATTTTTAATTTTAATTACATTCTCCTTGGATGCGAAAAATGACTCGATGAAAGCATCTTTGGGTATATTTCTTTTCTCGATTGCATCACGTTTTTTGGTGAATTTCCAAGCGATTAGAGGTTCTTGATACAAATAGAAAATGCCAACCTTTCTGGATTTATTTAGCGACCTGACGATATCTTCGTGAGCGATATTGTATTTTGCAAAAGTACCATCAACGATGCAGTTCTGACCGTGGTCTTGGACGTGATCAAATATCTTTTCTACACCCACCGCAGAGGCTGCCTGTACTTCGTGGGCATTGTTGCCATTAAATTGCGGAATCATCGAGCGAATTTCGTCAGCATCGATTCTCACAATACGTTGCTCTGGGTCTCTTTTTTGAAGCTCGGGAATAATTGATTTTGAGAACTCAGTCTTACCGGCGCCCGGACAGCCAGCCATAAACATTGTAAAAGGATTCAATGATCTAGGGTAATCCGAAAGACGACAAAATCGGTCAATAAGCTCTCTTCTATGTGATTTGATGAAGGTGATTGCCTCGTCGGAAATACTCATGTTTATAAGTGAATACAATTGATCCGAGCCTGTTTATTTATTTTACCAGCTTTATATTGCGCCCTGCAGGCGAAAAAAATCGCGCGCAAAGAAAATACAAATGGCAAAATCCGAGATTTTGCCAAAAGAGTTGGCTCGAACTATCTTTTAGACCAGGGAAATTTAATAGTCGAATACAAAAAGCCCTTCGCATCGCTCCGCGCGGCCCGCCTGCAGAAGCTACGCTTCAGGCGTTGCGGGCAGGCCGCTCTCGCGCGGGCGAGGATTCCGCGCCAGGCTTGGAAATCTACAAGTGTGGGCCCGATTGGACTCGAACCAATGACCTTTTCAATGTCAATGAAACGCGCTACCAGCTGCGCCACGGGCCCTTCGAAGCTATATTTTACTATGAAATGGTTTTTTCGTTAAGGTCGATTTTGGATCGACACTTCACTCGACCAGCTCGTTCAGTCTATTGGTTTAGCGTTTGTTGAAGGCGGCGGCAATGGTCCCAAATATCAATTGACGGGTGCAAAACGCTACGAATTTATTTGGTTGGGGTAATCCATCGAAATCAATTATTTGTTGATTGTGTTCCATAAAAAGAAATAGTCGTTCGATTTGTTTGGGGGTGACGGAGCCTTCATTGATTGAGTCCATTAATTGTTTAATGAAAATATTATCTCCTGCTTGATCGCGCAGGAGTGTTTCGTAAAGACGTAGTTCTGGGTTGATAGGGGGAGTTTGTTTTTCCATGAAGGTTGTTGATTTTAGGTCGATCTGGTGATCGACATTTCGCTCAGGCCCGTCTGGGGACGTGCATTTCGCTCAACCGGTTCGCTCAACCTGCCGAGCGGGCGATGGCGTGTTCCTCACTGAGCATGTAGGCAGTACCGCCCTTCTTGGTATTGGCCCAGAAAGCGCCACCTTTTTGGCTGGCGCGTTTCTTGAAAACGGAGAGCCAGGAGTTGGCCTCGGAGACGTTCTTGCGGATAAGGGCGATAACTTCGCGGATGTGTTCAAAGAAGGTCAGGTGGTAGGTGCCGGGGGTGACGACCTGGCTTTGGATGGCCTGGGTGATGTTTTGATCGTATTTAATGATCTGTTTGGCCAGAGCCTTGAGTTCATTTCTGATTTGCTCAATCTTTTGGGCGATTTGTTTGTCCTTGGCGGAATAGACCTGCTCCCATTCCTTTTGGCGGGCCTGGTGGAACTGGGCGACGCGCAGTTTTTCGATTTCTTTTTGGCGGTTGAACTCGGTAAAAGGATTGGCTCCAAAAGGAGATTCGAAAGGATTTCCGGGACGGGCCGCCTGGTTATTTTTGAGGGACTCGAGGAAGTTGATGACCCCGGGGGCGGCTGATTTACTGCTGGTGTTAGCCTTTGGCGGGGCGAAGGTTTGATTCATATTTCTTGAGCCTATAATATCAGAGTTTTAAGAGGCTGTCAACAGCCTTGCGTTTCAGGAGGACGCTCTCGAGGTAAGGCCGGTCGGCATCCTTTACTTGGGCGGCGCTCTGAAATGATTTTATCTCATCGGCGCCAACTGTCAATTTGAGGTCACGGGCGACGGCAAAAACGAGGAAATCCAGTTTCAGGCTCTCGATAGCCGTCTTCTGGTACTCCTCCCTGATTTGTTCGGGCGTCTTCTTGATCGATTTGAGGTAATCGGGCACGGAGAGGTTGAGGGACTCGGTTTGGCTAACCAGGCGGCTGAGAGAACGATTGACTTCTTCGTCGATGAGGGCCTGGGGAATTTCCATCTTGACCGAGTCGAGAAGGGTGTCGAAGGCGACCTTGAGCTTTTTGTCGTCGTTTTCCGGCTTGGCCTTGGTGTAGGCGGCCTTGATTCTGGCCTGGTATTCCCCGAGCGTGAACTCGGGATAAAGGGGAAATTCGAGGCTAAAGACCCAGTCTTCTTTGCTAGTGTCTTCTTTGGTTAGTCTGGGATTAGCGATGACCTTGAGGTTGAGATCTTTGACGGCCTGGTCGATGGCGTGACCGAGAAGATGGCTAACGGTTCTTTGCTTCAACTTTTCCGGGTCGAGGCTGTTTTTGACGACATTGAGGGGGGCTTTGCCTTTGCGAAAACCCTTGATGATGGTTTCCTCGGCCATGTGTTCGAGGGTGTGGGCTTCTTCAGCCGCTACCTCTTTGGCCAGGGCGAGAACCTCAACAAAAGCGGTACTTTTTTCGGATTTAAGCAGCTTTATTTCCATGGGCTGGATTATATCAGGTAGCGGGTGTTGTATTTTAGAGGGCGATTAAAACTAAAATCAGGCAAACATTAAAAACAACTTCTTGTTTGGAATAATATCTGATGAATCCTTTTATGACAAATTTCTTAAAAGGAAGGAATGGATAAAAATCTGCGCTATCTAGCGCATCAAGAACTAAATGAAAAAAATAAGCAAGGGAAAATATTAAGCCAAATTTAAAGTTAATTACAAAAAGGAGAAGTGAAATGACTAGCCAGCTAAAAATACTGTGCAAAAAGTTTCTTTGGTCTTTCCATGGATCCGCCTCGTCCAGAATCGCTTTGAATAATTGACGTGGCTTAAATAGAACACCGTGGCGAAAATACGAAATCGTATGGTCTAAATCTATTACCAGAGAACCAGCCAGCGCTGTGGGAAAATCGCCGGTTATTTTTCCGATTATTAAGCCGGCTAATACATGTGTTGGTAAAGTCATATCGCTTGCAGATTCCTACGTGTGCCGGGGAGAGGACTCGAACCTCCAAGGATTGCTCCACATGGTCCTAAACCATGCGCGGCTACCAATTTCGCCACCCCGGCAGCAAGCATATTTTACCCCAAATGGGGCTATTGGAGTTCGGTGAAGAATTGGTTGATACCTGCCGCCCAGGAACCATCGGAGGGCGGAGTGTA
>Ga0209210_1001556_pt1 | contig 18865 bp, 26 predicted proteins | sample RifGroA1_FD_183991 | JGI IMG/M metagenome (GOLD analysis project Ga0209210, IMG submission 183991) | Contaminated groundwater microbial communities from Rifle, Colorado, USA - Rifle Groundwater A1 (SPAdes) (version 2) | ecosystem: Environmental > Aquatic > Deep subsurface > Groundwater >...
ACTCTTTCTGAATTTGTCGAGCATTTCGATATGAACGGTTTTCAGGAGGCCAATCCCAGATTCTTAATTGACAAGCTTGATTGGTTCAATGGTTACTACATCCGCCAGAAAACGGATGAAGAACTCTTGAAGCTTCTTGGGCCTTTTGTGCCAAAAGATGCAAGTGAGGAAAAATTGAAGAAAGTTATTCCTTTAATTAAAGACAGAATCAAAAAATTGAGTGATTTTGAAAGTTTTGCCGGGTTTTTCTTTGAGGAAAGATCGGCCGATAAAAAACTTTTCGGCAAAGATTATAAAAAGCATTTGGAAAAAGCTCTCGAAGCAATCGAAAAAGGAGTCCTGCTCGATCAGGTTCCGAAAGATAATAATTTTAAAGTTGGAGACTTTTTCATGGATCTCCGGATAGCAATTACCGGTTCTAAATTTACACCACCGATTAACGAATCAATAGAAGTTTTAGGAAGAGAAGAAGCTGCGGAACGAATTAGGAAGATTTTAGATTAAAATGGCTCACGATCCTGCCCGGACAAGCAATCTTATAAGCGAGGGGAAGATAGACTCCGAATTTTTGCGCAACAAACTCAAACTCAAAAGCTTGGAAGCGAGGCAATCGCTTTACAAAAAATATCCTCATGTAGAAAAGTTCTTCGCAAATAAGGGACTGGACCTGGGGGAAATTCGCGGGCATTCCGCAAAAATGATAACGACGGGTGCATTAACAAGTACCCTTCTTTTTTCCCCACCCTTGCTTGCAAAAAATGTACCCGCATTGGCGAATATCGTAAAAAATCTGTCCGATTTTGAAGGAGCACAGCCCGGAGCTCCCCAGAAAGAGGTGTTACTGGCTTCACTGAAACAGACTTTACCGCAAAAGATCGGTCCACTGGACCGGACCCAGGAAAAAACATTGGAGCAGATTTTTAGGGAAACGATTGGAGTGGATACAAAAGCCACTCTCGAAGGAGAACACCTTAATTCCACTTACGGCTATATTGGCGCCGAACAGCATCTTGCACGCTATCCCGGCGACAGAATGGCGGTTCACCCCAAAATCCCCCAAAAGGACGAGGGCATGGCTCCCGGCCTGGGAGCTTGGGGGTATGTCCCGGCGGATAAGGAAACATGGTACGCAGTGGTACAGACCCTCTATCTGCCCGATTGGGCAAAGCGCCAGCCCTACTTGCGGGATTGGTATAAATACAGAAAGGTTTTGATAGTTAATACCGTAAACGGCAACGCGGTTGTCGCGGATATTGCCGATTCGGGGCCTGCCGCCTGGACGGGAAAACAATTTGGCGGAAGTCCGGAGGTGATGAATTACCTGGGGGGCCCCAGATATAAAAAAGGCCCTGTTATTGTTTTTTTTGTTGATGACCCGAAAAATCAGATTCCTTTGGGTCCTGTGGATTATAATAAGGTTGAGGCACTTGGGGTCAGAATGACAGAAGCTTAATTATGAGTAAACTTTTTTTTGATGATTTGTTGGATTTGGGTAAAGTAGAAACCGAAATCAAAAAGGCTTTTCCTTCAAAAGAAGAGCGGGAAGAATCGGAATCGCTTGTTGATCATATTATTCACGACAAAGTCATGGAAAAAATACTTGATAAATTGCCGCCGGATTACCACATAGAATTTTTGGAGTTGTATCACAAATGTCCGCATGACGAGGTCGTAATTTTTGAATTTTTAAGAGGGAAAACCGGCAAAGACATAGAAAAAGAACTTCAACAGGACTTAAAAGATGTATCCTCCGACATCCTTCGGGAATTGAAATCTCAGGATGAAATCTCTACGGAGACGAGAGTATCCAAGAAATAAATGGACAATCATTTTGGCGGTGTCATTTGGACAAACCACGCGCTCGGTAGATTGACGGAACGCGGCATTGCACAGGGGGATGCCTGGGCTACTTGGAAAAATCCGGAGCATTCCAAAAAAGGGACGGCCCCCGGTTCCTGGGTTTATTATCGTAATTATAACGGCACCCAAATCGAAGTTGTAGCCAAACAAAACGAAAAAAAAGAGTGGATAATTCTTTCCGTATGGTCTAAGCCCGTTTTTGAGAAACATAAAGAGCACCAATCATTCCTAAGCTTCATCATTAAAAAAATATTTTCCTGATTTGCACAAATTAGCCTCAAGGAGTAGAATTCACATTCGGTATGCAGAAAGTACTTAGTCGGATTAAACGTATTAAAAAGAGGACGGGAAAATGGTCCTGGATTATATTAGCAGTACTTTTGGTTGTGATTTGGAGGGTCTCGGTTTCCGCAAATAAGACGACAAAAGTTGAAGTGACTGAGGTAACCCGCGGAGAACTTACGGAATCGGTTTCGACTTCAGGTAATGTCAGGGCGGATCAGTACTCTCAGCTTACTTTTCCCTCGGGGGGTTTGATTTCCTGGGTGGGCGTTTCCGTCGGGCAGGAGGTTGTAAAGGGGCAGGGGATAGCACAAATCAATGCGGTCCCCCTTAACGCAGCATATCAGCAAGCTTTAAGTAATTACAGGAATTATCAGGCAATTGCCGACAACGTTCTTGATTCTGTTAAAGGTCATAGTGCCGATGAAAGTTTTTCCCTAAGGGCAACAAGAACTACGGCCGAGGTAAATAGGGATAATGCTTACAATGCAGTTGTTGCGGCTCGGGATAACTTGAGAAACACGATGATCTTTGCCCCGTTTGCCGGAGTTATCGATACGGCCAGCCCCGGTTCTCCCGGAATAAATGTTACCCCCGGGGCGGCAAACTACACGGTTGTTAATCCGGATTCGGTCTATTTTGACGCCGAGGTCGAAGAAACTGACCTTCCGCGTATTAGCGTCGGTCAAACCGTGAACATAAGACTGGACGCATACCCAAGTGATTCTTATCAAGGAAAAGTAACCTATATTGGTATGGTTGCTTTCACATCAAGCACGGGTGGAAACGCCTACCACGTTCGTATCTCCCTGCCTCGTAATGACGGGATGAAGTTTAGGATAGGGATGGGCGGAGATATTGAGATTGTTTTTAACAAAATCAAAGATACCCTAAAAGTTCCAGTTTCGGCAGTCCAATCCGATACGAACGACTACGTATGGGTGGTTGAAGGAGGACGGGCAAAGAAAACTACTGTTGAAATAGGCGGCGGAAACAATGACGAAACGGAGATTAAATCAGGTCTTTCCGAGGGTCAAACCGTGATTTCCCAACCACCGGCGTTACTCAAAGACGGACAAAAAGTAAACTACTAGAATTGAGTATCCAAGATATGACCTCACTTATTTCCCTTTCAAAAGTTACCAAGTCCTATAAACTTGGCCGGGACGTTGAGGTTTCCGCTTTAAGAGGGATAGACCTTGAAATTAAACAGGGAGAATTTGTAGCAATAATCGGGCCTTCCGGATCCGGAAAATCAACCCTGATGCATATTATCGGGATACTGGACCAGCCGACAAAAGGTTTGGTTAAGCTTGAGGGAAGCGATGTAGAGCGTCTTCCAGAAGAAAGATTGGCGGAGCTCCGGAATAAGCATATCGGTTTTGTTTTTCAGGCCTTTAATTTACTGCCCAAAACATCAGCTGTAGAAAACGTTGAATTACCCTTAATTTATTCAAATGTTACAGCCGCTGAAAGAAGAAAACGGGCAGTAGAAGCTCTGGATGTGGTAGGACTTGGTGACCGGCTGAATCATACCCCTGCGCAGCTTTCCGGGGGGCAACAACAAAGGGTGGCCATTGCACGGGCGCTCGTAACCAAACCCACTCTTATTTTGGCCGATGAACCGACGGGAAATTTGGACAGCCGTGCCGGTGACGAAATCATAAAGCTCTTAAAAGAACTTAATAAAAGAGGAAACACGATAGTTTTAGTTACACATGAGAGAGAAATTGCCAAAGAGACCAAAAGGATTGTTGAAATAAAAGACGGGATTATTGTTTCCGACAAAAAAACCAAATGATACCTATAAGCGAAATTACAAAGTTGGCGGTGAGAAGCTTATTTAGAAACAAAAGCAGATCAATTCTTACCATGCTTGGAATTATCATTGGAGTTTCGGCTGTCATACTTCTTGTTTCTATCGGTCAGGGTTTGCAGAGCTACATTACACAGCAATTTGAATTATTGGGAAGTAACCTTGTGGTGGTTCTCCCGGGAAAAGTCGGAAGCGGGGGAGCGCTCACCGGTCCAAACATAGCGGGAAGTAAATTGACCCTCACGGACGTGGACAAACTGTCCCGTTTGGGCGGAGCAATCCAGTCCGTTGGAGCCGGGATTGAAATGCCCTCTACCATTTCCTATTTGGGAAAATCGAAATATACAACAACACTGGGCTTGACTGCCGAATATCAGAAAATGAGAAATTTGACTACTTCCGAGGGACGTATGATAAGCGATTCGGACAACAGGGCAGGGAAAAACGTTGTGAACATCGGGCCGGGACTTGTTGACTCACTTTTTGGCGGAGTAAACCCTATCGGAAAACAAGTGACGGTTGGTGGACAAAAGTTTCAGGTCGTTGGGGTTTTAAGCAAGATTGGCTCGGGGGGATTTGGGGTTGATGTAAATAGTTTTGTGGTGCTGCCGATAACAACCGCCCAAAAACTTTTCGGAATGAAGAGCGTGCAGTCGATTGGGGTTAAGGTAACGGACAAAGATACTATCCCGTCAGCAATCACCCAGGTTAAAAAAGAGCTGGGAAAACGCCTTAAGGAAGATGATTTTTCCGTAGTTGATTCCTCTTCACTTGTTGCGACCATTAATCAAATTTTAGGGGTTGTGACTATCGCTCTGGGGGGAATCGCGGCAATTTCTTTAATAGTCGGCGGGGTGGGGATCATGAATATCATGCTTGTAAGTGTTACAGAACGCACGAGAGAAATTGGGCTTAGGAAAGCAGTGGGAGCCAAGCCCCGGGATATTTTGGTTCAGTTCCTGATCGAGTCCGTTACCCTTTCTGTCGCCGGTGGGGGGTTAGGAGTTTTAATCGGATTTTTGGGTTCCTTGGTAATTAACCAATTTATTACCACAACCGTCACTTTTTGGTCAGTGGCTTTGGCGTTTGGAGTCTCAGCGGTGATAGGGATCATTTTTGGAGTGGCTCCCGCCGCCCGTGCCAGCAAACTCAATCCGATTGACGCACTGAAATATGAATAACTTATACTATTTAAGTTTGAATCCTTTGGAACTTCCGTAGTCGATTAGTCCGTTCAAGTCCAAAAAAGTTTTTTTAATATTGCAATCAGAAAACCCGCAGCCTGCAATTTTTGCCTGAGTAAAATCGGTTTCTTCCAGATTGCACCTCTCAAAAACCGCGCTTTCCAGAATCGATTTTTGGAAATTGACCTTTTTCAAATTACACATTACAAATACGGTTCCGTTTAAACTTGCACCCTCAAAATTACACGATCTCAAGTCAAGATTTTTCCTTTCGCTTTTACTACCACCTTTTAATTTTTGGAAAATACAGTTTTCGGCAATCGTACCTGCGAAATCGCAGTTTTGTATTGAGGTATTGGAGAAATCCAAGAAACTTAGTTTGCTTTCCGGGAATGAACAGCCGATAAATCCGACTGAATCAAACAGACTTTCGGTGAAATCACAATTTCTAAATGTGCAATTTTGAAAATTTATAAACTTGAAGGAGAGACCGATAAACTTGCAGGATTCAAAAATAGCGTCTTCAAAATCATTTCCCTGAATCTCATTTTGTAAATAGACTTTCTTTTTAAATACCATGCAGTCACTTTTCTTGCGAAATCAGATCTTTTATAATTTGTTCGGAGTGGGAGAGCGGGTTAACTTTTTCATAGAATTTTTTAACTTTTCCTTTGGGGTCTATTAAGTACGTATTTCGGATCGTTCCTTCAAATTCCCTGCCCATAAACTTTTTTATTCCCCAAGACTTATATTCTTTGATTACGTCTTTCGACTCATTGGATAAAATTGGATAATTAAGTCGATATTTTTCGGCAAATTTTTTATGCGAGGCTACAGAATCTACGGAAACTCCCAAAATAACCGCTCCAAGCTTTTGGAATTTGTCGATAGAGTCTCTAAAATTACACGCTTCTTTAGTACAACCCGGAGTATTATCTTTGGGGTAAAAATATAATATTATCCACTTACCCTTGTAATCGGACAGCCTATGAATTTTTCCGTTTTGGTCCGGTAGCCTAAAATCCCTCGCTTGCATATATTTATGCTACCACCACCATGCAACTATAACTTCAAAAAACCCAGCAGTTTATATACCACAAGCGCCGGCCAGACAATGGCTTTTAATATTCCCAAAAGACCTTCTCCGAATGAGTGTGCGTTTTGAATGAAATAGATTAAAGCGCCGATAAACCCAAGCCCATATACAGCTTCTGAACTTCCTCTCATATTTTTCCAACCTCCTTTCCGCATATATTGCAATTAAAAATATAACATAATGGCGATATAATTTAACAGTGGACACAGTTCAAAATATAATCTCCCAGCTTCTGGCCTTCATCGCTATCGTCACGGGAATTTTTCAATCTCCTCAACCCCTGACGGTTCAACAGGCTTCAGTCGCCATTAACCCCCTAAGCATTCAGGCAATGAGGTCCAGAGACTATTCCGGAAGCAATATAAAAATAGAGGAAACCCTTACGCCGGAAAGTAAATACAACAGATATATTGCATCCTATCAGTCTGATGGCTTGAAAATTTATGCACTTCTTCTAATCCCCATAGGAGAGAAGCCTAAAGACGGTTGGCCGGTTATCATTTTTAATCACGGCTACGTAATTCCCGAAAAATATACACCGGACGGAAATTATATACCCCATGCGGATGTTTTTGCCAAAAACGGCTACATTGTTTTTAAACCGGATTACAGAGGCCACGGAAAGTCGGACGGCAGCCCGACCAGTACTTACTACTCTTCGGATTACACTATTGATGATCTTAATGCCATTGCCTCGATCAAAAAATATCCGCTGGCAGATCCGACCAAAATCGGAATCTGGGGGCACTCCATGGGAGGGAATATCGCCTTGAGGGCTTTGGTGGTAAACGCAACCGACATAAAAGCTGCGGCAATTTGGGGTGGAGTGGTGGCCCCGTACGATGAAATAATGTTTAATTGGCAAAATAGGGTGAGTTATAAACCGGATGCGGAAGATTTAATGCTAAGAAATAAAAATAAGGATTTGCTTGTAAGCCTTTATGGCACGCCGAAAAAAAATCCTGATTTTTGGAATTCTTGCGACCCTACATATTTTCTGGAGGATATCACAAACCCTGTCCAAATAGATGTCGGCCTGGCGGACAATCAGGTCCCGCCCGACTTTTCAAAAGGTCTCTTTTATAAGTTGAAGATGATCGGGAAGGTAGCTGAGTACCATGAATATCCCGGTGCCAATCATGATATAAACCAAAGCTTTGACTTGGCAATGAAAAGAACAATTGACTTTTTCAACCGCTATCTGAAATAATTCCCCTCTAATGAAACAGTATGTAAAATCAATCGACTCCATGAGGATTACTTCCATCTTGGCAGTTATCCTTATTCATACAACCACCCGAACCCTGGAGGCGGCAAAATTTAATTTGACGGACTTTCCCTTGACCATTTTTTTAAACCAAATCGCGCGTTTTGCGGTTCCTCTTTTTTTTCTGATTTCAGGTTTTGTCCTGGAAACAAGTTCCGATCTGGTTATCGGTTTCTTTTCTTTTCTTAAAAAGCGTTTCTCGAAAATATTTATTCCTTACGTTTTTTGGAGTGCAATTTACTATCTCTTTGTTTACAGTCAAAACCGGGAAAATTTTTTTGCCGTACTTTTAAAAGGAAACGCTTCTTATCAATTGTATTTTATTCCGAGCCTTTGCATTTTTTATCTTTTGTTTCCCTTATTCCATAGAATTTACAGATTTATTGCCAATAAGTATATTTTATTGATAATTCTTTCTTCCCAAGTTTGGCTTCTGTATCAGGATTACTATGTAAAGGAATTTAAGTTTGATGACCCTGTACATATTGCGATTCTTGCCTACTTCCTTTTTATATTGGGAATTGTCGCTGCCCGTAAAAAGGATGCAATAAATCGGTTTGTACACAAATGGAAATACATATTGTTTGTTGCTGCCGCCGGAGCCGGGGTTTATGTTTTCCGGGAAGGGGTAAGTCGGTTTTTGACAACCGGAAATTATTTGAGTTACTACTCACAGTGGCGCCCCAGTGTATTAATCTATACCGTTATTTTGGGACTGATTTTATTCTGCATTTTTGAGAATACAAAACTGCAGTTTTCTCAAATACAAAAAGTTTCAAGGCTTTCTTTTCTGGTGTTTTTTATACATGTAATCGTTCTTGAGGTGTCATGGACAATTATAGGGAGGTTTCTATTTACCTTAATGAGCGGAAACATAATCGGGAAGTTGGTTTTTGATCTTATTTTTTTTGGAGAAACCGCAGCGATATCGTTTCTGATTGCCTTTTTTCTTCACAAAATCCCCAAACTTCATAGACTAATCGGATAGTATTCAGCCTTTTATAAACTTTTTATTTGCTGGAGCTTTGCCGTTTTTCTTCCGGCAATTCTTAATTTTTGATTCATCGCCGATTGCTGTCTTTTTTCCAGCTCTTTGGCAAGTATCTTCTCAACCTTCTTTTGGCATTCCGAATCGGGACAAATGGTTTCTTTATAAACCACAACGCTGTTACCCACCTTTTCTTTATAAGTACCTACTACTATCCTTCGTTTACCACATTCTATACAGACACTGGTATCGGTTGTAATCATTTTTAAGACAAAGCTTTTGTCAGCGCCTCGCGGATATTTTTACCGGAGAACCACCCATTAAGGAACACAACGGCGTGTTTATTCTTATTCCACTCCTGGAGGTAGTATTTATTGACGTGGCCGCCCTTTTTGAGAAGAACCTCAACCAACTGATTTAGCGAAAATTTGTTATCTATAACCTATTATACCACTTTTCCGAGGTTATTTCGCGGACTTATGTATTAAACGGTTGTGTCTTGTATTGCAGGCGGTGTGGAAAAATCCTCTATACCAGCCAAACTTTTAAGTCTTTCGATGTTCCTGATTATAATAAACCTGTTCTTTTGTTGGATAATCCCTTTTCTTTCAAACCTCTTGATTGCCAGGCTTACCGTTTCCCTGCTTAATGCTGCCATCCCGGCCAGGTCTTCGTGTCTCACTTTGATATTTAGAATCAAACCCTCGTTGGCTTTTTGTCCGAAACGGCGTCCGAGAAAAAGGATGGCCGCGGCAACTCTCTTGGTTGAACCCCCGGATAATAAATATGGTAGGCTTCCCAAAAGGCCGTCAAAACCTATTAAAATTCTTTTAACCAGATTTGAATAAACACCATTGTCTTTTTCCAGAAACAACAGAACTTCCCTTTTGGAAACCCTGTAAACTTCGGTATCCGTTACTGCCTGAAAGTCATACGAATTTTTTGTTTCGGCAATAGCCCAAATCATAGGGAAGAAAGAGCCCGGTTTAAAAAAGTTGAAAGTTATCTCGGTCCCGTCGCTGAAAAAAGTACTCATTTTAACGACCCCTGATTTTAGAAAATAAATCCCCGCGGGGTCTTCCTCACTTCTTATGAGGACGTCTCCCTTTTTAAACTTTATTTTTAACCCTCTTTTTATAAAAAAATCCTGCTCAGTCATCGTTATTGTTAGATTTCTTACAGAATAATTTCCAAGAATTCTTCATAATTCAGCCATGAAATTTGAACTGCCGAAACTCAAATATTCATATGACGCTTTAGAACCCCACATTGATAGAGAAACCATGAAAATCCACTATCTAAAACATCACCAGGGCTACATTGACAAATTAAACCTCATTGTTGAGAAAGATGCAAATTTGAAGGGTGTTACGGCCGAATACATGCTGGCCAATCTTGGAAGGATTCCTTCTGGGATCCGGCAGCCTGTCGTTAATTTTGCCGGGGGGCATGTTAACCATAGTTTTTTCTGGCAGATAATGACTCCGGAGAAAACAACCCCTGGCGAGTTAACAAATAAGTTGATCAGTAATAAATGGGACAGTCTTGAGATTTTCCTTGAGGAATATGCAAAACGTGCCCTGGGTATTTTTGGGTCGGGATGGGTATGGTTAGTCGTGCTAAATGACCAGCCCGGTATCGACATCGTTACTACAGCAAACCAAGACTCACCAATTTCAAACGGGCAAACTCCGGTACTCGGGATCGATGTTTGGGAACACGCTTATTATTTGAAATATCAGAGCAAAAGAGACGAATACATTAGGGCCTGGATGAATGTAATCAATTGGAATACGGTGGAAGCTAGACTTCTCAAAACTGAACGAGGTCCGCCTTAGATCCGGGTGGGCCACAGTCTTTACCCTTTTAGTTTTGCCCTTAAAAATTCGACCAAAATCGGGGAGACTGAAAGGATGATGATTGCTATAACTACCATTGAAAAATTTTCCTTAACAGATGGAAGATTGCCAAAAAAATACCCCAAAAGCGTAAATCCGCCTACCCAAGCAAATCCTCCTGTAGCGTTATAGCTAATAAACTTTTTGTAGTCCATTTTTCCTATACCAGCAACAAACGGAGCGAACGTCCTGACGATTGGTATAAAGCGTGCCAGGAAAATTGTTTTGCCGCCGTGTTTATCATAAAATTTCTGAGTTTTATCTATGTGTTTTTGATTAACAGGAAGGCGGGGATTATCAATTATTTTTTGGCCGAAGAAATGACCTATCCAGTAATTGACCGTATCGCCTAAAAATGCTGCAGTCCAAAAAAGAAGAAGTAAAGCAAGAACATTAAAAGAACCAAGAGCCGCAAAGGCCCCAGCCGCAAAAATTAGTGAGTCTCCTGGTAAAAATGGGGTGAAAACAAAACCTGTTTCGGCAAAGATAATTATAAACAAAAATATATAAGTCAGGGTTCCATAGCTGGCAATGATAGCCCCCAAATGGGTATCAATATGGAGAATAAAATTTATAACTGCTGATATAACTTCCACAGATTAAAAATATACCAAAATTTCGTGTTAAATAACAGGGGATAAGGTATTTAGTTTCCGTTAATTAGGGCCGACTTTTGTGTTTTTATCCACTTTTTTAGTTCTGCCTCGCGTTTTAGAGCTTCGGATTTGGTGGAAAACTTTTCCTGATAGATTAACTTTTCGGGTTTATGGCTTTTTGTATATCTGGCACCGCGTCCGTTCAAGTGATCCAAAAACCGCTTTTGAATATCATTTGTTGAACCGATGTAATAACTTCCGTCTTTACATAACAGAACATAGATGTAATACATATGTATCTTAATTAAATGACTACTCTTAAGGTTAAACTTTGTTCAAGTATAGCAAACCGGACGATTGGGCTAATTGGAAAAACTAAACCTGAACCCCTGATGTTTTTTACGAGATTTGGGATTCACACTTTCGGAATGAGGTTCCCTTTGGATGTTATTGTCCTTGACAATAGTAGTGTTGTTGTCGAACTGAAACAAAGCCTTGAACCAAACCATATATTTTTGTGGCCGTTAAAATTCAGTAAAGTTGTCGAACTGCCGGAGGGATATATCAGAACCAAGAAGATCAAAATCGGAAGCAAACTAAACCTCAAAATGGTAAAATAGCTTGATTTCCACATTGCGGGATCGTCTAACGGTAGGACACGGCCCTCTGGAGGCTGGTATCGGGGTTCGAATCCCTGTCCCGCAGCCAACACGGGCAGCTATGTGACCACACGCTCGTCATTCACACCCTTAAATGAAAAAGGTTCTAAAAACACAAACACAACTTCTAAATGAATTGAGGGAACAAGCAGATCTATTAAGTGAAGCCATTCAAAAAGTAAATTCTGGAGATTTCAAATACGCAAAAACACTCTCGTCAATTTTGAGAATACTTGTTATTAGAACTCCTACGAATGTCCCACTTTTATTTAATTTATCCCAAAAATATAATTTCGAACCGAAGGTTGTTATAGATTCTCCTTTTGGGATAAAAACAATGAACCTAAAGGATCATCTTCAAAATTTATATTTTGCTTCGGGAACTGAAAAAATACAGACGAGTAACGAAGAATTCATCAAGATAGCTTCTCAACAAGACGGTGGTTCACATGTCGATTCTAAAATAGATTTTGGCTATCAATTTGCTAATGAAGGAATATTAATTGGAGGGTTGCCGCCCAAAGTTTTAAAATTGAGGATAATAGCAAGTCATGTTCTTAAAGCGTGTAAGGAGTTGCTTTCAGAAATCGGGGCAGAAAAGTAAATTATAAGGATAAAATGGTCCGAGACCGTTGTTCCCCAAAAATCTGAGCTATAATGACTGAACGGTGATAAACCACGCTGCTTCAGCCAACACATGCAGTTAAATGCGTACTTCTATGAAAATAGTAAAAGCATTTTCGAATACGCCAAGCAATGACTATTGCTTACAGGCATGTGTGCAAAGTGTTCTTGATTTCTACTTCAAAAATAAAAAATTTAGCGAGTCAGAAATTAGTCTGAATACTCAATATTATAGTGGACATTTCAGTTGGTCACCCGCAACTGTTGTGTGGCTTGATAATCTTGGGTTGAAAGTAAAACTCTGTATTCCAAATTCATTCGATTACAAAGAATTTGCTAGTGATGGGTTAAAGTATTTACGCAAAATTTTACCACCTACCAGTTTTAATATGATGTCAAAAAGAGGAGATTATACATACCTTCCTGATATACAAAAATCAGCCCAAAAAATTCTTGATTCTAAACTCTTAGTCGACAAAGCTATGGAGATCGACAAACTTGAAAAAATCCTTGAGAATGAGAAGTCATTGGCGATTGGCAAAACAATGCATGAATGGCTAGATAATAGATACACAGTAGGCACAAATCATTACGCAGTAATTGTAAAAAAATACAGTCCCGGAAAATGGCTTATCGAAGATCCAGACCTTCCGTTTCATCCTGACAGAAAAGTTAACCAACTCATAAACAATCAACCAATGTTTCCTGAATTAATTGTAATTTATGGAATTAGATAGTTAATTTTTTAATCAAGCCCATATAGGATAGAATTGGGGCAGACCGGTATGCCCAGCCAACACGGGCACTTATATGAAAATAGGATATAAATCCCTAATAAAAGAAACAATTAGATTCCGCGACGCAAAGTGGAAACCAATTATGATGCAAAAAAGGGATGATGTTGGTGATGTACACCTATATCGAATGGATGGTCCGCTTTGTCTGGAAGAATCTGTCAAATTAGAATTTGAAAGTGAAAATTCCACCAAAGGAAAGTGTCCTGTCTGCCAAAAAGAGTATTCTCTAATATTGCCTCCACAACAATTTAGAGAGTTAGCCCATAAGGCTTATCAAGCGTCTTTAGATAACAAACTTCCAACAAGATCATTGGACGATCCGATACAACCGATAAAAGCTAGGGATGAGGACGACACGTATTGGGTGGAGGTAAAAGTTGGTCATATGAATGATGGCAGAAAAGGGGCAGTTGTTTACATCGGAGATAAAAAAAGAGAAGCAAAAGTGCAGAATTTCATAGATTTGGATAACCAGCAATTACGTGGTGACCGTGCGGATGCAAAGCCATACGAGGTAGTATCGAAAATCGAGGTCGAATTTTTAGACTCGAAACATACAATTATCAAGAAGTAGCTATGGGTCCGAATTGTCCGAGACCCTACTGCTCAGCAAGACACAACAGGATTACTTCCGTTTCTCCGATTTCTTTGTGAGGTTGAAGGCTACCGCGGAACGAACCAGATCTGTTAACTCCTGTTCCTTGACCATGTCGCCACTAGAGTAGTCGATAGAACGCCATTTTTTACCGGTTAATCCATCATTAAAAAGTTTACTTGGGTCTGCAAGATTTGCGCCTTCGGGGAACGTAAGTTTTGCTTTATTTTTAAAGGCATTGGCAAGACAAACGATTCCACTATGTGACCAGGTTGGAGTGCCCATCCATTTCCATTCTTCCGTTACCTTGGGATCCGCCACAAGAATAATCCTCCGGATTCCGGCTAGGGTTTTTCCGCGCCAATCCGTCAACCCCGCTATTAGCTCATCTATACGTTCATTTGGTTTCACGGCAAGAATTATTATATCCTGAACTGTCACATTTTTATCAAATCCTCTTATCTGATAGAATACCTCCATACAAATGGATAAAGAAAGCCTTATCTATAGAGACACCAAAATTTTCTATCGTCACGACGATTAACTCAGTCCAGTATGTTTATTGTCTAATAGCTTGTCAACGAGTGAAATATGTTATCGCGTGGCTCCGCGGTTTTCGGAAGATATTTGACAACGTTTTATTCATAGTGAGATGCTTAGGTTGATGGACTCAGAACAAAAGCTATGCCCAGCCTGCCATAACCCAATAACCGAGTTTTATTACTTTTGTCCAAATTGTGGGAAAAACTTAAAACCGACCCTCCTTTCTACCTCGGTGTTATCACAGATAGGGGTTTATGCTCTTAGTATTTTCCTTCCACCTTTAGGTCTTTGGCCTGGGATAAAATATCTAAGACAAAAAGGTAAAATTGCTAAGATAATCGGCTTAATCGCTATAGTTTTGACTATAATTGCAACAGGAACCAGCGCCTGGTTTCTAAGCAGTGTGGCTAAAAACCTGGACCAGCAAATTAACTCACAGCTCAACCGTTACCAAAATTTAGGTTTGTGAAAATTCTTTACATCCGGAAAGAGAAACCGGAACTACCCACTTGCCTTTTTTAAGACTTTCTTGACGGCTTTCTCTCCTGCTTCCTTTTTCTCCTCAGTTTTGGCTTGCAACTCCTCCACTTTTTTCTCTGCCCGGTCTTTTAATTCCATGGCCTTTTTCCTTAAAGCTTCTCTCTTCTTTTTATCAGACAACGTTACAGCCGCCGCTCCTATTGCCGCACCGGCTACAGCAGCCCCGATAATTTTTGATGTTGTTCCTCCCCCTTTTGAGTTGGTCATAGCTTCTCACCTCCCTTTTCCAGTTTTCCCAATAGTCTCGAAATAATAGTTAACACGACCACTTTCGCAGCATCGCCAATTATTTGTACGTCATCCTTAATCTGCGAGTAGGTTTTTATATTCTTTTTCAAAAAGTCTAGGGTCCAGATTATCCTGATTACGACAAACATATTGACCAGAACGATAATCCAGACCCCGACACCGAGAGATATATAAAAAAATTCTTGCCAATTCATATTTAGCCTATCGTGTAATATCTGATTTCCTCAGCCTCATGACTATCGAGTATGTTCTCGGCATTTCGGTGCTCCTCGTCGGAATTGGCGGATACTATGACAAGTATCTCTCCGGATTTTACTCTCTCCTCATAAATCTTTGCCTCGGATTCTGGAACGCCCAACTTAACCAGCGCACCAACTAAACCTCCCGCCAGACCTCCGGTCAAAGCCCCGGCAACCGTAGCCGACGCCGCTCCTGTCAGCCCAAGAAGACCTGCAAAAGGTCCCGCGACCAATATTGGACCAAGTACGGGTATGGTAATTGCCGTTGTCCCAACCAAAAATCCCAGAAGCGCACCAAGCGCCGCTCCCGTTACGGCTCCACCTGCAGCGCCACCTGCTGCTTTTTCTCCTGTTGTTGGCTTTGCCCCGCTAATCTGTTGACTGACGACAGCATCCTGCACGATGACCGAAATCTTGTCGTCTTTTATTCCACTTTCCTTCAGGTCCGCAATGGCTTCATTGGCGTGACCCGGGCTTTTAAAGATTCCAAATAAAAGTTTATGCATATTTGTATCACCTCCTAACTTCTTTAAGCCTGCCATTTTTAATTAAGAAAATAGTTGGAAAACTGTAAGAACACTGAAAGAGGTTATTTTAAAAGGTTAGGCACCCCCCGTTCCCTAACCCAGAATAAAAAGGATCGGAACGAGCGCTCAGACGAAATCAACATTGTGTTACCCCTCGTCTGAACCCTTCAGCCAAGCTTGGGCATATTTCAAAAACCCGGTGACCCACAGGGTTAATGGGACACTTGAAATAAATCCGAACAGTCGGGGTTATTTTTTAAAAGTCATCTTTTTTAAATGACTTAGCCCCCTTTTCCCATCTTCCTCCCATCGTCTTGAAATTGAGGCAAAGGATAATAAAAATAACTCAAATTAATCTAAAGATTGATTTGGGGTGTTAAACTATCTGTAAAATGACAGTAAGCAAAAAAAGAAAGTTTACCGACCCAGAAAAGGGGCAGAAGGAAGACAGCGGTGGCCAAAAAACTGCCGGGATTGATAAAGTTCTTTTGAAATCAATACTGGATAATTCAAGCGACATTATTACCCAATTTGATTTGAAGCAGGGCAAATACATGTATATCAGCCCGTCTACCAAAAAAATACTCGGATACACCCCCGAAAGAATTATGAGAGTGGGATATGAAAAAGCCCTTTCTTTAATACACCCCGATGATCTACCCAAACTGAAAAAAGCCATCGAATCTTTGAGGTGGCGTAACAGGGTTAAGGTAGAGTACCGTCAAAAAACAAGTGAAGGAAATTACGTTTGGCTGTCAAACTACATGATGCTTGTCAGGGACAGCAAAAATAAATCCCTATACCGAGTGAGTGATATTCGGGATATAACGGATTACAAAAAAGCTGAAATTGAAACTGCAGAGGCCAAACAAAAAATAACCGAAATCCTGGATAGCATCCAGGATGATTTTTATGTCCTGGACAGGGATTGGAAGTTTGTATATGCAAGCAGGCGGTTTACATCAAAGCTAGGCAAAAAGTCCAAAGACTTTAGGGGAAAAAACATTTGGAAGATGTTCCCAAAATATAAAGGGACAATTTTTGAGAGGAATCTCCGTATTGCTATGGAAAAGAGAAAGATCAGACGGTTTGAGGTAAGTGGGAAGTATACCAATTCCTGGTATAGGATGACTGCTTTCCCCTCAAAAGAGGGGCTCACTATTTTAGGGCAGGAGATAACCGAGCGTAAAAAAGCCGAGGAAAGACTAAAATACAATGAAGAGAAATTTCGGGAAACGAGCGAGTATTTGGAAAATCTTTTAAGGTATGCCAACGCGCCCATTATCTGTTGGGACTCCAGGTTTAGGATAACAATTTTCAACCATGCTTTTGAGCACCTTACTGGTTATAAACAAGACCAGATTATCGGAAAAAATCTCCGGTTATTATTTACAAAGGAGGACCAGGAAGCGAACATGGAAAAAATAAAGATTACCATGCTCGGAGGTCATTGGGAAAATGTGGAAATCAGGATACGCAAAAAGGACGGCAACATCAGAACGTTACTGTGGAATTCGGCAAACGTTTATTCAAGAGGTAAAAGGAAGCTCGTTTCGACTATTGCACAAGGAAGTGACATCTCAGACCGCATCAGACTGGAAGAGCAAAAGAATGAATTTTTCAATATAGCCAGCCACGAATTGAAAACGCCCCTTACTAGTATTAAAGCTTTTAATCAAATTTTATATCAACGAATATCGGGCGCCGCGGATAAACAGACCAGCCACATACTTGCCCGCATGGAGGAACAAATTAACAGACTGACCAATCTGATAGTCACAATGCTTGACGTTACCAAGATAGAATCGGGAAAACTGATTTACCAAAAAGATGAATTCAACATAGACGAACTTGTGGCCGAAACCGTCAAAGACGTGCTTTTAACATCAGGGAAGAAGTATAAGATAATGATAGCCGCTAAGACCGGGAAGAAAATCACCGCTGACCGTTACCGGATTTCCCAGGTACTTTCAAACTTGTTGTTCAACGCGATTAAATACTCAAAAAAGTCTAACGTAATTGTTGTGAAAGCAAAAGCCGACAGAAGAAATGTTACCGTTTCAATACGCGATTACGGGATAGGAGTGTCCAAAGACGACATGGTTCACCTGTTTGAAAAGTTCTACAGAATTGATTCCAACGAAGGCACGGCCGATAGCTTTTCCAACTTGGGTTTGGGACTTTACATATCTTCAGACATAATTAAACGTCATGGTGGAAAAATCTGGGTTAAAAGTACACCCGGCAAGGGTTCGACATTTTACTTTAATTTGCCGATAAAATAAGGCCTCTTACACTTTTCTTACAGGACCATTACACGTTCTTGAAATAAAAATTACATAATTGGTGAATGGGGAAGAAGGTTTTGGTGGTGGAAGACGATGCCGCAATTTCTGAGGCAATTTGCATGGTTATTGAAGGGGAAGGGTATTCATGCGTTGTCGTAAACAAAGCAAAAAAGGTTCTACCGACAATTTCAAAATTTAGCCCGAATCTCATAGTGATGGATTTATTACTCCCTGACGGCAACGGCATACAAATAGCCGAAGAAATCAGAAGAAGAGGGCTCGCAACTTCGATCGTCATGGTTACGGCACGGGCCAGCGCGAAAAGGGTTCTCAAATCCGGTTTGGCGAACGCGTTCCTGGAAAAGCCCTATGAAATGAGTGATCTGATCGAAGTCGTGAATAAGGAAATTAAGTAGTTTTAATAGTATAACCAAATCCCCGCACATTATGGATAAGCTTATTTTTGAAAGGTTTGTCGATCTTTTTTCTAAGATAGCCGATGTAAACGTCCACGACCCGAGTTTGGACGTCGCTTTCGTATGACCAAACCCGGTTTAATATAGAATCTCGGGTTACAACATGGTCGCGGTTTCTTATCAGGTATTCCAGTAAACTAAATTCCGTAGGGGTAAGAATAATTTTTTTATCTCCCCTGGCAACCTCGTAATTCTCAAGATCCATTTTAAGATCGGCAACTTCAAGAACCGAAGAGTGGCCGTTTTTGTGCAACCTTGCCTTTATGCGTGCAAGGAGTTCTTCCAAATCGAAGGGCTTCGGAACATAATCGTCTGCCCCCATGCCTAATCCTGTCACAATG